>Ga0116229_10008511_pt1 | contig 15921 bp, 8 predicted proteins | sample S1TSphgellanicum_3_FD_87313 | JGI IMG/M metagenome (GOLD analysis project Ga0116229, IMG submission 87313) | Host-associated microbial communities from peat moss isolated from Minnesota, USA - S1T2_Fc - Sphagnum magellanicum MG | ecosystem: Host-associated > Plants > Peat moss > Unclassified...
ACTGAACAATCTTTCTCAATTTTTCCCAATTTTGAGTAATTTAAAATGTTATAGGAGTGCCTTCTCAAGCTTTAGGAATCATCTTTCAAATGCAAAGCGAAAGAGCAGCAAAAAAAGAGCAGTAAAGATTTTATTTTTTTTCAAATTGCAAAACGTGTTCTTTTCCATTTTTTTCATCTTGACCCCTCCTACTTCATCAGTGCATAACTTTCTCATTTTTTTGGGGTTCAAATTGAGTGATTTAAACTGCTCTGAAATGGCCATCTTAAGCTCTACAAATGATCTTGTAACTTTAAAGGCAACAGAGTAATATTTAAATTTTTTTGGGGGGTTAAAAAATACATTATGAGTTGTTCGATAAAGATTTTTCTGTAAAAATGACCCCCTCTACTTGGGAGGGCCATAACTTTTTAGCCTTTAGTCCATTTTTTTCTGATTTTTGGTGCGATAATGCGCAAGGAGGAGGGCTTCAACTACTCTTTGGACACCATAAATAGTGGGGCCCTCCTGCAAAAAACGACGAAAAATCCTACCCTAATTGTGCTATGATCCGCCTCTCTACCCTAACTGACTCCATGAAATTTCGTTTTCATTTCTAAAAGAAAGAACCAGGAATCAGGATCTTTGCATTGTTGTTAAAACAACAATACAGATCTGACTACCTAGCCTAGCGTAGGTGGCAGATCATAGCCTTCCAAGGAAGCTTGTCGTGATTCCTTTGTTCCAAAATGCAATCCTAGCAAAGTTGAAAATGTTTGAAACCCGAAATTAATTAGCCATCATCCAACACAAGCCACAAGCCCCTAACCAAACATTTATCATATGTTTCTCATTTCTTGTTATTTTCTAATGATTTTCATGGTTATGGGTGTGTCAAACGAAGGTTTTTAATTTTTTTTAAATTCTAAAAACAATTGATTAACGAAGAAGAACCAAGAAGAGATTGAGCATGTCTAGAGAACAAAATGTTTTGAAATTTTTTTCAAGTTGCCTTGAGGAACAATGAGACTTGAAATTTTGATTTTTGGTTTTTTTTTTACTATAATTTTGAGCTTGTAATCTCAAATTAAAAATGCAATTTCACTTTCAATATCTACACTTTGAGAGCTTTTCAATAGTATAAATATTATTTGATTTGAACAAAGTTTATCTTTATATATATATTTTAAACATTCAAGATATTACTTCCGAAGGGAAGTTGTTTGCAAAACAACTTAATCATTTCTTTCCTAAAGAAGTTATTCCTTAAGGCAATATGGTTGGGGCTATCATTTTGTCTCCTTCTCCTTTCAAAGTCATTTTCTTTTTGGGGCATCTAAATTGAAAAAGTTATGCAAAGGCTTATTTTTTCACATTTCATCCATGAAAAAAAAAAAAAATCAAACTTTATACCCTTTGGTCGAAGAAAAATAAAATTCCACAAGATCACTTAATTTTCCTTGAAAATATTGTGTAAAAAAATAATTAAAATATTAATCATAGTTTGGGTATAATAAAAAATAAATTAAAAATATTTTTCTTGTTGAACATTGTTTTGCATTTTTGTTGAAATCAATGCCATGTTTAATTCATTGTTCATGCTTGCCTACACAAAGACTAGCATCCTTCATTCCACACCTAAGCACATCCATTCATGTCGATATTCACCAAAAGAGATGATCATCGACATAATTAAATAAAATTTGATATTTTTTTATAATATAACTTATACAAAACTTGATCAAATCTTTAATAAGTATATTATATGGATGAAATGCTCAATGGACACTACCTTATCCTTAGTTTGGTTTCATCACTAAATAATCCTCCAAATAGTGAAATGAAATTTTGTAAAAATATGAAGTTGACATGTTGAAAATCACCATAATTATCATAGGCTACACTCTAAATAATTTCACTACTCTTATCACAATATTATAGTTGACGATGAAAAAATATATAATTTGAAAATTATAAAATGGATTCATTTATTGAAAAAAATTATTATTTGCTTTGTCAAGGTGGAAACTAACCCTAGGCTACCATACTTTCATTTTAGTAGTGAAAGTATTATTTCACTATGAGCTTGAATGTCCTATAAGGGCAATGTTTTTTAATAGGTGTAGGGTTAAAGCCAAGGCCAAGGGGTGGGCTTTACTTGCATAAGGGCCCCCTAAGGTGGAGCAAGGGGAAGCCCAAATTTGGTAAAGTTCACACCCAATAGCTTTACATAACATAAAGGCCTACTACCCATTTTTTATTAAAAAATTCTTGTGATACTCTTGAAATACCTACCAGATACCATTATGTATCATAGGAAACAATGATATAACGAGTGTTTCAAAAAGCACTTTATAAGGCACCCTACAAATAGGCCAAGGTGAACCAACACCCATGTTGGTATCACCTTATTCAATGAGGTCTCTTAGTGACCATATTAAACACAAAAAATGTTAGATGTGCACATATAAACATTGATTTAATCTACACATGGGATATTAGTAATATTTATTCATTCATGTTCCATAAATGAAGATTGAACATATAATTAAAAATGAAATTCAAAAGCTCTCAACATGTTTGTTTTCCTAGTTTTTATATTAGTTATTTCAAATAACAATCACAACTGACCATTATAAATAATCATTAGCAAGTACTAAGACTAATAGTCCAAAATTTCAAAAAAATACACCCTACCTAACTACTTGTTCAACTATCGGTTTTGTTAAATACAAGTTCTGCAAACTATCTATTGTCCAACTTGTCAACCTTTCTTCCTAACCTAGTAACATTACCTACAAGGTTGAATAATTGGTTACATCAGTATTACAAGTTAAGTCAAATAACAAGTTAAAACACGTGTTAGGTTTAACAACCTGCTTACTCTATTAATTTGTTAAGTAATTTTTGCCGAATCTGGGTAACAACATGTACTTGAAAATTTATCTTTATGCATAACATGTAACTATTACCAAAAGAATAAGCAAGTAAATTGGTAACCAATGGAATATTTTGACAATGAAATGATAACCAATATTTCTATTTTTCTAATTGAGAACTTGGATATTGATAGGGTGAATGGGTTGTTGAGTGAACACAGAGTGTATTAGAGGTGAACCATTTATTCAATTGTGTTGTTTTATTTCTAATGTCCCAAAAGAATATGTGTAACTCCTATAAGGGCATCCATAGCCTTTTAAATTATTCAATTTTTTTTTAAATGAGAAAAATATGGCCCCTAAAATTTTGGGGGGATTCTTAAACTTGAAAAATCAATCCAAACGACAAATGATAATGTATGAACAAACATCTAATCATTTATAATCAAATAGCCAAATGTCCATGACTAAATATTACCCACGTCATCACCAAAATGGGTGAAGGTGAAAACAAATGTTTCTATTATTTATAAATATTCAAATGGTTTCCAATTTTGAAAATCTCAAAAAACAAGGAGTAAATCCTAATCAATAACTATGGGGGCTTTAGGATTCATGAAACCTAAAATTTTGCACACCCACTGCCCACATTGGAAGGACCTTCATGTTGTGGTTCTATTTTTGCACAACAAACCAAGTTCATTATTACCTTTTTACAAGTTTCATTTTCTTGGTTCTCATTGTCTTCTACTTGTGTACAAGATTTCACTTGTTATTTTTCCTAATGTTATCATTGCTTTGAGTTTTTAATTTTTTTAATGTTCCTCCTTTGTCTTCCTCACCTTGGGCTTTCAATTGTCATAGTGTTCTTCTTATTGGTTATCATCTCTTTTAGTTTCAATCATCCTAGACCTTCTTTTCTTGGTCCTTATCACCTTGAATTTTGATTCTCCTAGTGTTTTTAAATTTGAAGTTTTCATCACTTTGAATTTTCAATTATCATGGTCTTCATTGCTTTGCATTTTTGGTCATTCTATTGTTCTTTTTCTTAGTTTTCAATATTGGCTTGAATTTTAATCATTTCGATGATCTTTTTCAAGTTTTTGATTGTCTTGGTGTTTTTTTTAAAAATCTTCATTGCTTTGAATTTTAAATGTCATGGTGTTCCTGTTTCTTAAACTTTTAATTGTTCTAATGTTCCTTTTCCTAATCTTCATCACCTTATCTTTCAATTTTTTTAATGCTCCTATTCAAGATTTTCATCACCTTCAATTTTCAATTTTTTATTGTTCATCTTCTTCATATTTATAGCCTTGAGGTATGGTCATCCTACAAGTGTTACTTTTTGGATCCTTGCAAGACATTTTTTCATCGGCAGAATCTTGTCAAGAAGTGAAATTAAAAATCAAAAATTCGAAAATGAAATGATTCTAAAAGTTTCCAAACAGCAAAAGTGAGGAAAGAATAATAAAAATCATCACATTTTTTATTTGATTTTCAAATTGTAGCCATAAATGTAGAAGTTCAATTGAATACATTGTATTTCATAATTGATTTATAGTTTTATTTGATTAAAATTTCATAAGGATCATTGCCATTTAAGCTACATTTAAAAATTCTTATAAAGAACATTTGTTTTCATTGCTTTGATTTTTCAATCATCCTAGCATTCTTCTTCCTAATCCTCATTGTTTTACTATTCATGATTGTGGTCAAGGACTTCATCTTATGCCTTTTGTACCTTCCCTACTCATTTACATTCATTTAATTCCAATGATGATAATTCATTAGAATCGGTTTAACTACAACAACTTTTGGTTCCATAAGTCATCACTTGGATAATTCCATGCTAGAATATATTTAGCCCATTCGTAAGCAAAGAGGCATGGAAAGCTATTGTTAAAATATCTATGTCTTTTTCTTTTTTTAAATTTTCAACACCATATTTAAAACAAATTTTCAATCCCTTCTCCACCAATTTGCATTTCATTTCTCTTTAATTGAATTTGAATTCACTTCAATTCAATTTAAGAACTTTGAATTCAATTTAATGGAATTTCAATTATATTCAAATTCAAGTCAAGTTTCATGCAATGCCATTTAATATTTTTATTCAAATGGAACTTAATTTTTATAAAAATCAATTTCTTTCTTTGATCACTTGATCGTCATTAGTAATGCAATATAACATAGAGCCCAAGTTATTAATTACAAGGATGTAACAACCTTGTGACATGTCCTCTTATTGTTTTTCTATGCTTGCCCTTTCCCTACATTATTTTTGGATAACTTAGATTGAATAACCTAAATTAATAACCACCTTTGAACCTTAGTGGGTGAGTTTTAAATCTTATTAGTATGTTGAAATGAAAGTGGTCACCTACATCCTTGACATCAACTATAGATCATGTTGATATAAATGATTTTCTTTCATGTCTTTCAACTAATCTCTAAGTTGTTTGTTCAACCAAAATCAAGGAACTTTCTTTTCAAACTTTTTTTTTTCCATTTCTTAAATTGTTCAATTTTTTAATTATTTTTTTTATTACCTTGTCCATGGTCTTTTTTATAAAATACCTAGATACTTATTTGAAGTCACAATATGTGATTGAGAAATCTACTAATAGTTATATTTACCATTGGTGTGTCTTTGCAAACAAATGGGGCAGTTACAAGTTGTAAAAGTTTAGCCTTTCTTGGGCTAAATTTGGAGAAGTTTAAAATTATTGTTGCATTTCTATACCTTAAATATTGTAGAGCTATTGATTACATGTTCATTAAGTTTTACATGCCCATCTTCTATCACATCAAACATATTCACATAGTAGTGATGCTCAAGTTTGATCTACCATTAAGCCCATATCTAATAAATATAGATGAATAATGGACTATTCTTGTTATATTAATCATATTTGTAACAATATATTCTTCTTCATGTTGTTGATTATGATTAAATTCATTGTATGATATGTACTCCTCTTCATCTTCCTTGCTATTATTTGTTCCTATGTAAATATTTACCTAGGTCAAATTAGATTGTCATCCATGGCCTTAAGTTCATAGGCCATATTTTGCAAGCCTTAAAACATGAATTGATGTGTTTTTGGTTAGTGATTGACCTAAAACCTTGTCTACCCATCTAGTGAAGGTAACCTTATCTAATTCATTATAATTATTTCTAACCATTGTTGCATCCTTTTAAAAAAAAAAAGTTATTTATGAAAGGTTTGAAACAAAATGCATCTCAAGGTTGGAAAACATGTGATGTGTGAAAAAGCAAGGTGACCACATATAACCAAATTGTTGTGCTTATTCTATTACTTCTAACTTGGTAATTAACATGTGAACCATACCCATCCAAAATTAATAAATGATGGTTGGTTTAAGAAATTTCTCTTAAAATAAACCTTTTGAAAAACAAGAAGTTATTGAATAGGAAACATGTCATCTAAACATTTATTTGCATTGGCATGCATGTTCTTGATTCTACACTATGATGTAATTGTCTTGAATATTTTCACCTTTGAAAGTGTAGAATCTTGGTAGAACCCGACCCATTGCGCTTATTGCATAGGTTATGATTAAACATTTTTAGAACTTGGGAATGGTGTTGTAAACTTGATTTGAACCTCCCAAACCAAAACTTTTATTTTTAATTGTTTGCTTGCTTGAAATATTGTTTCATCCAAATTTTAAATATGTTATGCATTCTAATTGTGTTGATTGTATGTGTTTTTCTACTTTAACTTTCAAGACAATTGCAATAAGAAATATAATTTCTAAAATTAATGTGTCTAATCTTTTGCACTTCTTACGAGAGAAAACATGTTTAAAAAACTAAAAGTAGTAATGGAAAAGTTGAAACTCAATTATATTCAAATTTCCCCAATTGTTTATGAATGTGTTGAATTGTTCTAATGATAATACAATTCGCATAAAATTGGAGGGAATTAGTAAGGTGGGCAAACCCATCCTTGGGTGGTACTATTCGGAACATTATACCCCAAATGTTTTGGACCCATCCGATCATAGGTCATTAGTCATTAAATATAATCATTAGTCATTAGTCATAAATTTTTACAACATTTGGTGTAATTTGACACTTAATGATAAAGGGTCAGGAATTTTACTAGCACATGTTTAAAACATTTCAAGAACATAATTCTTTTACTTGTATAGCATATGAGTTCTCTTCAATTTTCCATATTGTATACATAGGTGGGGAACATAAAGCCCATGTGGTGGAAGCCAATAATAAAAAGGTCAATTTGAAAAGATTAAAATATTTAAATTAAATTAAGTCCTCTTTGAATTTTTATGAGGTGGTTCCTAGTGGTACCATTTGAAAACAAGTTTGCTTGTGTGTGATTTTTCGATTGCTCATCAATGTTTTAATCATTAATACATCCAAAGCTAAGGTTCCTTGTGTTCAATTTCATTTGCTCAAATTTTTGCATTGGAATTTAATTAAAATTCTTACACAATTATGTTTAATTCCTTCTTTTTTAATTAGACCACCCAACCCCCATCACTAAACAACATTTTTACACAAAATGTGGGCCACTTTTTGAAATTGTCCCAAGACATGCCCATAACTAAACATTAAAAAATTCACCCCTCTTATTTTTGCAAATTTATGGTCAGATCCACACATGTGTGTTCACTTCACCTCTTACCACCAAGCATTTTCTCTCCAAAGGATGGCCAATTTATTTTATGTTTGTCAATATTTACACCCATGACCAAACACAAAAGTCATCTAATTGGTTAAATGTTGAAATAATTCAAAACAAAACTTTTCACAAATGGATGTTCATTGTTTGGTCATATGTAATATTTGGAACAATGACAAGGTCGCAAGCATTCATTAATCGGCTTGTTCATGCATTATATACACATTCAATAATTGACCTTTGTTTAATGATATGTGCGCTTGCCCTACCTTGTGTAATCTAAAAATAATAATCTTAAACCCAATCGACAAGTTAAGAAAATATATATATATATATCTAACCAACAATGGTATAAACCTCACATGGAATTTGGTGTAACTTTGTTGATACTTGAGACTCGGATGGGTTTTTTGAGTGAAAGCATGAATATGCTTGACACCCCATTTCCAACCATCTTCTTTTCATCCCTGACATGTTCTCCTCATGTTGTATGAACACATTCAATCCATCAAATTATAAATGCAATAAATTCAATTTCCATAATTCCAAATCATATTCCCCATTTTGTACATATTGTAAAGGTTCATATAAATTAGATCTTCAACTAGAGTTCAACGATGAAAATTTAATGTATATAATTCTTTTTTGCACAATTTTTCAAACTGGACATCAATTTTCAGATGAAATATGACCCATAACATGATGAACACTTTTTGTTTTCACATCATATCTGACATACTAATCAAATGTACGACTTTGTTTTGAACCATGACGACACATTTAGAATCAGAATAGTGATTAAGCATGTTCAAGTATCCAAATCCAAAAAGGCACATTTATAAAAGATTTTTAAATGGTTTGGAAACATGGAACCCTTCATGTGAAGTACACTAGAATTCAAAAAAAATTGAAAACATTTGGTGCACATTTGATAAGGAAAAAGAACTTTTGAAAAAATAAAATTGACTATTCATGTCCTTGTCTTTGAATGTTTCGAATATATAAAGGAACTTTTAAAACATAATGAATTTGCATGAAATTTTTTGTGGTTGCAACTTTAAAAATTCAAAAATTTATTCCAATAGTTTAAATTTCTTTTTGATATATAGTGTTCCCATAATGATTTTTCAAAAATATTTTAAAAATTAATTTAAACATTGTCCACACAAGATGTGGCTACTTATTTTATGCTTTCACTTTCTTAGTTTTTTTTGTGCAAGTATACGCATGTAGGAACTTAGACAATGAATGGTTTCAACCAATTACTACCCACCACGATAGTGACCCAAGTCTACTGAACCATCTTGTTGTTTCTTCTTCATTGCTGAATTGCTTCCAGAATTCAAAAAAACAATTTAAACCTTCACTTGGCACACCCATAACCATGAAAATCATTAGAAAAGAACAAGAAATAAGAAACATATGATAAATGTTTGGTTACTGACTTGTGGCTTATGTTGGATGATGGCTTATTAAATTTTGGGGTTTTAAACATTTTCAACTTTGCCATGATTGCATTTTGGAACAAAGGAATGACTACAAATTTCCCTATGCCAGGTGGAAGCCTATGATCTGCAGCCTACGCTAAGCAGTCAGATCTGTATTGTTGTTTTAACAACGATGCGGAGATCTTGATTCCTGGTTCTGTCTTTTGCAATGAAAAAGAAACTTCATGGAGTCAGTTATGTTGGGCCCAGTTATTTTTCTCGGAAGTGATACGCATCCAAAAAGTTTAACAACAACAACATTGACAGCCACGCTGCCCAACTGATCCTGTTTTTTCATCTGCGATCTCTGCGGAGTTACTTTGCCAATCGTGCATTTTGCAAAGAGGGCATGACCACAAGTGTGCTTACGCCCGGGAAGGGCTATGGTGTCAGAGCCACAAATTGCTTAAACAAGCTCTATAATAATTTCCTGTTAAAGGAAAAAGGTAACTGCAGAGTTTGTGGTGTTGTTTAGCGACAGTGCATTTTTCAACAACGATGGGAAGAAGAATGTCATTTAATGCACGTTGTTTAAACCACAATGCAGATCTAGTTTATTCTATTATTTTATAAACAGGTAAACTTTAAGGAGATGAGTCATTAACAACGGTTGGCTGGGTATCTGCTGTGGTTGCCAATTGCCACCAGTTCCAATTTTGCTAAGTAAGAACCAAACCGGAACTGGGTCTGATTTTTGGGAACTGGAACATGATTTTATTTTCTTAAACAACTGCACTCAAAACTGGGTTTCGAATTTTATTTAGGTGTGAGACTGGAACTGAAACCAGAATCACCATTTTAGAAATAATAATAATAATAAGAAAAAAAAGTTACTAGAACAAGGAGTTGACCATCTGTTCTAATCTGGGTTAAATAAAACTGGACTGGAACCAAGTCTGATTCTTTAAATCAAATGCAGGATCAACATTTTTTTTTCAAGAACCAGACCTTGAACTAGATTCCTGGTTCCATTTGTGGCTGGAATTGGAACTAAGATAGATAGTTCTAATTTACCTTTAGAACCCAAAGGTTCTCCATAGCCGCCCAACACTGGTCGTTAGGGAAACGGTAAGTGCATTTTACAAAAAAGGCATGACAGACTTGAAAGTTATTTTTTAGTACCCAACTAACTACTTCACTTACCACAATATAGGCAGATCTCCATTGTTGTTTTAGGGTTTAGGTAGAGGAACCGAGACCCAACACCCATGTATAAATCGGCGTTCCTCCTCGAACAGATGTGTCAAGACTTTTCCAGGTTCTAGCGACCAAAACCGCAAAACCGTACCAAAGCTCGAAGCTTGCATCGTTCCGTCTCTTTCTTGCCAACCTTTGTCCAGCAATTCATCAAGGGCATTACATGGAGATGCACACTTCCATCATGGGCGAGCAGGTCAATTTCCATCGGCGTTTCTTGTTGGTTTTGTTGATTTGCGGTTCTCACTACTGTTGTAATTCAACAGACTCAGTTCATCGTGTTGAGCATCCCACATCTGCAACTTGCTCAATCCAGTATCCTCATATTACCCAGAGGATATAGTGTCATTTGTTATTAGAGGGAGGCCAGCTAGTGCTCTTGCTCCTACTGTTGATTACACTAACACGGTGGAATTCTTTTGCAGAAAAAGAAGAAGATACTGCATTCTTCTTTTGCAGCAAGTGTGCATACCATATACATTAATTCATCCCAAAGATTGAAGCATGAATGGTCGAACGCTCGACATGGTCACGCCATGCATGAGCTGCTTGTCATTTTAATCCTCTCGACCTTGGCACCGGCGGCCATGAGTACCTCCCACCACTTCAACGTCGGTAAATATCCCACAACACCAATCCAGCAGTCAGCTTACACACCCACGTCGGAACCGACTATTTTTACTGATTTCAAAACTTGGGTAGTAGCTCTCGCAAGCTTAATTGTTGTAATGGGATTTGGAGTTCGCTCCTGTTATTGCAATGTGGTATGCTGCAGCATCCTGGAAGATGTAGTTGGCGGACAAGCTGCTCCGACTCCCCTAGTGACCAACCTCGCATCTTCAACAACAGCCAAGATGGCTGCCCCACCAGTGACAACTCTAGGTACTGATTTATACACCATGTTCATCAACTTGACACTAGTACATCGATAGTACAGTATATAACTTGTCCATGTTGTGTTTGAAAGTAGAAGAGAATCAAACAATTGGGCAATATTTCCTTTACAGCTCATGCAAATGGTACTTGAAAGCAAGCAATATTAATAATTGTCTATGTAAATCACAACATCCACCAGTAAACATATCATTCATAATCCATTGTCTAATAGCATTTCTTTACAAGCCCAGTCACAAGCAAGGCAACATAAAAATAAAAAGTCGCTTACCAATCTTGAATATTGTAACCTAGTTTGCTTTGTTCCAATTTTGATCAACTAAACAGCAATATACATTTTTGGACAATATCTCTTTCCATGAGTTCAAAAAAGAAAATCTGTGTTTCTTTTGACAAGTATAATTTCTTAAAGTACTCAAAGAAATTTCCTGGTTAAAATGGAGGGATAACTCTGGGAAAGAGGTATATCCATCCATTAGTGAATATCCCTCCTAGAAAAGGGGAGGGATCTTGAGCCTACCTACCTCTTAAGGAAGAGGTGTAAGAATCCTCCCCCTCATTCCGCCTTGTGATCTACATAGCTATAAGTTCCTGATAAGGTTTGCCTCATGCTTTACTATGGGTAAAGCCCACACTACTAGGTGATGGACATTTCCAAAATGCAGGGCTAAATTCACCTATCACTTCATTCTAGGCCCCTTATTTTAAGAATGCACCCACCCTAGGGCTTTACAGCACACAAAATGACAGGTTGAAAACATGTACTTGTAGTTTGCCATAAAAACCATGTTTCACATATGAAAAAAATCTTTGTGCTCTTTTTTTTATGCAAATGCTTCTGAAGCATATATTGCATTAGAAACTTAAGCTTGCCACATTTGGAAACAAAACTGTCGGTGCTGTGATTCTACTAGGTTAAACATCCCATTTGCGAACAATAATTATCAGCTTTGATTAATGAATGGAGACACAACTAAACAACAGACACATGAACTAGAAAATAGGTTTGAAATCCAAATTTTGATTAATCAATGTAGGAGCAACCTTAGCTTTTCTTTTAAAAGGTAAGTAATAATGATCCATGTCTTCATTAACATTTTCATATTGGTGATCAAAGTAAGACAATGGATGAAAGTTTGAATTGACATCCTATGTGGCAAAGGGGTGTCTAGAAAAGGTAACATGTACAATCTCTACTTGATTTTGGCAAAAGGCGTGATAAGAAACTTTGATTTCTTCACAGTAACTTGGTATGGGCTGGTTCAATTCATTGTGCAGGTTCCTCTAAAATGGATCCCAATGACCAGGTGTCTATTGAAGTTGAGGAATCTTTTGAGTCGGATGATGGAAACAACTCATTTGAGGAATGATATCACCACAGTAAAATCTGTGGATCATACACAGTAGTAATTGGACTTTCATGTCAAAATGTTGTTGATATAGCTCATTTTGAAAGTGTGGAAAGTACAATTATATAACCCAGTAACTAGTTCATGTGAGTTTTATACTTAGATATTAAGGGCCACTTTAGACAAGGGTCCAGGTACCAAAAGCTCAGGAACCTATTTTAAGCAAATTGAATCTTGAATTGGACTCTTTTTCACATTAAAAAATATATGTTTTCTTAAAGGTACGATGAGTGTGTCTAAAAACTTGAGGTCCAATTCAAGTGTCCAATATCAAAAATGTTTGATTGACATGTGAGAGGATTAGGTTAATCTTTGATTTTTTTTGTTCTCTTGTAAGCTTTCTTTTTTGTCCAAAAATTCATTTCTTTAAAAAAATGATGCCATGTAGACTAAATCACAACTTGATTTGTCTTGGTCCTAGACTCTTGTCTAAAGGCCTTGGGATCAATTTAAAATTCTTCACCAATAAGAATGTTCAATTTCATTGGGCCTTGCTCCTTGGACCCTTGTCTAAAGTGGCCCTAAGTTTAGACCTTTTAACAAGATAGTCATGTAAAACAGTGAATGTCACAGTGCTTAAGGTCTATTATATTGCACCTTCATATTCTCTCTATTAGGGAACATATGTTAATTGTCTAATACATATCATCATTCAAGGTTTTTAAACAACAATTAATATACTATTGAACAAATTGGAATTTTGTAAATATATTGTCTAATGATTGTTGTGAATCTTTTGATCATAGCCTTGGTTTTATTAATTATATTGAAGACAAAGGGGGGTTGGGTTGGGGTTTTGAGTACCATTTTAGTTTTTCTGTTTCCAAATTTTTCTCAATGATGCTACCAATGTGTGCTTCAAGTTGTTCCAAAAGAGAACTGGACACTTTATCACATATCATCCTTGGCCCAAAATTCTACTCACATGTGTAAATAAATAATTTTAAAGTCAAATAAAATTTTGGGAGTGTGCACATTGTACAATGTGAGTATTTTTTTTTTGGGATGATGGGCCATTCAAAGAAACCCACCAACCAACCAAAAAAATTCCCCTTTCTACACAACCCCACAATTAATCAATACAACTAACAAAGGGTGCCCAGCGTGCACAATGGCAGCTTTAGGAAGTTGCAACCTCATTGCAACTATGTTGTTGCAACATTAGGGTTTTTGAACATAACTTTCTCCAGGTGTGGAACCGAAATTAGAACCAGAATCGATTTTTATTTTTTTTAAAGACTAAAACCAGGGACAAACTAGACATAAACCATCCATTAACTGTTAGTTCCAATACAGGTTATCCAGTTATCCAAAACTGGATTGGAATCTGTCTAATTTCAGAATCAGAATCAAAATTGAAATCTTTCTAAAAAATTATGAACCTCGAATTAAGATCAAAATGTAATTTTTTGAAGAACCAAAACCATTCTAATTTATTTATTTGAACTGGAATTAGAGATTGTGTAAAAAAAAAAAATCACCCAACATTAACACATACCACTATTGACAAGTTTTGGGATTTACTTATAAGTTCCAAGTCCAGGTTATCAGTCAAGTTGTGAGGTCTTCAAACCAAATGTTTCTGCATTTTGTTGAAATTGCCATTGGAACCTAACTAAGCAATTGGCTTCTTTCCAAAATTGAATTAAAACTTAAACTAGAGGTGCTGCCCCATTTTAAATAAGTTCAAGTTTTTTTAGTAGATAAGTACAACTATATATATATATATATAATTGGCCCCATGTTTTAGATTTTTTTTTTAAAAATTAGTTGGGTGACCTCTAGAGGGGGGCAATCAATTGTTACACATTACAAAATATAGAAGCTAACAATAAGATACCTTCATTTACCATATACCCTCCTTGCAAAATTTGCATTTAACTCTTACAATGCATATAGTTATAAAATTATTTAACAATACATTCCAAACCAAATCTCTAATCTAGTATTACAAATGACTTGGGAACCATATTCTATATGTAGTTGTAACAAAATTTCTTAACTAAAAAATTTAATTTTCAAAAACTTGATTATTTGGTCAAAAGACAAAATTATCTACCCAAACTTCATTTGGTTCATTACAACAAAAGGTGTCCTTGTATGCCCAATGATCTCACTAGATTTTGAGTGAATTCACTAATTTTAGTAAATGGGAATGAGTTGGAAAATAATGGATTCACTAATCTAGTGAACTAGGACTAATGAACTATGCCCACATTTTGTAATAATGGTTATAGGGTGAAATCACTCTCAAAGGAGGTAGGGGTGCCAAGGTAAAAATACTTTTCCAAGGAATGCACATGACACGCATCATTCCTACATTGGTTTATAACTTAAAATTTTATATTTTGAATACTCCATTTAACATTTCATTTTAGATATAAATTCATTTTGACTACAAATTCATTTTATATCATGTATATTATGCATTCATGCCCTCTATCACATATATATGAACAACTTTTGTTCAAGCCACACTTTCTAAATCCATAATTTTTAGGGTCAAAAACATTTTTGAACCAAATGTGTTCAAATGAGTTATAAATTTTACATATGTTTCATCAAAAAATTTACCTCTATTATGGCACCAATCACCAAGTTATTAAAAAAAGCTGAAGTGTTTGAATAGATTGTTGAATGTCAAATTGCTTTGGAAGATATCAAGAACTGGTACATTCAAGCTCCTATACTTATCAATCCTAATTAGGAACTAGAATTTCATGTTCATATTTATGCATCTCAGTTAGCGACATTTACCTATTGGGTTTTAAGCAATATTGGCCTATAACCCAACAGGTAAAATAAATCAACCTATTATGTACTCATCAAGACTACTTAATTCTATTAAGAGAAATTATATTACTACAGAAAGAGATGTTTTAGTTATGTTTCATACATGACACAAATTCAAGAATTACATGTTAGGCAACATGTTTACATTTTTTGTGGATCACATGGCTTTAGTATATTTAGTTAACAAGCCACATGTTTCTACTCGCACAAGACCTAGGAGGGGTCATGAACTTATTGAAATCCTTGAAAACATTGTTGGAGGTTTTTGCAATGATCATGACATTCACGACCTTGACATACTATCGAGGTCTTCACCATTGCCAAGACGTTAAGAGTTCAAGGGGACTTCATCATTGTCAAGACATTCAAAGCTCAACAACTTTGGGTAGTGCAAACTAGGGGCGAAGGTTGTAGAGCCACCATAACCTCCAACAACAATGCTAGAAGTGTTGATGTTAACTAAAAACTCAAATGTGTGTGGGAACTCGATGCAAACGAAGGTGTAATGAACATCCAACCAAGTGTATTGCCATTGTTCAACCCTACAAAACCACCACATTTCAGGGTTTTGAATAAACCATTAGATTTTAAACATTTGTGCAAACCATTG
>Ga0116229_10008512_pt1 | contig 15920 bp, 14 predicted proteins | sample S1TSphgellanicum_3_FD_87313 | JGI IMG/M metagenome (GOLD analysis project Ga0116229, IMG submission 87313) | Host-associated microbial communities from peat moss isolated from Minnesota, USA - S1T2_Fc - Sphagnum magellanicum MG | ecosystem: Host-associated > Plants > Peat moss > Unclassified...
GATTTCGATTTTGGGTGCCTGCGCCGGCGCCTCCGGTTCGGTCGATCCGAAGCGAAACGTCGCGCGGGTCTTCAAGTGCTTGGGCGGTTTGGTGGAGGACATCATCAGCGGCCCGTCCCCCGCTCCGTTTGCAGCAGCGCCAGCACGAAGCGCGCGGCGATGCTGAGCAGCAGGATCGTCAGCGTGATGATCAACGCCCCCGCCCAGGCGAGATCCTGCCAATCCTTGTACGGACTCAAGGCGAACTGGAAAATGACCACGGGCAGGTTCGCCATCGGCGCATTGAGATCGGTGCTCCAGAATTGATTGTTGAGCGCCGTGAACAGCAGCGGCGCGGTCTCGCCGCTGATGCGCGCCACCGCGAGCAACAAGCCGGTCACGATGCCGCTGCGCGCGGCCGGGTAGACGACGCTCAACGTGGTCCGCCACGGGTAGGCACCCAGGGCGGCCGAGGAATCCTTCATGCCGGTCGGCACGAGATTGAGCATGTCCTCCGTGGTTCGCAGCGTAACCGGGATCGCGATCACGGCGAGCGCCACCGCGCCCGCCAGCGCGGAGAAATGCCCGATTCGCACCACCAGTATTTCATAGATAAAGAGACCGATGATGATCGACGGGGCGCTCAGCAGGACATCGTTGATGAAGCGAATCACGGTGCTCAAGCGGGAGGTTCGACCATATTCGGCTAGATACGTTCCGGCGAGCATGCCGACCGGCGCACCCAACAGAATCCCGAGCAGCGTCATGACGGCACTGCCGTACATGGCGTTGAGCAGTCCGCCGCGGTTGCCCGGCGGCGGCGTCATCTGCGTGAAGAGATTCACCGACATCCCCGCCAAGCCGTGCGACAGCAGGGTCCACAAGATGGCGGCGAGGCAGCCGAGCCCCGTCAAGGTCGCGGCCAGGGACAGCGCGAGGAACAGGCCATTGCGGAATTTGCGCAAGAAGCGCCGCGTCATAAGGCCGCCGTGGCCCGGCGTTCGAGCCGGCGCAGCATCGCCTGCGCCGCGGCGATGACCGTGAAGGTGATGAGAAACAACAGCAGTCCCAGCGCGATCAGCGAGGAGGTATACAGATCGCCCACCGCCTCGGTGAATTCGTTCGCGATCGAGGAGGAAATCGTCGTGCCGGGCGCGAGCAGCGAGGCGCTGATCCGATGGGCGTTGCCGATCACGAACGTAACCGCCATGGTCTCGCCGAGCGCCCGCCCGAGGCCGAGCATGACGCCGCCGACCATGCCGACGCGCGAATGCGGCACCACGACGTACCAGATCACTTCCCAGGTCGTGGCGCCGAGCCCGTAGCCCGACTCCTTGAGCATCGGCGGCACTGTTTCGAATACATCGCGCATGGTCGCGGCGATGAAGGGCAGCACCATGATCGCGAGCACGATCCCGGCCGTCAGAATCCCGATCCCGTAGGGTGGTCCCTGGAACAAACGGCCAACCAGCCAAATGGGGCCGACGTGACCGATCAGCCAGGGTTGCACGTGCCGCTGCAGCGCGGGGGCGAGGACGAACAGCCCCCAAATCCCGAAGATGATGCTCGGTACCGCCGCCAGCAATTCAACCGCCACCCCGATCGGCCGCTGCAGCGGCGGCGGGCACAACTCGGTCAGGAACAGCGCAATCCCGAATGCGGTGGGGACCGCGAGGATCATCGCGAGCAGCGAGGTGACGACGGTGCCGTAAATCGGCGCCAGCGCGCCATATTCGTCGGTCACGGGATTCCAGATCGCGCGCGTGACGAACGCGAAGCCGAAATGCTTGAGGGCGGGCCAGGCGCCGGCGAGCAAGGCAACGGCGACCCCGCCCAGAATCAGCAATACGAGAACCGCCGCGCCCAAGGTGGCGGCGCGGAACAGTCTCTCGTAGTTCAATTGCTGAGCGGCGTGCCTCGTATCGATGATCGCCACGATGTCGGTACCGCTCCCACTATTCGCTTATTTTTCGCTCCAGACGGCGTGGCCGCCGGCGCTGATGCCGGTCGCCCAGGTTTTTTTCACCAGCGCCACGAGCGGATCGGGCAGCGGCACGTAATCAAGATCGCTGGCCATTTTAGCGCCATCACGGAAGGCCCAGGCAAAGAACTTGAGCGCCTCGCTCACCGCGGCGGGGTCGGCGGGCTCGCGGTACACGAGAATGAAGCTCGCGCCCGTGATCGGCCAGCTGCCGGCCCCGGGCTGATCGGTGAGAATCAGGTAGAAGGAGTCCGCGCCGGCCCAGTCCGCGCTCGCGGCGGCGGCTTGGAACGAGGCGACGCTCGGCGCCACGGCATGGCCGGCTTTGTCGGTGAGCAGGGCATAGGCCATTTTATTTTGCTTCGCGTACGCATACTCGACGTAGCCGATGGCGCCGTCGGTCTGCGCCGTCATGTTCGCCACGCCCTCATTGCCCTTCGCGCCGATGCCCACCGGCCATTGCACCGAGGTATTGGCGCCGATCTTGGCCTTGAAGTCCGCGCTCTCCTTGGACAGGAAATCGGAGAACAAAAAATTCGTTCCCGAACCGTCGGACCGATACACCGGGGCGATCGCGGTGCCGGGCAAAGCCAGCTTGGGGTTCAAGCGCCTGATCTTGGGATCATCCCACTTGGCGATGTCGCCGAGATAAATGCCCGCGAGCGTGGGGCCGTCCAACTGCAACTGGCCGGGCTGCACGCCCTTGATGTTGACCACCGGCACGACGCCGCCGATGATCATCGGGAATTGCAGCAGACCGGAGGCCTTGAGGTCGTCCGGCTTCAAGGGCATGTCCGAGGCGCCGAACGTCACCGTCTTGGCCTTGATCTGTTTGATGCCACCGCCCGAGCCGATCGACTGATAGTTGAGCCCCAAGCCGGTCAAGGTTTTGTAGGCATCCGCCCATTTTGCGTAAATCGGATACGGAAACGTGGCGCCGGCCCCCGATATCTCGGCCGCGGGTGCACGCGCGAACGGCGCGGCGCCGCACCACAGGCAGGCCGCCGCTATCGCAAGCCGTCCGACTGTCGAGATGGGCACTGTGAACTCCGAATGCGCGATGAGCCCCGGCATTGTCGGCAGAAATTATGTTACTTTTATGACCAGCCCTTGGGCGCAGTCCGAAAGCGATCATTATTCAATAAGATGGCGGTACACGGGCGCGTGATCGCCCGGCCTGCCGCTGACACCGGTCGCCCCATCGGATAAGGTATCCGTGCAAAGGTATTCTGATCCTGGCGGCTGGGAGGTTGGCGCGGTGGCGGAGTCACGAGGCAGGCGCGGCGGATGGAGCTGGTGGTATTTGCTCTTCGTGGCGCAATACGGGGTCATTCTCTGGCCACCCTTCTACAATCGGGCCGAGCCCTATTTCCTGGGCGTCCCGTTCTTTTACTGGTTTCAGATGCTCTGGGTTATCATCAGCGCCGTGTTCACGGCGGTCGTCTATTTCGCCACCGACGATTAGCGCGAAACACGGGGGATGGGCGTGTCGGAAGTCAACTGGGTCGCACTCGGCATTTTTGTGCTGCTGTTCGGCTTCATCACGTGGCTGGGTTTTGCCGCCGCCCACTGGCGCAAAGGCGACCTCGACCTTCTCGATGAGTGGGGCCTCGGCGGCCGGCGCTTCGGCACCATCGTGACGTGGTTCCTGGTCGGGGGCGACCTCTATACGGCGTACACGTTCATCGCGGTGCCCGCGCTCGCGTTCGGTGCCGGCGCGGTCGCGTTTTTCGCGGTGCCGTACACGATCATCATTTATCCGCTGCTGTTCCTCGTCTTTCGGCGTCTGTGGTACGTGTGCCATCGACACGGCTACATCACGGCCGGGGACTTCGTGCGCGGGCGCTTCGGCAATCGCTGGCTCGCGCTGGCCGTGACCGTGACCGGCATCGTCGCCACCATGCCCTACATCGCCTTGCAGTTGGTCGGCATCCAGGTCGTGGTCGGCGCGCTCGGGATTTCCGGAGCCGGACTGATCGGCGATCTGCCGCTGATCCTCGCCTTCGTGGTGCTGGCGGCGTTCACCTATTCCAGCGGCTTGCGCGCGCCCGCCTCGATCGCGATCGTCAAGGATATTTTGATTTACGTGACGGCCGTGGCCGCCATTGTCGTGATTCCGATCGAACTCGGCGGCTTCGCCAACATCTTCGCCGCCGTACCGGCGAAGAAGCTGCTCCTGGCGGTGCCCGGAGCGCAGACCACGGGCGCCTACAGCGCCTACGCGACCCTCGCGTTCGGCTCCGCGCTCGCCTTATTTCTCTATCCCCACTCGTTGACCGCGGTGTTGAGCGCGAACAGCGGCCACGCCATTCGCCGTAACGCCGCGATTTTGCCGGCCTACAGCTTCGTGCTCGGCCTGCTCGCAATGCTCGGCTTCTTCGTGATCGCGGCCGGAGTGGACAAGCTGCCCGAGTACGCGGCGGGCTTCAAGCAGTTCGGCAACAACTTTGCCGTGCCGGCGCTGATTCTGCACAGCTTCCCGGCGTGGTTCGTCGGCATCGCGTTCGCGGCGATCGGCATCGGTGCCCTCGTTCCGGCGGCCATCATGTCGATCGCCGCGGCGAATCTGTACACGCGCAACATTCACCGCGAATTCATCAACAAAAATCCGACCGCCCGCGAGGAAGCGCAAAATGCGAAGTGGGTGTCGCTGCTGGTCAAGCTCGGCGCGCTCGTGTTCATCCTGTTCGTGCCGACGCAATACGCCATTCAGCTGCAGCTGCTCGGCGGCATCTGGATCATTCAGACACTGCCCGCGGTGATGCTCGGCGCCTACACGCGGTGGTTCAACTCCTGGGCGCTGCTGCTCGGCTGGGCCGTCGGCATTGGCACGGGAACGGCCATGGCCGTGGCGACGAAACTGACGCCAACCTACCCCCTCGCACTCGGCGGCTACGTCTTCCCCGGCTACACCGCCGTGTACACCGTCTTGTTGAACCTCGGCGTGACCGCGCTGCTGACCCCGGTGTTCAACCGCATGAGCGCGACGGCGTCACCGCTCGATGCGACCCGCGCCGCCGACTACACGGAGGCTCAACGGTCGGCGTAGGCCGTGGCGAGGTAGACGCTCAGCAGATTGATGTCGATCTCATCGAGCGGCGCGCCGTAGGCGTTACGCATCTTGGTCATCTCGGCGGCCCACTGCGTGACGCTCATGCCGAGCGGCTGCAGATTCACATAGTCCGCCGAGTGACAAATCCCGCATTTCTGCACGGCGATCTCATAGCCCGGCAAGAGCGAGCTGCGCAGCACCGCCGTTTCGGGGGGAAGGTCGATCTTGCGCACGTCGCTCTTGCCGAGGTCGTTCGCGCCGACGGCGGAGCTTTGCACGCCGAGCGCCATGGCGAGGGCAATGCCGGCCATGGCTGCGATCGCAAGGGCTACGCGCGATGCCCCCACGACGCTAAGCCACCACGACATGCACCGACTCGATGCCGTTGCGCGCGTAGCCCGCGGGGTTCCAGCTCGATTCCGCCGGTTGCGTCTCGCCGCTCAGGGTCGTCGCGCGGACCTGCAGCGTCAAAGGTCCGCGCCGCGACGGAACGAGCGGCAGGCTCCATTCCCGGAATGAATAGCGGCCGAGACTGTTGCCGAGCTGAGCCTCCTGCCATCGACCGCCGCCATCGATCGAAACCTCGACTTTCTTGATGCCGGCGCCGCCGTCGAAGGCGATGCCCTTCACGATGATCCGCTGTTTGACCTTCACGACCGCGTCATCGCTGAGACTCGTGATGAACGAGCGGACTCGGAGCCGCGAAATCGGCGTCGTCTTCTCCGGCGCGGTGCCGGGAGCGACGCAGTTGCAATCGTTGTCCGGCAGCCGATATCCGGTCGTCATGAACCAGGCATCGTGGCCCGTGAACGGAACGTCGAGGACGGTGATCTCGGACAGGTGCTTGACCCAGTAGGTGCCGAAGTATCCCGGCACGATGAGCTTCAGCGGATACCCGTTCAGCATCGGAATGTCCTCGCCATTCATGCTCCAGGCGAGGAGCACGTCCGCACCGAGCGCAACGTCCACATCCAGGGCCTTGATGAAGTCCGGCGTCGCCGGCAGCACGGGCGTGTCGAGACCGTTGAAGGTCACCTGTTTGGCGCCGGCGGCGAGTCCCGCCAGCCGCAACACGATGTGCAGCGGTAATCCCGCCCAGCGCGCGTTGCCCATCGAGCCGTTGCCGAGCTGTGCGCCAAACACGCGCGGCGTCGAGAAGCCGCGGCTGTTGCCCGAACATTGATTCACGGCGACGACCTCGGCGGCCGGGCCCATCGCCTTTAAATCGCCGAGCGACAGCGACAGTTCCGTGGCGACCTTGCCGCGCACCTTGAGCCGGTAGGCCTTGGGATCGATCGCCAGCGGAATATTCGCGAGGTGATAGCGCACGAAGAATGCATCGTTCGGCGTGATGACGCCTTCGTTGAATACGGCGAAGGGCGTCTCGAGATGCGGAGGCCGGGTCGTGATTCGCAGCAGCGGGCGCTTGCCGGGATATGCGATCAACTCGCGCACACCGTTATCGAAGGGCTGTGTCAGCGTTGGCGGCTGCGCCGGCGCTGTTGACTGTGCCAACGTCTGCGCCGACATCTGCGCCGGCGTAGGCGATTGCGCCAGGGCCGTATCCCAAGCTCGCGGCGACAAGCCCGCCACAGCGGCGAGCGCCATGCCTTGTCGCAAGAATAATCGGCGCGTGGGCTGCGGCTGCGGGCTGCTGGAGTCGTGACGGGACTTCATTTTGCACATTCTACCATTTGCACGATCGACGTCGCGCCTACGCAGTGGACGGCATGCGCCCGTGACTGTGCTCGCCGCGGCGGCACTCGTGATCTGACCGTACGACGCGCCGTCGGACCGTACGACGCGCCGTCGGACCGTACGACGCGCCGTCGCTCGTCGGCGACTCGTCGTCGCCAATTGGCGACTCACAACTTCGATTGCGATTCTGTGATGAAGCTCTCGAGACTAAACTTTTCTGACGCACTGCTCGTCGGTAGTCTCTGCGCCGGTGTCAACGCTCGCTGTGATGAAGCGTTGCTGCAGGCAGCGACGGCAACACGGCTTGATCGTGCATGCCGAAGAGATAACTATTTTTTTCTCAGGAGTTGATCTCATGAATTCAAAAGGCTCCAAACTCACACTGGCAGGCGCGATCGCTTCGGTGCTCGCGGCCTGCGGCGGCGGCGGCAGCTCCGCCACCAGCCCGACCGCAACGCCGAGCGCCGCAGCGGCGGCGGCGAACCCCGCGACGAAAGCCACCGTCTCGATGCTGATCAGCGATGCGTCGACGGAAGACTGGTCCACGATCGGCGTGAAGGTGTTGTCGATCACGCTGGTGCCGCAGTCCGGCGGTCCCGGCGTGACTGTCTATACGGCTCCCGCAGCGGTGCCGGTGGTGAACCTGGTGCAGCTCGATCAGCTCGGCGAATTGCTCGGCAATGCGACCGTGCCCGCGGGCACCTACAAAGGCGCCGTGCTCACAGTCAGTGCGAACCCCGGCGATGTGCTCTTGAACGTGGCTGCTGATCCGGAACCCGGATTTGCGGGTACGCCCGGCGCGGCCATACCGGCGGATCAGATTCAGATTCAGCACACGCGCGGCACCGCCCCCAATCTGACGGTTCCCGTCGCCGTCACGTTCGACAGCCCGCTGGTCGTGAGTGCCACGCAAAACAACCAGGTGGACCTCGAGTTCGATCTCGCCCACCCCGCGTTCATCATCGGCCATGTGCCGGTGGGTTCGGGCACGACGATCTGGGCCGTGAACTTCGACGGACCGGTGCGCCATCATCCGGTGGCGGACATCGCGCATCTGGTGCTGCGGCATCTGTACGGCAGCGTCGCCTCGATATCGAGCGATGACAGCGCGATCACGGTCACCAAGGAGTTTCCGACGGAACCGGCGGTCAATCCCGAGACCGCGGTGCCGACGACGCAGAGCGTGCAGATACTCGCCGACCCGATCAACGGCACGGCCTTCTACGACGTCGACGCCAAGACGAAGACGATTATCAAGGACTTTTCGTCCGAAACCTCGCTGGTCGGCAAGTCGGTGCGCATCGCGGCCCGCTACCAGGAAGACGGTACCCTGGTTGCAACCCGCCTCTGGGCGAGCACACAGTTCAACAACGTGTGGGTCAGTCCGGAGGGACACGTGCTGCACGTCAACGGCGGCGACGATGTGGTCACGATCGAGAACGAACGGGGCGTCGGCGTGCCGATGCTCGTGAATGCGAACACCGAGTTCTTCTTCCGTACGCCCGCGGACGCCGTCGCCGACGGCAAGCCGATCGTCACGGGCACGGGCTTTCTGACCAGCCATGATCTCGTGCGCGGCTTCAAGGTGCACGCGAGCGTGGTCGATCCGCTCGCCAAACCGCTGGTTGCGCAAACCATCGACATCGAGACCGCCGCCTATGACGGCGAGATTTCCGCGGCCGATTTGACGGGATTCACGTACACGCGAAACTTCCGGACGCAGGCGGACGACTACGTCTTCACGCTCGATTACATCGCGAGTACCACCGCCAACGGCAATGACGCGAGCGATGATCCGATCCTCGGCTACAAGTACTGGAACTTCGCGTACCCGACCTTGGTGACGAGCGGCACCAGCGCGATCCCCGACTTCGTCGCCGCCACCGATGGCGCCGTGAACTTCGGCGGTTCGGTGGGCCCGGTGCCGAGCTACGGCAGAAGCTACGCCGTGTGGGGCGATCCGGCCAATGCCAACGGCTGGGCCGCGGCCGCAACCAGTCTCGAGCCGTCGAAACTGCCCCTGGGTCTGGTCGCCACCGGTCTGGTCAACGATGTCTTCACGATGACGGTCAGCGGCGGCACCACCGCGGCGAACGTCGCAATCGGCACGGAGTCCGGCAGCGCAACCCTGGTCTACCAGGTCGACCGCACCAACGGCGTGGTCAGCGTCAGTCCGATCGATGTCACCACCACTGCGGGTCTGGCAACTCTCACGGCCGCCCTGACCGCGGGAGTGCCCGTCAAAGTCTATGGCGTGCCCGAGTCCAACGCCACGTTACGGGCCTACGTGTTGACCTACTTCACCGGCGAGGCGCCGGCGCAGTAGCGCGGGGGATCAGTCACCGCACCGTGCGGCGTCACGCGACGCTGCACGGTGCGATCGCGGCCGTCAGTTCGGCGCCGGCTTGCGCTCCCGCTGCAGCGTTTGCACTTCCTGGTCGGTGAAACGTGCCTCATAGATCGAGCGTGCATCGAGCGTACGCGCAACGACGGTGGCGACGACCACCGCGGCCAGCAGCGGCAGGATGATGGAGCGGTCGTGGCCCGTGAGTTCGATGATCAGCACCATCGATGAGATCGGCCCGTGCGTGGTCGCCGCGAGTACGGCGGCCGCACCGATGACGGCATACAACCCGGGCGGCACACCCGGCCAGACGGCAGACCATGCCAGTCCGAGCAGGCCCCCGAGCAGCGCGCCCAAGGCGAGCGACGGCGTGAACAGTCCGCCGGGAACGCCGCTGCCGAGACAAATCACGGTCGCGAACGGCCGCAGAAACAGCAGCGCCAGCATGAGCAGCGGCGCCAGTTTGTTCGTGAACGCCAACTGCGTGACGTCCTTGCCGTTGCCGAGCAATTGCGGAAATTCAATGGACAGAACGCCGAGGAGGCCGAGGGCCAGCACAGGCGCGAGCAGGCGCCATCGGCCCTTGGACTTGTGCCGATCGGCGGCCGCGATCAGACGCACATAGCCCACCGACACGAAACCCGCGATCGGACCCATGACCAGAGCCCAGCACACCACCGACGCCGAGAGCGGATAAGAGGGAATCTGGTAGGTGGGCGCGTTCGGCAGCACGGTCCACGAAACGGCCGCTGCGATTGCGGAGGCCAGCAACGCCGGCAGGATCAGCCGCAGGGCGAGCACACCGCGCAGCACCTCGAGCGCGAACAGCGCGCCGCCGAGAGGTACGCCGTAGGCAGCCGCCATGCCCGCACCCGCGCCGCAGGCCACCAGCAAGCGCCGCTGTTCATCCGATAGGTGTCCCCGCTCCGACAGCGCGTTCGCGATCACCGCACCGGCCTGCTTCGGCGCGCCCTCACGGCCGAGGGCGGCACCCATCCCGACGACGATCACCGACAGCACCGCGCTGCCGAGCGTGCGCAGCGCCGGCAACCGGCCGGCATTTCTCGTGATCGCCTCCGTGATGTCGATGCCGTTGCCGCTGGTCAGACGCTGCAGAACCAACTGACCGGCACCGGTGAGAACGCCGGCCCCGAGCAGCACCAAGACATGCCGCTCCGCGTCCGCCTGGGCCGCGGCATCGAGCAGGTTCGTGCCCGGCCAGAAAAAGTGCTGCACGATCTGCAGCAGCCGCGTGAGCAAAATGGCCGCGATGCCGGCGCCCAACCCGGTGAGCGCCACGGCCAGCCAGAACGGCCCGGCTCCCGGACTGCCGAGTGTCGGCGGAATGTTGGTCGCGTCGTCCGACGTTGATGCCGGCGCAGGCGCGCCGCCCGGCAGGGTTCGCACCCTGGTTGCGCCGCTAGTTCGCCGGCCTCTCCTTGTAATCAAACTTCTCGCCGGAAATATCGGCGGCGACCATGAGACCGCCCTTCGCGATCGTGAACACGGCCATGCCGTTCTGGTAGTCGCCGTGGGTTGTCGCGTCCTTCGGTCCGCCGCTCGCCTCCGACGAAGAGCGGTCGGTGCCCACGCTGGCAGAGGCGCCCGCCGTGATGGCGACGGCACTCGCGCCCGCGGCGAATTCGAACTTACCGCTTTCGAATTCGTCCAGGAATCGCTTCTCTTTGAAAAATATGATTTCGCTGAACGCTTTGCCGCCGGCCTGCAACCCGACGCTCAACTGCGTCATCACGGCATCGCCGACGATCCGATCATGCACGTACACCTGACCCTTGCCGCGAGCGCCGCCGACGATGAAGCCCCCGGCGCCGATGGTCGGGAAGACCGCGTAGGCGTAACAATTGTTGAAAAATACGGCGCTTTCGCCGGCGTGTTTGAACAGGTCGATGGCCTGGTCGTACTCGTCGGCACAGGCCAGGCCTGTGCCGAGCAACAAGGCCATCGTCACGCTGCAGATACGAGGCAGGATGGACATGCATAACCCCTGATCGTAAAGGTCGTAGGTCGTAAAGCCGGTCGTAGGCCGCGGGTCGCGGCCCGTTGGGCGTGGCTTAGTATACAGCGGGCGGCGTAAACAGCGGGCGCGTATGCAGCGGCGCCCCGCGGGTGTGCTCTAATAACGCGGACTCGACCGATTCACGCGAGGACTTCGCAGTCATGACACCCGCCCATGTCTTTCCGCTCGACGGAGGCTGCACCTGTGGCGCCATACGCTACCGCATGCAGACGCAACCCCTGTTCGTTCATTGCTGCCACTGTCACTGGTGCCAGCGGGAAACCGGGGCGTCGTTCGCCTTGAACGCGATGATCGAGTCCGACCGCGTGGTGCTTCAGAGCGGCGAGCCGCAGATCATCGACACGCCGTCGAATAGCGGCAAGGGGCAGAAAATCGCGCGCTGTCCGCGGTGCCTGGTCGCGGTGTGGAGCCATTATGCGGGCGCGGGCCCGCTGCTGCGGTTTGTCCGCGTCGGCACGCTTGATAAGTCCGCGCATCTGCACCCGGACATCCACATCTTTACCGCTTCCAAACAGCCCTGGGTCGTGCTGCCCGCGGATACCCCAAGCGTGCCCGAGTATTACGATCGCAATGCCTACTGGCCGGCCGAGAGTCTGGCGCGCTACGCGCACCTGCTGCCGAGAATCGCGGCGTACCGGGCATCGCTTGAGTTAACGCGAACGGTGGCTCCATGATCTAGACCGCCGGGCACCGCTCAGCCCGCGCTCAGCCCGCGGTCAGCAGCAGCTCGAGCGTGCGCCGGTACAGGTCGTGCAGCCGATCGATGTCGGCGACGCGCACGCATTCATTGACCTTGTGGATCGTCTCGTTGGTGACGCCGAGTTCGATGACCTGCGCGCCCATCGGCGCGATGAATCGTCCGTCCGAGGTGCCGCCGCCGGTGGACAGCCGCGGCGTGATCGCGAGCTGCTCCAGCACGGCGCGCGAGGCGGCTGCCGATAGTTCGCCTGGCGAGGTGAGGAACGGGTATCCGGAGATGAACCAGTCGATGGAGTACTTGACCGCGTGCCGGCGCAGCAGGGCCTCGACCGTGGCTTGCAGCGACTCGACGGTCTGCTCGGTCGAGAAGCGAATGTTGAACCGCGCCTTCAGTTCTCCCGGAATCACGTTCGGCGCGCCCGTGCCCGCGGAGAGGTTCGACACCTGGAACGTGGTCGGCTGAAAGTGCGCGTTGCCCTCATCCCAGGTGCGCGTCGTGAGTTCCGCGAGCGCCGGGGCGAGGGCGTGCACCGGATTGTCCGCGAATTGCGGATAGGCGACGTGCCCTTGGACGCCGTGCACGGTAAGGCGCCCGCTCAGGCTGCCGCGCCGGCCGATCTTGATGGTGTCGCCGAGCCGCTTCTCGCTCGACGGTTCGCCGACGAGACACCAATCGATCGTCTCCTGCCGCGACTTCAGCAGCTCGACGACCTTGCGCGTGCCGTCGACCGACGGCCCTTCCTCGTCGCTCGTGATCAAGAACGCGATCGTGCCGCGATGGGCGGGGTGCTGCGCCACGAACGCTTCGCAGGCGGTCAACATCGCCGCCAGCCCGCTCTTCATGTCGGCGGCACCGCGGCCGTACAGAAAGCCGTCGCGAATGACCGGGACGAACGGGTCGGACTGCCATTCCTCGAGCGGCCCGGCCGGCACCACGTCCGTGTGCCCCGCGAAGCAGAAGACGGGGCCCGCGCGGCCGCGCTTGGCCCAGAAATTCTCGACCGGGCCGAACGGCAGACTCTCCACCGTGAATCCCAAGGCCTGCAGCCGCGCGATCATGAGCGACTGGCAGCCGCCGTCGGCAGGGCTTACCGACGGCCGCGCGATCAACTGTCGGGTCAGCTCCAGGGTGGCCGACATCAGTAGCGCAGCGCCGACATCAGAAGCGCAGCATCGGCACCGGCCGCCGCGTGTTCGCCCAGATGCCGAACGCGCCGACCACCAGCGCGGCGATCAACACCCAGGCGGGCATGGCCAATCCGAACAAGCGCCAGTCGACCTTGGCGCATTCCCCGGAACCCGTGAGGACCTTGACCAGCACGTCCTTGAGCGGGAACACCTTGAGCATGAAGTCGAGCGAGGCACCGCAGGCCGACACGGTCCCGGGCGGCAGGCTCTGGATGTACAACTGGCGCACCGCGACGCCGATCGTGGCCAGAGCCGCAACGGCGATCAGGGCCGCATACACGCGCCGGCCCCAGCGTCTCGGCCCGTGGATTGCCGCCAGCATGAAGACGAGCGCGATCGCGAAGATGCCGACGCGCTGGAATATGCAGAGCGGGCACGGCTCGAGGTGCAGGACGTACTGCGCGTAATACGCATAGCCAAGCAGTGCCACGCAGGCCAGAAACCCGAGCAAGTTCGCGAGCCTCGACGACATCATCGGCGGGACGACCTCAGTGCGCGGACGGCATCAGTGCGCGGACGGCATCAGCGGCGCGCGAGCGACTGGGCGAGATCGATCTGCCGGGCCACGTCCTCGAGCGCGGTGTGCCGGACATCCTTGCCGTGCACCATGTAAATCACGTATTCGCAGATGTTCTTCGCGTGATCGCCGATGCGCTCGAGGGAGCGCACGATCCACATGATCTCGAGCGCGCGCCGGATGGTGCGCGGATCCTCCATCATGAACGTCATGCATTGACGCTGGATGGATTCGTACTCCTCGTCGACCATGCGATCCTCCTGCGCCGTCTTCAACGCGGCCTGGGAGTCCATGCGCGCGAACGCGTCGAGCGAATCGTGCACCATCTGCGCCACCTGACGCCCGAGATGCTTGACTTCGCGGTACTTGTCGGCCGGACGCTCCATGGTGGCGAGGCGCGAGGCGATATAGCCGATCTTCTCGCCCTCGTCGCCGATGCGCTCCAGGTCGGTGATCGTCTTGATGATCGCCACGATCACCCGCAAATCCCCGGCGGCGGGGGCGCGCAGCGCGAGAATGCGGCTGCATTCCTCGTCGATCGCGACCTCCATGCCGTTGACCTTGTAATCGTCGGTCGCGACCGATTCCCCGAGACGGCTGTCGCCCTCGACCAGGGCCGTGATCGCCTTGTGCAGCTGCTGTTCCACGAACCCGCCCATCTGCAGGACCTGATTGCGCACCTTCTCGAGATCCTCGTTGAAGCGGCGCGAGATGTGATGGGTGAGGTCGGCTGTTTCCATGACTGTCTACCTTGAACTGTCTACCTTGAACCTAAGCAGCCTGATCTTCACGACCATGGCAACTACTGCGATCGTTTACATCCGATCGACCCGCGCGTCAACAATCCACCACACGATTTCGATGAGACCGGATCCCACGGCGCGAGTTCAGAGGCGTGCGCGCAAGTTCACGCGCCCAAGGGCGCCTCAAGCGCTCGCGACCGAGCGCAGCGCCGGCGGCAGCACGCGTTGCGGCGGAAAGTGACAGGTGAACGTGCTGCCCTTGCCCTCCACGCTTTGCACGTCGAGCCAGCCGCCGTGCCGCTGCAGAGCATGTTTGACGATCGCCAACCCGAGGCCCGACCCGCCGTGCCCGCGCGAGCGGCCGGGATCGACCCGATAAAAGCGTTCGGTCAGCCGCGGAATATGTTCAGGCGGAATGCCGATACCGCTGTCGGTCACCGCGAAGTAGGCGCCTTCATCGTCGACCCACCAGCGCATGCGCACCGTGCCGTCGCGCTGGGTGTATTTCAGCGCATTGACCAGCAAATTGGTGAACGCCGACTCGATCTCGTGGACGGCGCCGTACAGGCCGCTTCCCGATTCGACCTCGAGCTGTACCAGATGCGGCCGCTCGGCGCGGGCCAGCGCATCGCGGTACAGGCGCTCCAGCATGCGCGGTACATCGATGGGATCGCGCACCGCCTCGCCATCGCTGGCCTCCAGCCGCGACAGTTCGAGCAGGTCGACGATGATCTGGTTCATGCGCTGTGCCTGGGCGCGCATGTCGCGGATCGGCCCCGCCCAGGTCTGATCGATCGACGGGTCGTCGGCGAGCGTGTCCAGATAGCCGGCAATCACGGTGAGCGGCGTGCGCAGTTCGTGCGAGGCATTGGCGACGAAGTCCTTGCGCATGGCCTCGAGACGCATCTGCCGCGTCACGTCCCGCACCAGCAGCAGCGACTGGCCGCCGCCGTAGGGCACGAGCTGCAGTGCCAGGTACGTGTCCAATTGCACCGGCGGCCGGATGACCAGCGGCAGCGCGTAATCATCGCCATGCAAATAGTGAATGAACTCCGGATCGCGGATCAGATTATCGATGCGCATGCCGACGTCGACCGGACGCTTCAGGCCGAGCAGCCGCGCGGCTTGGCGGTTGAACCAGACGATCTCGCTCTGGGTGCTCAGGATGATGACGCCGTCCGGCAGCGCCGCGGTGGAGCGGCGGATCTCGCGAAACAGCTGCAGCAGGCGCTGTTTGTGAAACTGCTTGCGCCGGTGCAGGCGCACGACCTGGCCGATGATGTCGCCCCAGATTCCGCCGAGCGGCGGCGGATCCATCTGCGAACGCAGCCGCAGCCAGCGGTCCAGGCGATACAGATTGAGCAGTTGCCAGCCCAGGTACAGACAGGCGGCACCCAAAATCCAGAGCCAAACGGGATGGATCAGCAGCCCGAGCGCCAGGCCCGCCGGCAAAGGCCGCGCCGCACTTAAGACGGTGACGAGCGCCGCCCCCGCCACCCCGCCGAACTGTCCCAACTCCATGTTCCACAGCGCAGCGGGGCTCAGAAGTCCGACCGCGATCGCCGCCCACCGCAGCCCACCGGCGCGCGCAACGCCCGCCGCGAACACCGCCAGCCCCGCCGTCCACAACGCAAAGCCGCGGCCGAGCGACAAGCCCGCCACCGGCAGCAACGGCAACAGC
>Ga0116229_10008514_pt1 | contig 15918 bp, 8 predicted proteins | sample S1TSphgellanicum_3_FD_87313 | JGI IMG/M metagenome (GOLD analysis project Ga0116229, IMG submission 87313) | Host-associated microbial communities from peat moss isolated from Minnesota, USA - S1T2_Fc - Sphagnum magellanicum MG | ecosystem: Host-associated > Plants > Peat moss > Unclassified...
ACAAGAATTTTTTTGGAAATTTAAAAAAACAAAAAAAAATTTTTGAATTTATGGAGGGAAAAAAAAGGATTTGATTGGAACTTTTTTGGAACTTATATGAAAAAAAAACCCCCCCCCCCCCCCCCCCCCCTTCAAAAGGATAAGAAACATCCCTTGGGGGCATGTTGGTGCCACCCAATTGGCGCTCCTAAGGTTTTTTTTTGAAGGGACAAGGTACTAGGATAGCTACTTCCCATGTATGGAATTTTTTTTAAACAAATGGCCTAGAGGGCAGGGACAGAAAATTAGATGGAGCGACCAAAAAGGTGGGCAGACTATGTGTGCATGTGCACATTCCATCTGCCTGCCTTCCTTTCTGCCAGCGGATTTCAAGGAAGAAGCAGCTGGGGCAGGCAGAAACCAGGGGAGACTTCACAATCATAATATTGTGCGCGCCCCACGATCACTTCCTTGGAACTCCCTGGTGAAACTGCATGCCTGATCAACCCCTTGAAGCACCACCGGATCTCTAGAACCTAAAACATATGCATGATAAAACGCGGCTTTCTTTCTTGAAGCCGACAAGATCAGGAGCTGATCGTCAATTGGGCTAGGCTCTTACTGTACTCACAGGGAGTTTTAGTACAAACTCTCTGTCTGTGTGCAATATTGTGGGAAAACTCTCAGTTATTCCTGTTTGAAATCCCTCTTAGAACCAAAATGTCAAAGGGAGAATTATTCGTCAACTTTCCCTTTGTCATTAGTTCACAGCACGTACCCTTCTAGGGTCGCATAATTGAATTGTCCCTAGCCGTGAGGCCTCTGACCCCTCAAGAATGTTGCAAAACTCCCCGTGTCATTGCACAAATCCCTTTTATTTGGGGTTTTTAAGATCATTCTTCAAGGTAAAGTGAAGACAATTTTCCCACAAGGGAATCATTCTGCAAGAGCTCCGAGTGGGTTTGATCTGCAAAAGAAAGACAGCTTGTTTACACCCGGATGCATAGATAATGATCATGGGTCTCCGCAAAAGTAGGCAATTTGCAAGCGTATAATAAAGAATTCCGCACAGGAGATGGGTAGCTAGCTAAACGCGGGTTTCTCATGTTCTGACCGCGTGCAGCGTGGGTCCCAGCTAAGCTAGCTAGCGGTCGGCGACAAGCAGGACTAACGGTTGGCTGCTCATGATCTCCTCCCTCTGGATCGGTCACCGATCAATCCCAAGAAGCCGTTTCCGGGACGTTTCTTTTACTGGCACTAAGTCATGACCAGGCAAGTCCATTAATGTTCTCAAACCGGGTGTAACGTCGTGCCCCATCGCCTGAACGCTGTACTATAACTTGCAGTGTGAGCACTATTTTGGCGGCGACACCAACCTCCAGGATCCTTCTTCTAGCTAGCTAGCTAGCTAGCTATCTAGCTGCCCAGCTAGCTTGGAAGAAAACATAGATCTAGATAGATAGATCTGGAACTTATATGTGTTTACGTAAGCTCTTGTGTGAATCAGAAACTCGTGAACATTGCTTCCGGTTCATGCTTTCGGTCCTGGTGTATTGCTGGAGCTGTTGGTGAATCATGATTTCTGTCGACAATCTTTTTATATAGTTAGGTTGCATTTCTAAGATCTTTCGCAACCGTCATTGATGTCTAGTGTTATAATAGTAGCAAGGACCGAACTTGCATTTATAAGCTGGCTCTGATCGCCAAGCAGCAATATGATGCCGAGCTCTAGTGCCTGTTCGAGACTACCGGGGTGAGAGCATGATTCAAAGTTTTCAATCTGTAGAGGCGCTACTAGTGCCGATTAAGCTTCCAACAGGACTTTGCACCCATTAGAAGAATACTAGTGGATGATCATGTTTGAAAGGGATTAAGCTTGGAGTCTATGTCAAGTTCAACTGCAGAACACTCTTTTGGAATTTTTCGTCGCCCGCTCTGCGCGTAGGAATTAGTTCTTGCTAGCGGACTAGCCACCGCACCGGGTGACCAGTAGAACCTTCAAAGACGAAGTTGGAATCAGGCCCCAGGTCCCGGTGTAGAGAATAGCTAGGGTCCTAGTGCAACTAAACTAGAGTATTCCATGGAGAGACAACGGACGCAAGCTAGAATTCCGCAGAAAGGCGCGCTTACGGCAGTAGTGTCCACATTGGACGGCCGTTTTGTTAGAGCGATAGAAAACTGTTCTGAAGATCACATGAAACATGAAGAAGAAGGAGAGAAGCTGCCCAGGGATGATCGAAGTACTCCTGCAGGTCGGTCTTCCGGCGTGGAGTGCAGTATGTGTGGCGACGTGGGTTTTGTGGATCTTCTGCAATTTTGTTCCATTTGCCAATCTCGTGCACAGCATCTGTGAGTAGCTAGCTCTAGTACTCTAACTTTTCTCATAGCAGTGGATTGGGATTCGATGTGGAGCTCGCGGGTAATTGAGCATCGTGCATCACCCTGATTTGTTTTTGATACAGATTCAGATGTTGGTTTTGGCGTAATTTTTGTCAGGTACTGTATGGCTCCTGTAAGCTCCAGAGAATCGAGAGAAACCGAATCCAACTTGATCCTGAGAAACCTCATGTCCTGGAGATGCAGTCAATGCAGGAGGTCAAAGTCCAGATGTCCTAAACGAAAGTTGCAGAAGGAAGACATAATCTGGTCCTACAAAGCAGCAACAGCAGCAGCAGCAGCTCCACGTGTCATCAAAAACAAATGCAACATCATCGGCAGCAGCTCTGCAGCAGCTGGTCATCCAAATCAATCTAGTCTCAAACATGGGCAGCGACAAAACCAGAAGATCAACAAGAGTTTGGGTAAATTATTCAAGCACAAATTGAGCAGACGTAGTAATTGTGATTCAAAGCTTCTAACTAGACGATACAAATCACTTTCTGAGCTATCCTGTTGACAACAGATCTCTACCAGATCTCTAACTCCACACAATTGCTAATCAATTTCTGAGCTGCTGCTAGCTAGCTATCCTGATCAACTAACAGATCAGTTCCAAATTACAATCACCTTGTGAGCTATATACATACATACATACAGAGATATGATATATGATCTTGTTGAATTAGATCACTTCATGCATGGTACCTCTCTCATGCATTATCTATTTTCAAATCCAGCTTCTGACCAAAAAATAGAAAAGGAAGAGAATATTGCTCTGCAGCATATGGCACCATGACCCAATCTTAGATCTGTATTTTTGAAGTGCACCATGATCAGAGTAGCTCATGAGCTGCAAGATTCTGATCAAAACCATATATATCTCTATATGCTCCACCAGGAGCACTAGCAGCAGCCTCATGTCTGCATGTTTATAAAGTCTATGATATCCCAAGATTTCCCTGTCATTAATAGTTGCAGCACATCATGGATTTGTCTACTTCATCTTTGCTTACACCCCCCATTCATTCATTAAAGTCTTGTAATTTGAATTTTCAACCATGCCCCCATTCTTTTCATTTGCAAGTTCCATATCTATGAATTCAGTCTTATATTGTCACCCAATGTGCATCTGGAAATTTATATCTAGATCCAATTTTGCCCTAGGTTTCTTTTGTATGTCAGTGTGTGTTTTTCAACCTAAGTATGTACCTTGAATTTTTGGCCCCCGACATTATGGACTAGGTGACCAGCAAGAGGTCATAGGTTATCCGAACACTTGAGTTTTGGGGTGAAATGGGATCAGTGAAGGTATTTCTGATAACCAATGGCCTTGAGCTGGTTACCAGACATAACCTATTGTTCAGAGGTTAATTTGAGAGCAACAGTGTAACTTTCCTATGAATGAATGAATGAAAAATTCACGGGTGTAGCTGTTTTGTTGATGGGATGAAAAGTCACATCACCCTCCTATTGATGGATGAAAAGTCACATCACCCTCCTATTGATGGATGAAAAGTCACATAACCCTCCTATTGTGGACGAGAAGTCGCAGGTGTAGCTCTCTTGTTGATGGACGAAAAGTCTCATATTAACCCTCCTATTGGTGGATGAAAAGTCTCAGTGTAACTCTCTTGTTGATGGATGAAAAGTCTTGTATTAACCCTCCTATTGGTGGATGAAAAGTCACAGGTGTAGCTCTCTTGTTGATGGATGAAAAGTCTCGTATTAACCCTCCTATTGGTGGATGAAAAATCACAGGTGTAGCTCTCTTGTTGATGGATGAAAAGTCTCGTATTAACCCTCCTATTGATGGACGAAAAGTCATGAGAAAGGAGAGGGCACTAGGTTAATTTGGGTGAATGTTGAGTGTAGGACCAATCAAAAGCTTGGAGAACCTCTGAATTTTAGGTTAAGTGTAGGATAATGCACCAGCATTACACACTTTGAACCAAGGGTGGATCCCAAAGTCCCAAGGACCCTACAGTCCCAAGGAACCCATGATGGCATTTTCACCCGGGGTCAGAGATGTAATGTTACATGCGATCATGGCATTATCTAGCATAATGATCAAGAGATGTAATGTTATGGTATCATGGCATTACCTGGCATAATGATCGAGCGAGGCGGGCCAGCATGGTGGTGGGGGGGCACTCCACTGATCATACTGATCTGCCTTTGCATTGGGACATTTTTCTCACTTGAAGCAATGCCTACTGATGAGGTCATTACATGACACAGCACTCCCACCCGTGCATCATCCATAGGGAAACTTGTTCGGATTCAATTGTGGATAGGTGTTGTACATTGATCAAAAACATGTTTGATCCAATTTTTGTGAAGATTTTCACAAACTAGCGCACATCCCCCCCCCTCCAACACAGAAAGGCATTGGCTCAATCCTCATGAGCACCAAATCTTTGTGCCAGAGTTTTTGAGAATTTCCAAATCTTGGATTTGAGGATGTTTTGGATGCTCCCAGTTCATACCGCAAGTAATTTACAACTTACAACCCATTCTTCAGATTCTGGGTTCATGGATGAAGCTATCAACTACATTCCTTGTGTTTTTTTTTGGCTTTTGCCTGTCTTGTGGGTCTGGATGTCTGCAGCCAGTGTAACATTTTTCTCAAAGATGCTGCCAAAGACAAACAGGGGATGCACAAAACCCACATTCCAATTTGTACTTCCACTTTATTTCAGTTGCTACAGAAATATACTAACTCAGCCTAGCTTTGCTCCAGAGCCAAAGGTTTTTTAATTCTGAAAATTTTCAAAAACCCATAACTCCAGGTTATTGGATTCCTAAATCTTTCTAAAAGCTGGAACCAGAAGGTGATTTGATTTCCAACTTTTCCAAAAGCCAGAGCCGGAGGTTATCTTTGAAAATCAGATAACCATCCAACACTGGTTTCCAGTTCCCCCACCTTGACATATTTCATCATGAAGACAGTGGATTCAGGAGTCCAGTCCTGATTTCAGGAGATATAAACCCCTCTTTGTTACTGCAGGAAGATGGGAGCTTGAAATCCAGTTAAAGAGTACCACACTCTCATCAAATCAGTATTTGTCTGCCCCCAAATTGCTCCAAACCAATCTATAAGGTAGAGCCTCAATGCAGCTTAATAGAATAGCAGAACATGCAGAACATGAAAAACCAAACAGCAAGGTTGGGCGCAGAACCATGCAGGCCGCAAAAGACAAGCCTGGAAATGTACCAGATCACAGAGCTCATTTGTGGGTATTGAGCATCTCCATTCTATAAGCCTTAATGCTGCTCAACAGCATAGCAGAACTATGGGAAAATACTTCTACCTTACATATGATGAGAAAGGTTACAGATGCAAGTTTGGAGTCTACAACCTGCATCTGCTGACACCACCAGCCTTCTTTTCAAAGTGGTTGTCTCCAACCACGATGAAAGGAGAGCTGGTGCCAGTGTCAGCAGATGCTCAACACAAAGCAAAATTGTCGAGATCTTCAGGATCAAACAGAGAAGATGGAGGAGGAATACTGAAAGGATGAGGGTCAGGAGATTCAGTCATTGCTTCTCAGCAAAACCTTTTAGTCCTTATGGCCTTTTGCTTTTTGCACCTTATTTAGGGAACCCTAAGCACTAAACCCTAAACCTGCATCCTTGGCCATTACCAGTTTTTGGTGTCCTACTGGGGTTTTTTTTTAGGGTTTCCCATTGTTGGGCATCAAAGGATCACCAGTCCTGATTCCAGTTAGTAAGAACTGGATCCAAACCAGATCCAAACTTGGTATGATTTTCTTAACCAAAGCCAGACCTATAATTTGCTCTTTTGAAGAACTGGACCTGGAATGAGATTACCAGTTCTGTTTCTGTGTGGAACCAGAACTATGATACATGATAAGGACTGGAACTTGGGCTAATCCTAGGTCCTCTTCATAAGAGCCTTGCTCACGGACCAGACGACTGGACCTGACTCTAAATCCCAAATCCTTATCCTTTCTATGAAATGGAATGCACCTTGAACATGCAGGTGAGAGACCCTTTAGCCTAACTTGGCATTTCATAAAGCTTGTGGTGGGTCTGTTTGGTCCTGACTTCTGTTCTAGAGTTCTAAACATGTTCAGGAATGCTATGCCGAGGTTGATTCACATTTATGACAATTTCTTTTGCATATGAACTTATCGAAATTTGTGACATATTTCTGTCTTCACCACATGTAGTAAGCATATTTGCATGGTTCTCCTCGGTGTAATGGAAGGTGGTACTAGACTTGTAGTGGTGTTAGCTCAAGTCAAGGTCATTCATTGGCCTCTGAGGGCCATTGAAGTAAGTTTTTCATCATTTTCAAACATAACCGAATTTCTTTTCAGTGGTGTCTTTTGCATACCCAATGTTATTCCTCGTCAAAGTCCTCGCAATTGTTTTGTTCCCCAGGGTGTCACAATTGCTTCTTGAAGTTATCTGATCATGGACCCCACAAGTTTGACAATGGGTGCTTGCAAAAATCACTTACGTCTTCTAGTGAAACATTTGTTTACTCGAATTTCAAGAGTTTAGGTGAAATTTCCAACAAGCTCTCAATAAATAGCATTTTGAGTTGTGTTCTCATAATTTGCCCAAAATGCTTGTTTTTGTTGATGTTAGTGTTCCTTATATGTTTGTTGTACACGCCATAGAAATCCATGACTTTATTCCCCCAAAACCAATTCTTCAAATTTTAAGAAATGTGTACAAAATTGTACTTTTTATACTTAAAGAAATAATCCCATGTGCATTCTTTTGCCAAAGCATATTAATTAATCTCCAATGAAGTTCTCATGGAAAACTGTGTAGGAGCCAAAATAGGCACATACTTCATAGCAACAACTTGTTAGTTCATTCTCTATGGAGCCATCAAGAGACCTCCAATTTGAATACATTATGATCTATATGTATCCTTTGACATCCACAACAATAATAAGAGATTAAAATGCAAGATTAAAGAAGATATATGAACGGGTCTAAACACCACTTCTTTCCGGTGTCTTTAGTTTCATTAATGGGTAAATTATGCTTTGTGCTGATGGGCTCTTTTTAATCAAGCATGGCCTCTTCCCCGGATGCAAAATTTGGTGCTTAGAATAATACAAGCCCTAAAATTCCCTCCTAAGGATTGTGGCATGCCACATAGGAACTTCTTTCAAGTGGAACTTGAGGAAGAACATGCGAAGACTTGTTCATTGTATTTGTGTGCACTTGCTTATATTAGCCAATTTGATGTTTTGTAGAGTACTATGTTGACAAAATTATAATTGGGGTTCTTTGATTTTTGTCTACATGTGAGGATATCTAAGTTATCTAAGGTGGCCAGCCATCTTTAAGTTGGATTTGCAAGTTGAACTTCGAAAATATTCATTTGTGTGAAAGGTGGAACTTGTGTGGCTGAAAACTAATCAATTGTGTTGTGTGCTCTATTTAATGTGGGTGTGGTACTAGTTATGGGATGAGAAGCATACAATTGAAGAACTCCTAGAGAGAATTGCAAAAGTATTAGGGACTATGGGGAGCCCAATTTGACTTATATAGATGTAGTAGGTTGCAAGGGACTAAATTGCAAAGTTTGCTGTAAAGATGACATGTGTTGTGAGGAACAATTATACTAATATGAGTAAGTTTGGGTTGAATTTAATTCACACTCAATGTGATTAAGGTTTCCAAAAAAAAATTATTTTTGAACAAGAGGTAGATCATGTTGTTTTTGTGTACAAAGGACTCATCTCTTTTTTTAAATTGATTATTTTGTTTAATACATAAAACATGACCCATTTTTCCACCGATTAAACTCAAGAAAGATCCTTCATGTTTGAACCACAAACCTTCCCCGCATGTGTGTGAGTGAGAGCCTTGAGGTATTGTCAAACTTAAAGAGCCTGTCTAGTCTTGAAGGAAACAAAAGTATAGCAGGATTCTTAAAACTTTATACTTTCAAATTCTTGTAAGTAGCCAAATTTGGCTGAATCCTCTTGTCGGATGATCACCAATATTGTTGTCACATCACCAAATTGGGAAAGAAAGAAAGTAAAAACAAAACAAAACAAAAAGACCGTACTATAGATAAGCTTAAATTTTTCTTTCGTTACTTTGGTTCAAACTTTGTGGAGTTTAATGTACTATTATTGTCTGTCTCATTGTATCATCTGTGGACTTCCATGACCAGATTTGCAAGCTTCGTGTGACTCCCCCTCATCATCCTGCAATGCAAATCTGATCATTTGATCCTGGCAACAAAAGTAAAAGTGGGAATTGCAGAAGCACCAACCTTTCTTTCTTTCTTTCTTTCTTTCTATTAAAGCAATGCCAAAGGATAGGGATGAATTTTGAGTGGTTCTCTTTTTTGGAAAAAGAAAAGAACTGACACCTGCGTAAGGGTTGGGTATGATCCACGGTTCTAAAAAAACTCAAAGAACCAGTCTAAGAATTTACACTAAACTCTCTGTTCTTATAGGAAAGCCGCTGGTTCTTTTGAAAATCTTGAAAACCTCACAACCGACAGTTATTTTACTCTGGAAAAACCCCATTTGAAACTTCTTCGAAAACCTCTGCAACTGGATGGAGGTTGTTATAACAAAAAATCAAAGAACCACCACCTCCAATTACACTGGCATGGACTATGGACTCCAGAGAGTAGTAGTAGTAGTAGCAGTAGTAGTACATAGTACCAAGACTTTTTTACATACAAATTTCTCTTTGTTGATTGTGTTGATTGTTTGTCAGTTGTCGTGGTGGTAACTTATTTTACATGCAATCTCTATTCGTTGCTTGTCGATTGTGTTGCGTTTTTGGGTTGGTGTGGTAACTTATTTTTGCAAATTTTCAGTGTCCTATCCTTCAAACATTGTTATATACTCAAAAGCAAAGTTAACATGCTAGCTACGAACTTTTTGAAGTACCAAAGTATTATATAGATAACTCACAAGCTTGTAACACGTTGTGTGTACTCCCGGGAATCATCATGAGGAAGATGATTCTGCCTACCACCTATTACATACAATCCACAGCAACAATATCATGGCAGTCCTTGCCACTAGCAAATACCACCAAATTGAGCATCATTATGGATTGGAACTCTCAACTCGTCGTATTAGAGCTTTGTTCACACACGTTGGTAGGTGGCAGGCCATGCTCAACAGGAGGATTGAATATTTTACTTTACTTGTTGGGTATGTAGGTTTAGGGTTTAGGGTTTAGGGTTTAGGAAATTGGGTATGACTCTGGAACTACTTACAACTGAAGGAAGGAGAACTATTAGTACTTAAAGTCCTTTTAAAGTCACCCTGTCTTTGGGACCTAGTTTTTTTGACCTTTGTTACTTGTTGTTTCATCCCCAATTTGAGTGTGCGAAACTGGGTGTACTGTACTGGTTACTGAAACTGGGTATCATCATCAGTTCACAAGATTTGCAAAAGATTTTATTCTGACAAGAGTTTTGATTTTTAATGAAAGAATATGAGCCACGAGTGAAGAAGGCATATGATGATATAGGTAAAAAGGCAAATCCTAAATTGGTGGTGAAACTCCTGTTGGTGACAAATACCAGTTTGGTCCCCTGTTTTTTTCATCCTCGATAATACTACTTTCATCCTGATTTTTTTTTAAATTTCATCCTCTAGTCTTGCCAAAACTGGAGTCCAATACCTCCAATTACATTCTGACACGTGCGTGCTTGCTTGAGTGTAGGTTTTGATGGGTAATATTTTTGGGCTTGGAACCAATGTGTGAGTGACAAGCTAGTAGAGACTTGGCTGTATTTTCAGACTGGTTTTTTTTTTTTTTAATTAATTTTTTTGTAAAAAGTGAAATAAAAAATAAAAAATGCTAAAGCAAAGTGATTTTTGAGATTTTTTTGACCACTAGAAATTGGAAAAATAAAATAAAATTAATCACCAGATTTCTATACATGGTTCAAATAGGTAGTCAAAAATATAAAACGATGTTTAAATTCTTTTTTCTTTCCTATCTCATTTATATAGCTAAATTTGGCTAAATCTTCCTATGGATGATTGCCACTTTAGCCACATCACAAAATTGACCCCCCCAAAAAAACACTCGTGATATAAGTGTCACCAAGGAGAGATTCCACCTTTCACCCTAAGCTTCTTAGGGTTAATTGTATGAAACCAAACATATAACATCACCTAGGAAATAGTCTACAAAATTCCTAACGAAGTGCCAAAATCTCTCATGAGTGCCAATTACATCAGCTAATTACATTTAACTCAAGGTTTGTCATAAATCATGACCCTTGTGACTACTTTACCCTAGGATCCATTTCATCGGTAAATAATTTTTAAAATAATGAAATTTGTTTTCACGGAAATAGGAAGTTGAGGTGTTGAAAACCATCATCATTATCACGAGCTAAAATCTGAATAATTTCACTCCTTGTAAGACAATATCATATTAATAGATCATGAAAAATTAAAATTTTCAAATTTATAAAAATAAATTAAATTATTTTTTGGAAAAAACATATATATTCATTTTGTCCATGTGAAAACTGGCCCTAGGGTGTAGTATATCTGAGTAGAAGAACAAGAGAGGCTCCATCCTAAAATAATATATTATATTGAAAATTGTATTATGAACTCATGAGATAAGAGTTTGTTGGCTGCATGAAGGATTTTGAAAATCTTTTTTTACATTTGTATTAAGATTTATTTTTTAAGACCTTCTTAAAATGCATTGTGCATAGTTAGAAATTCCAACCATAGTTCCATTTCTTTTTTTTAATCATAAAAATAAATATAAAGCTGTAAAGAACAATATTGTGTCAAAATTTAATCCAAAGTTTTCCAAAAAAAAGTGTAAACAATTTTTCATAATGTGCGCAAGGTAAAACTAGATACTTAGATGTTTGAAACAAACATTAGTAATGAATGGATATTATTTAAATGAAAAGAGTTGGTAAAATTACCCACTTAATTTTTAGTCTCATTTCACTTTCAAGTTTAAAAATTTGATATATCTTGTAATTTTTGTTGTCACATTTTGGCTTTAATAATTTTCTATGAAAGGTGGTTTGTTGTTGTGCTTGATGGGTGTACATGTGAATAATAACTTTATCTAATTGAACATCATGTTTTACGAAAAATCATTGTTTAGGAATTTGGTTGTTTAGTTTCTTTTAGAGTACATTCACTATATGATGATTGAACTTTGTCATTTATGGAAGATTCATCTAATCTTTTACTATATATTTCATGTGATTTGTGATTTTGTTCTTTTAATCTTTGAAAACATGTTAATTAATTTTGATAATTTTTCAAAATAAGTAAGATTTGGACAAGCATTTAATAGTTCAATATTATTGTCATAAAGTGCCCAATCAAAAAACTTGTCCTTTAATGTGTTGTATTAAGGTCTACAATTAAATCTTGGAAATATTCCATTTGAACTTTAGGTATTGTTTGAACTTTGGTTTCAAACATTAAGGTGGATGGATTAGACAAAAGCTCACAATTGATAAGAAAATTTGTATTATTTCTCATTTTCTTTGTAAATATTGAATACGATTTTTTTAAAAAAAATTTAGTAATATTTGTATTGTAAGAAGTGTTGAACAAGGAAACAACATATTGCAATTGTAAATCCCAACTACTATTCAAAATTTTCATTAATGTAGAGTCAAGTTTTTCATTCAAATAAAAACTCATAATTAGTCGTGATAATTGAATTTGAAGTTTTTGCTTCATTAATTCCAAAAATGATGGAAAATGATCCAAATATATGAATTTTGGGATCATTTGCTTGAAAAATAAGTGAAAACCGAGGTCCAAGATAGACCATTAACTTATTCAATTGGTTCAAAATGTTGAAAGTTATAAGCTGTATATGTAATGAAATAGATTGAAAATCCATTCCACATTAAAACATAATGCATTTTGATATTTTATTCTAGATGTAAATTGGTTTTTCTAAATATTCAACTATCCTATTGCAATGAAATCTCCCGACAAACCTCCCATTGTAGCACATAATGCCATTTTTGTCATGTATTAATGTTCATTTGTCACCATATCTTGATGTAAATCCAATAGAAAACTAAGATTTAATTTTCGAACCTGACATTGTTGGGCTTTTTTTATATTCAATAATAAACATTCACTTAAATATGTCATGTTATTTGGCTTCAATTGAAAAGATGACAAATGATTATCCAATAAATAATATATATAATTTTTAAAAAAAATTATTTCATATTTTATGTTGACACCAAATGAAAACCATATGAATGTAATACATGTTCAAATGATGAATCAACAATATTTGATAAAGTTGTTCCCATAATTATGACTTTTAATTTTATCCAAATATATACATAATAAAAATCGCTTTCCTCAGACATATTCATTCAAAATGACATGTAATCAATGATTCATTAGAAAACAATTTACATTGAATTATTTTTTAATTATTTAGATTGAAAAATATTTATAATTAAAGGAAATGCTTACATTGGAATATATATATATATATGATTATATTGAAAAATTACTTGTATTAAAAAATTGATTGTACCAAAAACTGCTTAGATTCAAAATTTGATTAGATGAAAAAATTGATTTTACTTAAAAATTGTTTAGATTCAAAAATTGATTGCATGGAAAAACCGTTTATATTGAAAAACTATTTGGATTCAAAAATTGATTGCATGGAAAAACTGCTTGTATTGAAAAACTATTTGGATTCGAAAAATTAATTTGATCGAAAAAATGCTTGAATTCAAAACTTGATTGAATGGAAAAACTATTTGCACTAAAAAACTATTTAGATTCAAAAATCATTTAGATGGAAAAACTACTTGTACTAAAAAACTATTTAAATTCAAAAATTGATTAGATGGAAAAATTGTTTGCTTTGAAAAATTGCTTGGATTGAAAAATTGAGGGCATGGAAAATTTGTTTATATTGAAAAATTTCTTGAAATTCAAAAATTAATTGGATGGAAAAACTGCTTACACTAACTAACTAGATTCAAAATTTGATTGAATGGAAAAACTCCTTGTACTGAAAAACTATTTGGATTCAAAAATTGATTGTATTGAAAAAAAATTTATTTAAACCTGATTTATGAACCTTTAATTTTGAATGATAAGCATTATGATGAACATCACCCATTGAAAAAATGATGACATTTGCTACATGAAATTTTTCACACATTTTTTTTATTTAACTCTAAAAGTGATTGTGGTTAGAACAACAAATCACAATGCAAATATGCATAGGCTAGATTTTCCATGCTTCTATTTGCAATTTGATCAAAGGTGTCATACCCATTGAACATTTTTGCCTTAAATGCAACATTTCTAACTCCAAAATCCAAATCATCCACTACAACAACTAATTGAGCGTCTTTCACTAGAACAATAGCCATTGTGTAAGAAAGAAAATGAAACTTACCAAAATGAATTTGACAACCAACAAAAAAAAAAAGCAAAAAAATGAAACTTAATAAACACACATTTACAAAAGCACATATTTGAAAAAACTCAAGCTTGCAAAAAACATCAATACAAAGTGAAAATTTAAAGTCAAACACAATGTTCATGTTAGTTAAAATGAAAGATAACAAACATACAATGTAATCTTTATTATGGGACAAAAAATCTTGACTAAAACCTTAAACCTAACCTAAACCTTTTACTAATTTTCTTTGGCTTTAACTAATTCTAACTACATGGTTGATTGCAATTTAACAATAAAAAGTGATTTTTGTGGTTCGAAAATTGAGTTATAGTCTAATAATGAACAGAGTATCCTATGAATTTCAATTATGCAATCCATGGGTACATCGAAAGCCTAATTGTTTCAACTCGGATTTGAAATACAACACTTTAACCCTAAACTTTTTTCCATTGCTTAAACCATTATTTTTATTTTCACTTCAATATATATCTATTTGGTATATGTATATATAGGTAAACATCAATTTTTTGGTCATTTGCATGAAAATTTGGTTACACAAAAAGTTAAAATTGAGTTGTTTTTCAATTTCTTGTTAAGAGTATTCAATGTTTGATGCCACCAAAAAATGACATTGATTTTTTTAAAATATTTTTCTTGGGAAAACAGCCTTGTTAAGTGACCATATTATGAGAAAAGAAAAAAGAAAGGGGGAGAAAAAGGGAATACACCCCCGTTTTTTTTTCCCCACCCAAGAAATAACTCCTTGAAAAAATTAGCTCTTTACTCCTCCCAATACCACTTAATAAAACTCCTTTATTTTTCAAGTTCACTAAAACCTCACATCTAAAAAAAAAAACAAACCCTTTGAGAGATGGAAAAAAAATTCAAATATTTAAACCCTTATGTTTAAATTCTCACCCAACTTTTTTTTTTTTTTAAAAAAACTGACACCTAAACTTATCCATTCAGCCTACATTTGATTCTCTGGCCACTATACCCTCCCTCAAAAGGTGTTCCCACAATGTCTCTGTAGGACAGAGCCAATATAAGAAGACCTTGTATTGGGTCATGGCCTGCCAAGGCAAAAAGGACACTCTTGTTGACATGAGCATGATGCAACAATTGATAGTGTTACATGGATGCTACTTTACTTGAACCCATTGAGACATGATAAAGCCTGTTACCTGCCCCCAACTACAACTAAGTTCTTAAATGATTGAGAGAGGTTGTCTAGTAGCCTATCACTGGAGAAAGGAAAGGCAATTTTGTACTTATTGTTGTGTGTGTAAAAGCAAGCCTTTTGCTGCTGCTCACCTTTTATTGGCCTTGCCTACCCAAAGGCAAGAATCTTGTGTTTAGATATTCATTATGGAGTACATACTAGCTTAAGGGATAATAGGTCTATTTTTATATGAGGATTTTTGAAAGATGATATTTTTTGGCTTGTGTTGAAACTTGAGATTAAGTTATATAACAGAGTTATACAACTATCTTGAAGGATTTTGGTTTCTTTTAGAGGATTTCTTGAAGACTATATTTTGGCACTGTGAAATATTTGAGTTTTTATAACTCTTCTTTTGCCTTAAGATGCATGCTTTTTAAATGTTAAATGACAAGGCTACAATGTGACACACCCCTTGTTAAGTGTTAGAGGAGCTAGTCCCATTTACATTGTGCATTATATATATATATATAGGCTATTGGGTAGTAGTAGTTCTGATTTTGTGAAACATTTTCGAGGCTAATTTTCCATGCAATTGAATAAAAAAAACCATTTTCTAGGTTTTAGAATGTTGATTATTACCAAACTTTTTACAAATGGCAAAAACTTTGATTAACTATGGCAAAGCAAAGCTGCATGGGATAAACAAGTACATGAAGTTGAGTAGGCTATCTCCGATCCACGAGCAAAAATACATGGCACAATTTGATAGATGTTGGGGAAGGACTCGAATCATTTTGTGTTAGGTTTGGTACGGTTTAAGTGACGACATGATGAGCCTCGACGAGGTTTCATTAGTTGAGTCTTTCCTTGAGCTCCATGTAGGATGGATGGTGTTTGGACAAAAGGCACTATTTTCATTGTATTCCTATCCCATAGCTAACTACTATGGTGACCATGTACTACTTTCCATCCACATG
>Ga0116229_10008516_pt1 | contig 15916 bp, 12 predicted proteins | sample S1TSphgellanicum_3_FD_87313 | JGI IMG/M metagenome (GOLD analysis project Ga0116229, IMG submission 87313) | Host-associated microbial communities from peat moss isolated from Minnesota, USA - S1T2_Fc - Sphagnum magellanicum MG | ecosystem: Host-associated > Plants > Peat moss > Unclassified...
GCTGAAGAAATCAAAGGAGCTGGTTGCTCTCTGTCCAGTCGCAGCATTGGTGAGTCCTCCACACAACAGTTCTGCTGAGAGCCTTGCAGCAAATGTGGATGAGGACTACAACATACTTGTCGGAAAGGAACAACAGAAGAAGACAATGACCCATCTTTGGAGCGAGTTGAACAAAACAGAGAAAGAACTGGAGGAAGCAAAAGCCACAGCTGCTAATTTGAGAGAGATGCTGACAGCTGCAGTGGAGAAGGCAACAGATCTAGAGAAAAAGGTATGCATGTACTGACACACTCCTGGCTTTGTGATTGATTTTCCAGGACACCCACCGTTCATGTATTTTGTTCTGGCTATAAGAGATGGAAACTCTCAGGCTTGTTGCATTTAGTGACAATGTGAAAATCTCTCTCTCTGGGTGAAAGATCTCAAAGCAAGCAAGCAACCTGTGCTCATCTCTTTAGTAAAATCCAGGATTGGGTTGCTGACGGTGTGTGTATAGGGTTTAGGTTTAAGATATAAGTCTAAGTGCTGATAGCTGAAGGTATGACTGCTGAGCAGGAGGATGGCATGAAGAAATGCAGCAAGAGATGCTTGGAGCTTGAAACTCTATTAACTGTGTACCAAGTACGAGAGAAGGATGTCGAAGACAAACTTGTCTCTTCACAAGCAAGGGTGGCAGAGTTACAATGTGAGCTGAATGCCAGCAAAGAGAGGATCATAGCCGTCGAGGATCGAGCTTCTCATCATGAGGCCAGTGCAAAGGAGGAGTCAATTACACAAACTCTGGAGCTTGAACGAGTACTGTCACTGCACCAATCACAAGCACATCATGCCACAGAAGCGATGCTCAAGTTAGAATCCAAAGTAAGAGAACTGGAACAGGAGTTACAAACGGCAGCAGCAGAACTAGAAAACCACCCAAAGGCCTTGGAGCATCAAGGCCAGACTGCTGCCACCCGCCAGGTGGAGGAGGACAAGGACAATCCAATTGATGTTCTGGAGGATGTTGCAACAAAGCAAAGTTTAGAGCTTGACATTATATGGGTGTTGCATGAATCACAAATGAAGGAAGTCAGTGCAAGACTTACAGGATTGGCAGCCAGGGTGGTCGAGCTGGAGAAGGAATTGCAAAGCCATGTAGTGACGGAAAGTAAGCAGGCTCGGAGGCTAGAGGCTGTGGAAGAGATCATTGCTCAACGCGATGAAACTGTGAGACAGTTGGGTGATAATGCAATGGAGCTGCAGGGCCTGATTGCGACCCACTGGTCTTCCAGCGAGGAGAAGTCAAATTGTATTGCCCTTTTGCAAGCAAATGTAAAGAAGCTTGAGATGGAGGTTTCAAGTTCTCAGGATCAAGCCACCCTCTATGAGGATCGTGCAAAGCATCTTGCTGAAAGATCTCTTGAGCTTGAAAAACTGTTGAGTGAACATCAATGTGCTGCCCAGAATGCTGCAGAATCAGCTGCTTCACTGCAGGAGCTGTTGCTGGTTGCACACAACGCAAATGTTGAGATGAATGCAGATATGACCGAAATGGGAAGGAAGCTTTCATTGTTGGAAGTGCAGCGCTGTGAGGCTGAAGAGAAGGCAAGTCAAAAGGTAGATGAAAGAACACCTTTTGTGCTAAACAGTTCCAACTTAGTGAAGACAGTATATGAAAGGCAACAAGTTTGACCTGTAGATCAGGAGACTGGGAAAAAGCTCGTATTGCCACCACCTCTTCCCCTAAACCTGGGCTCCATACATTTGGAAATGCATCTAAGCCAGTAACTGACATTCTCTTCTATGGAATTGGAAAAGGCAGCACAAGTGGATGCAATATCAGCACATATGCATCTTTCAACCTCAAAGCTCAAGGAGGCAGAAGCTGCAAGTATGGAGCTGCAGAGCAGAGTGGTCACCTTGCAAGAAAGGGTTGATAGTGCTGAAGCCCAGTACAGGACTGCATTGGAGAGCTTGGCAAAGTCAAGAGAGGAGTTGGGTCATCTTCAAACATTCACAGCACAGTTGACACATGAAAAACAACAGCTGGAGATAAAGGTTTTCTTTTTTTATTCCTCTTTTTACCCCTTGTTGTGATGTCATAGTCTGAAATTCAATATTGCATTGATGGACAGCAGTGATAAAGTTCTTTTAGCTTCATTATTTGTAGCAGATACAAAATGTTTTGACACAGGTGCAACAGATGACAAGTCTCATGGAACAAAACACGAGCTTGACCAGCCAAATGGCAGTCCTACAGGGACAGCTTCAAGAGAACCAGACAAAGTCGGAAGCAGATGCAAATGCATTGAAGAGGAAGTCATTTCGTGAAGTAACCCTCGAAGGAGAACTACAGGCTTTGAGAGCTCAAGCATCGGAACTTACCCTTCTCAGATCACAGCTGAGTGTGTCGGAAAACAAATTGCATGAAGCAGAAGCAAGACAACATCGGCAGGTCTGCTCTTTCTCTATTTTGTGTGTGTCCCACTGTTTCTTCTTCTGACAGCTCCAGTTAACAATTAAAACTGCATTGCACTTTCCATAGCCAAGTGCCTGATTTTTCCTTTCTTTGTTGCAGAACATGAGCTTGGTGCAGGAGCAGCAAAGATTGACTGCTGCCCAACAAGAGATTTTATCACTCAAGGACAACCTCATGAATCACTCCTCCCAAGTATGTACAGATCTGGATTTGATCCATCTCACTTTCTCCTTTATTCTCTCTTTTTCCTACCTTCTAAAGCTGCATAAACTTCTATTCCTGTTAAGACACAAAACTTCTGTAGTTCTTCTGCAGAGATGCTTAAGAGCAACCAGTTGATATTGACATCCTATTCTTGTACCAGAAGAAGGGGGGAGGGTTGGGTGGCGACTGTTCTTTACTGAAAGGGCATAGAGCTGAACTGTGGGTGCAGAAGCAAATTAGTCAACTGCAGGGGATCATAACATCATTGGAAGACAAACTAAAGACCACAGAAACAGAAAAATCAAAGCTCGAGAATGATTACAAGGAATTATTGTGCAACATGACAGAGGTGAAGGAGAATGGGGGCACTTCCGAAACAGTGAGTGAATAAAAAATTTGAAACTTGCTTAATGTACTTTCTCATTCATATGCTTACTCCTGGCCGCATTGCTTGCTGCAGTGTGATATATTGTTTCACTGATGATGAGGATGATGGTGCTTGAAATTGTTGCTGCCCACAGGGGCTTTTGGTACCATCCTCAAACGGCAACCAACCCAAAGCAAACTCAACTCAAGAGGGTGTCAAGAGCATAGTAGCACAGACTGGAAAAACTCGGAAAAGGAAGCCAAAGATGGACAAATCTACTGACCAGCAGACAGCTGTCCAAGCATCAGTTGTCACGCAGAAAGTAGGAAAGCCTGTGTGTCAACACAAGGTCAGTCTGAGCTTGTTGGCTGTTCTTATTGCAATTGCACTGGCTCTTCTTATCATCTATTTTTAGGATTGCAGGTAGAATTGGCAATTCTATCACGAGACACATGAGAACATCACACCAAAATACGCCTACACCTCGTATGTCAGTCATCTTCATACGTCACCACTGACAACTCTTGAAACTATTTTTTTTTCGTGCACAAAATCTTTCTTTCATGTTGTGAGGAAGGGATCATCATTTCTGGAACTGGAACTGCATAATCCTCTTTCCTCATCTATCTAAGGAGCAGATCACTTTCGGGTACTGCAATTGTTTTGCCTTAAAAAATAAAATTGTTGACACCAATTTTCAAGCTGATGTCTGTTTGTGCTCCATTACATTCAATTCACATTTCAAGCACTTCTTCTAGTGTCAATTCATGTTTACAAGTCAAATTGATTACGTTAGATCATGGTCATAAATGGTTCCTTTGAATGTGAATTTCATGAAAATTTGTGCATTATATAAAATAGGTTTGTTAAGGCTTTGTTCCATCTAGGAATGCAATGAGCGAGGTAAGGGGGAATTGTCATTCCATTGAACAATAGCATGTTCTACCATGGCTTATTCCAAAATGTACCCATCATCAATTTGATTGCACTAAAGTGGAACCATAAGTCATAATGATAGACAATCTCTTGGAATGGGAATTTCAAGAAATTTTGTGTAATGATATTGGTAGAGGGCTCTTTCCACTTGGGAACAATGAACCCAATAGCGCAAGTTGTTGACTAGTAAGAAGTTATAATAAGGCTTGTTCCAAAGTGTCCCAACCCATCCTTTCACATGTCAAGTGTGCCCTCCACCATTTGATTTATGTCACAAGTTAAGGACAACTCATCTAAGGTTTGTTCCACCTCGGCACTAGGTTAACCAAATAGGACAAGTTGTGTTCCATTGGGTAATAACAAGTTCTACCAAGGCTTGTTCCAAAATGTCCCCACTATTGATTCACATTTCAAATGTGCATCTTTTAGTGTCAATTCACATTCTAAAGCAAATTAACTACAATAAAGTGAAATCATAAATCATAATCATAGGTGGTTTCTTTGAATGTGAATTTCATGACAATTTGTGATTGTCTTAATAGGGCTCATTCCACTAGTTAGGAACTTGGATGAGCGTAATAAGGCAAAATTGTCATTCCATTGGGTGGCAATAGGTTCTATCAAGGCTTATTGTGAAACGTCCCCATTGTTGATTCACATTTCAAGCATATATGTTTCACCATTGGGTCGGGTGCAAGCCAAATATTTTGTACATACTTGCTACCTTGTTTTCTACTTGAAAAAACTAAAAAAATAGTTTTTAAAACTTCTAACCTTCCTCTAACATTTCAAAACAAATGAAACTTTTAGTTTTTTTCATGAACATCTTTAGCCTCCCCTTTAACTTCTCAAAGCAATTTGTGTCATATCATTTGGACTTGAAAAAGTACCCCAAAAATATCCCCAATAATTTTGTTAGGGGTTGGGGATGATTTTAGTTATGAAAACAAACTTTATTAACCAAAACAATTATATTAGAATGTTCACCATATCAATATTGAGTCACATGAAAAAAAAATTAAATACTTGCAAAAACATTTCATTTGTTTTCAAATACTTGCAAGTAGTGTAAAAAAAATATGATTATAGCAAATTAGCTTTTGAAGTTCATGCAAACAATATTTAAGAATTAATGTACCCAAAAATATTTTAAAACCCAATATTTTGTTGTTTACATTTTTTTTGTGTATATTTTACCATGCTTTCACCTGGTCATGTTTATAAATCAAACTAACCACACTAAAGTGGAATCATAATCATAATCATAAATGGTTTCCTTGAATGTCAATTTGATGGGAACTTGTGTATTATGGAACAATCATAATAGGGCTTGTTCACTTAATAATACAATGGGTTAAATAGAATGAACTAATGTGCCATTGAATGGTAAGGGATTCTACCAAGACTTATTCCAAAACTAATGCCCCCATTTCACATTTCAAGTGCATCCTCCATCATTGATTCACGTTACAAGTCAAATTGATTGCATTAAAATGGAACCAATATGTGATTGCATTGTCCCACCTAGGCAAATGATTGAAAAAATGCATAAATAGGACATCGCAATTAGTTATGTACTATTGGAATGGGCTAGGCAAGGCCCATTTTACTTAGATATGCATCAAGTTTCACAAGAAAATGAGATGTTATACTATGTTATGTTCAAGAATATTATTAATGTGGCCATTATTGATTCATAGACTTGTGGTGTTCCTTAGAATGGATTCACATCACAAATGGAATTGACAAATCACCTATATCCCACCTTTAAAAAAAACCTAAAAAATATACTTGAACATGACATCATAACTTGTTACATTTATATATTACGTGAAGGAAAAAGAACAATACCAATAACAAGATGTAGGACATTGGAGATTGAATGTTAGCATTGGAAACAAATAAGGAAATCAAGAGGGGTGAAAGGGGAACTTTTTGAAAGCAAATTCTACAATCCAAATGTATTAATTATATTATGCAATTATGTATTGCATGAATGGTTCTAGCATTAATTTTTTTTTAATATGGATTTTGGGAAGCTTGTCAATCCATTGCATAAAAAATTTCATAACATCAACCAAAACAAAAATTGTGCACAAAATTATTCAACACAAGTCCAAGGCAAGGTAAGTAATTACATTTGAAAAGGTTCTTTGTTGGATTTGAACCTAGATGGTATATAAGTTCAAATGCTTATTAATGACATTTAACTTAAACAAATTGGACACCTCTATAAATATGTCACAACCTTATTTTTTACACATAATATTGAAGCAATTCCATGCATTATTTGGACCTTTAACAATGTTTATCACATTCAACATGGTGTCTTATTGTTTTCCAATCCCCACCACAAACATGGGAAATGGAATAGTATAAAATGAAGGACTACTTAAATTTAAACACCTAGGCCAATCATTATAGTAAACTAATTAAAAACAAGCATTTTACTATGTAATGGTTTTATAAACATTGGATCATATAAGGTATATTGGCCCAAACCACTTTATAAATGTTGTAATATTTCATCCAAAAAATAATGTACACTTTACCAATAAAGATGCTTGTATATGTCACAGATGCTGATGCCATGGAGTTCATTCATTTGAATGATCATCCATGACTTGTAATAAAATTGTACCTAACTTTTAATTTAGTTTAATTCACTTTTAATTAACCTCCAGTTAAATTTTAATTCATTTCCACTTGATTCATAGTTCACTTCTAATTGATTCTTAATTAAGTTTTAATTCACTTCTCGTTAAGTCTGAGTTAAATTAGAGTTAACTTTTAGTTAATTCCTAGTTAATTTTTAATTAAGACCTAATTAACTCCCAATTAACTCTAGTTCACTCTTAATTAACTCATAGTTAAGTCCAAATTAAGTTTCAATTGATTCATAATTTATTTTCAATTAGGAAGGTTTTCAAAAAACTTTTTTACTCGATGCACACATAGAAATTTCTTTGGAAGCTTCGTTGAACTAGGTCCCCAAAGGGTTATAAATAAAAATAAGACCTTTCATTTATTTCAATTTGTTCAACACTAATCTTAAACATGATCTTGCACTATAGCCTTGTCATGTTCTTTTCATGTTCATGTTTGTATATGTTAGCATAATAAAATTTTGTTCTTAGGTTTATCTTACACATCTTGTGTTCTTGGTCGTAGTTCTTATGTTTTTGTTTTTGAATCACATAATCTTGTCTTGTTCCTTGTTTGAAAGTTAAACTTAAACCTTCCCTTTAGTCTTTGTTCTTGTTAACTATCTAACATGAAATAATTTAGATTCAATATGGACCCTAGATTTTTCAATAAAATGATTTTGAACTAGACATATAAAATTGGTGGGACAAATGTTGTGTTTACATTGTTAACATCCATGAACCAAAATTAGTAAGTGTGATGTTGGTTGGCCCAAGGTGTTTGGAAGTACCCATATTCATTTTGAATGTGAAATATGAAAACAAATTGATAGTGAAATGTTAATAATGGCATAACCATACAAAAATGTAATAACAATTAGTTTTATATATTATCATACACCGTTTCATAATAGAAAGTAGAATGGCATGGTGCTATTCAATTAATGATCTAGCATGCAACACAATTTCCCTTTGAAAATTTGATGTTTGAAGATATAAACTTTAGATTTCTTATGAATGATTTGGTGAAGGAACTTTACTTGTATTATCAAAAATGTATATTTGCAGAAGGTTGGAAGTGGATGGGAAGCTTATGATGGGTCATTGTAAAATTCGTACATTTTTTATTTTCGAGTTAGTAATTGCCAAACCCTTGTTTGATGGATAGTTATTTTGATACCCTAACCACCATGTGGTAGTGTAAGCAAGAGGTACATACATATGGGCAAGACATGAATGTATTTCAGGAATGTAACAAGTCACTACAAATATTTTTAATAGCCATAAAATAACCTTATTGCTCTGCACTTTGCATTTTTTAGTCTTGTAAATGACACCTACATATGTAGCTAAAAAATTTGAACCTAACAACCATACCATAAGAAGGAAACCAAATGATTAAACAAAAAGTCCTTTCCTTTGTAGCCTTAAAGGTTTTTTTAAAGGACTTTGAAGCCTTGGTATTTTTTCATTTCTAATCAAGTTCACCTAATGAACATGTCAAAACATAGGAGGCATAGTTTTGTTCTAATTTCTTTTTGAAATTATTTGCATGATTATTTGCATTCCTTTTCATTCTTTGAAAAAAAAAATGTAATCGAGACACATGACCCTCGATAGTTTAAGGGCTCAAAAGGACTCATAAAAAATATCCAATACATTAATAGATATTTTTCCTTGTTTAATCACTTAATATTTTATTTGTAAAAACTAAAAGAAAATGGTGATTGTAATATTTGTAAACATTATGAAATTTGTCCTTCATAATCTTTTTTTTATAAGTCATTCCTTTCTGGAACCCCAACCATGAATATGCAATCTTTTTTTTTAAATGCCATATTCTCATTATTTTTAATCATTTATGATCCATTTCACATTGAAATATCCAAACTTTCACATAGATTTTTGGACCAATTTCACATATCTAATGATATATATAGGATGGATTGCCAATGTTATTCACCAAAAACATAAATGGTAATTATATGATTTATAGTTTGATAATAATTATAATCACCCAAAAATTAATTAATAAGATGTGAACTTTTCAAAATATCAAAAGTGAGCCACCTAAACATGCTTTTATGTACCCTAAAACTATGGAGTTACTACTTTATAATTATAGTTTTCAAAATTTTAGTTCAACAATAATGGTGAGAAAAAAAAATAGTGAATATTTAAAATTTTATTATAATTCTATCATTGCATTATCTCTTGGTTAGTATGGTATTTCCCCTCCCTTCTTGCCTTGTACAACTCGGAACTTCAACACCAAACTTTTGAACATTAAAGGTCAGTTTTTTTCCTTTTTTTCATTTCATTTTGTGTTGTTTCTATTGATAATGTGCTATTTTTCTATTTTTTCTATTTTGTTTATTTTTACTAGATTTTTTGAACTTCCATATAAACCCTATATTTTTCTTACTTATAAACCCCATTTTTTTCCACCCTATAAACCCCATAATTTTTTCTAAAAGTTTAGAAAATATATGTATCTTGTTTTTGTAAATGCTTAGAAGGTAGATTGCATATTGTAATTGCTTGTAAATTTTGTTTTTTGGTTTTTAAAATCATAATATATATATTTTTTCTACTACTCATTAGGGTAGTAATTTTTAATTTCTTGGAACAATATTCTGAAAATGAAAATACATTTGATATATTTATGAATGAAGTAAGGATGGAAGATGAACCTTTGATAGAACTTGAAGAAAATGGAAATGTTCAAATAAAAGGAAGCAAGAATCTAGAAACAAATGAAGATAAAATGAAAGAAAATTTAAAGAAGTTGCATGCACAAAGATTATTTTGGAAACCAAACAATAGAAATGTGTTGTGTTGGGCCTTTTATTGTGTTGATGATAACAAGGAAGTTGACTTAACAACTCTTCAAATCATGCATTGTATTTTTTGTCACAATAATCTAATATTGAATTTAAATCCAAAAACTCAAGCTAGGAAAGGGTTCATCATATATAACACAACTAACGGTATAACTACATTGAAGAGACATGACAATTTAGATCATTGTATATATATTTTTAATTGAAAAAGTTAATTGTCCTTTGAAGGAATATGAAAAACCATCTTCCAAAAAGAGACCAAATATTTCTTCTAATTCCATATCTAATTTTTTTGTTACAAAAAAACCTTTCAAGAAAGATGATGTGCAACAAAAATAATTTTTGGAAAACTTGGGTCTTTTAATTGTGAAAAACCATCTTCCTTTACATTTTGTGAAAAGTAGTTATTTGAAAAGGTTTAGTATGCATTTGTGTTTGGAAGATTTTTTTTTTGCTTACAAAAATAAAATTCTTATGAATTATTGCTCAAATTAGTGGAAAAAACTAAATGTAATTATATGTTTTACTAGCTTTAACATAATGTCATTCCATAACTGCAAGCTTTGATCTATGGATGTCAAAAGTTGGACATGATATTTGTGGATTGGTGATTATTTTTTAAACAATTGATTGGTAGCCAAAGCAAATTATCCTTGGCCTTTTTTAACCAATGGATACTAGTGCACAAACCTTGGTAAAAAACTTGACATAATTGTTGGATAGTTATACATTGAGGAGAAAAATTATTACTTATGTCAAGGATGGGGAACTTAATTTGAACACTATGACTATAACCCTAAAATCAATTATAAGTTTTGTGATGGGTTTGGAAGAAAGTTTTCAAGGCATTTGTTTTAGTTTTTAAAAACTTGCCAATATGTTACAATAGTGGAAAAAGTTTGTAAAGATTTATAATATGTGTCAATCAAAATTGCCCAAGGAGATTTCCAGAAATGCATAAGTTGGCCAAAAAAAACTATAAAGGGTAAACAAGAATGGGAAAAAACATGTGTGAATTCAGGTCTTCCCCCAAGGAAATTGAATACTTTAGTGAATACATTGTAAATTTTCATTTTTCTAGACTTCTTTGTGTTCACATTTTTTTCAATTTTTACTTTGCACAGTGTAACATTTTCTTCACTTTTTTTTTCAATTTTTATTATGCATCTAACATTTTTTTTTTTTTGTAGATTTGACAATAAATTTTGTTTCTTTTCAGAAAGCTTTGTAGTTCAAAGAAGCAATTAGACTATGTTACAATAGGTTGAATTTTATAAGAATGAATATAAGAATACCACCTCCTTTGACATGGCACATTTGTTGGATTATTATTGACTCTCTTGGCCCTATTGTGCATGTTTATATTCTAAACTACTTTGTCATATCCATGAGTCTAAAATCCAGGGATGAAATTGATTCTACGAGCTTTGACAACTTTAAAGAAGAAGATGGAAATGTTGTTTATGAATTATCATGTTTAGAATCCAACATAAAAAACAAGTTGTTCATGTTTTGGATTTTTTTTCTCTCCTTCTTAAAAAATATGAAGAAAAAAAGGCCCATAATATGTTTGCTTTAATGTTGGATCCTAGGTTTAAAACTCTTTATCTTGTCTCCTCACTTGCTAATCGTGAGCAAGGTAAGGTAATTGTTGAAAAATATGACAAAAAACTTTGTTGTATATGTTTTTAAAATGTTATTATCATTTACATCCATTGGTTGAATCGGAAAGGGGTGTTGTCAATCAAAGGGTTGAAGAGGACATGAGTTTGGATATCTTTGAAATGACAACCAACACAAATGAGCCAACAATGGAATTGGTCAATACATAGGTTTTGATTTACAGGCATTATCAAGTGGATGTTAAAATATCAAATGTCCAGTGCAATGGTGGGAAAAACATGAAAATGTGTTTCCTATAATTGGTTTTTGTGCTAGACAAATCTTAGGAATAGTTGAATGTCAAATTGAGATAGAAATAATATTTCCATTAGGAGGAATCCTTACCAATCTTAGGATATGTCATTTACAATAAATTTTTTTGGACAAATTGATGTTTGTCAACAAAAATTAGCCTAATGATCGTAGGATAGGTTGTAAATCCCCTTTTAGCTTGGTAGCTTCTATTGAAATTGATATTAGTTTAGAAAAAAAGTTTGAAGAGTTTGAAGGGACTTTTGAAAGGGATGAAATTATGGAGTTGTACATTTTGAATAAAATTGTAAAACAAGTTTCCATATACTTTCAATAATTTTTAAGTTAAAATAATATTTTAATTAATAAATCGAATTAATTAATCAATTAATTCAATTATAGTTTCTAGATAATGTGAAATCTGAATTTGAAACCAATAGTTATTATATGTGTAAGAACCACCTAATTTGAAAATTGGGTGAATTTGAAAAAAATAAAATTTTGATAACCTAGTCGATTTTCACCATAGTTGAAAACCTTATTCTTGAACAATCACAATATTTTAAAGTTATGAAGCTTTGGAAAGGTTATATTTGTATGGTTTGAAAATAAAAAATTTCAATGAAAATTCAATTCAATTCTTATTTCTATTTTTAAACATGTGTATTTATTCTTTGACTTAATTTTCTATGTAAATGTGCAAAACATGGTGTGTTCAACACACAATTTAAAGTTAAACAATGAAAAAATTTAGATGAAATCACTTTAGTTTAAATGAATTAACATGATTTATCTAACTCTTCATAAGGAATTAATGGGATCACATAGACATTGTCACATAGAATGTGCATGGTCACATAGACACAACATTGTTTTTATTTTTGGTATTTGCACCAAATATTCATCAACTGACTTTAATTTTTTTTCATGTTATGGGTTTTGCTAACATTAATTCCAATGTGTCACAAATATCTAAACAATCTTTCACATGGGATGTCAACATAAAATCCCTCCAACTGTGGGCAAGCATGGTGCCATGCAATTAACATGAAAACATTTTGGACAATGTTAAAACATAGAATCTAAAACAAATTTTCTCTTACCCATCCAATTTAATTATTTTAAAAATTATTTTGATTTAAACATCCTTATTAAAATTCATCTCAAATTTCAAACTTTGAGAATATCAAGTGGCCACACCAAAATGACATCAAACTTTTGTGGAACACCGACCTCAAAATGTTTAATGCACAAATTTTCAACTTACAAAATCAAGTAAAATTTTAAGTCAAAAAATAAAACGTTCCAACATTTATTTTGGTTTAAAAATTTATAATCAATCAAAATTTTCTTAATAGTTATAAGAAAAGTCTCTTTGATTCAATTTTGGTGTTAAAACATTCATTTAATCTTGAAAAGAACTTTGGGCAACAAATATGAACATCTATGAACCAATGGTTGTTTTGGGGGTAATTTTTTTTTTGGTTTTCTTGTGGATTTTTTTTGAGAATAATGTTCAATGTAAAATGAATTTTATCAAAAAAAACTTGCTTCTAATGCTAAATGAGAAAATTGACCCAAAAAAACATTTGTTAAACACATTAAGAAAAAAAATTGAATTAAAAAAAACTTGTGAATTTTTTTTTCACAATAAACTTAAACATGTTGTTGTCTCTTGGGATTACAAAGACAATATTCAATTCGATGATATGAAAAGACAAATATGAAAGGGTTCTAACATGAAATTGTCAAATTGGACATGATATAATAGATTATGCAAAAATCCCCCTTATATGAGCTATGATATTTCATCAATGGAATTTTATATAGCGTGTTTGAAGATCATCTAATTCTCACTATAACATCCAAGTTATTTTTACTACAAGGTGTTATAAACCCAAATGCAAAGTCTTAGCCTAAAGGCATGGCCTAACAAAGAAGGATATGTGATGCATTATATAATATATACACCGTTGGAGAAAGGTCAAAACTTTGAGGTTCACACCACGTAATGAAGTCTTTGCCAATGTTGGGTTGGTAAATATTTTACCTTTATATACCCATTAATATGTATTAGGATACATATACACGTTGCCTAATTAATAAATTGTTTTGCTATGCTTTTAATTACCCTGCTTGGTTGGTAAATGTGTAGAACTTAAGGTCTTGTCTTTACTTCTAGCTAGTATATGTTTCAAGTTTGCCCTTATGTAAGCAAAAATCATTGTTTTGAAATGGGGAAAAATTAAATACATGTGAAAATCATTAACGTATATGCCTATATCAATATTTTGTGATGCATGTGCTTATGATGGTGACTAATTATAAAATATGTTTATTTATGCTCATTAAACTAATTACCTGGAACAAGATTATTACCATATGTTGTTGGATTCCTTTAGAATTTACTACCATTTGTCATTATAATAATGTTTTGACAATATTTCTAAAGTAATAAATTGATTTCATTCTATTTTTGTTAATCTTTTTGATAGGACATTTGTAATGTCATAATGTCAATGTTTGGATTGGTAGTTACACAATTAATTGTGTTCACCATCTAACAATGGGCAATGTGCCATATTTGTGTGAATGTTATGTTTTATCCCATATTTTAATACTCACCAATACACGCATGGTATACATGGGACACTCTTCTTTGAATTTAGAAAGTATGCAAGTAAAAATTAAGTTGCCACATATTTGTTCTTGGGTAAAAATTATAATTTAATTAGTTTTATAATAATGTTTTGTAGACTAATTAAAACTAAAGTAGGGTATGCATTAATCATTGATATTAGAAAAAATAGAAAATATAACATATATATTTTTAAAAATTAGTTATTAGTAGGTTCAATTCAATTAATACGTTAATAAATGAACAAATACAAATAGTTGTTGTTGCAAGCACCACAAATCAAGAAGTTGCAAATGACTTACAAATGTCATTGAAGTTCCTTATTACACTTTCATTCATCCTTGAAGAATTAATATTAAAATTCTTTAGCTTGTTAGGGACCTCCTCATTGAAGGTCCAAATTGGCTAGAAGAATTACAATAGTATGCTAGATTTGACTAGCATTTGTTTTGTGGGTATATCACGTCACAATTTGGTTTTTTCTCATGTAGTGTTTATGTGTTCATTTTGAATTAATTTTCAAACCTACTTTGAAATTTGAGAAATAGATATAGTGACTTTTTGTCCCGAATCAATTTATTCCGTCTCTAACATGAGTTGTCAATGATGGAAATCTTGACTACAAGTGCAAGGATGACTTACTTTCTATGAAGTAGATCACATGAATTCGTCATTTGTTTTCTAGCTTTGTTTGTTTTGAATGAAGTGGAATGGCTAATGTTTTAAAACATTAGACATGTGCATGCTTCTTGTTTGGCAAGAACTATAATTTATCCATCCAAGGGAATAGATGGTTGTATTCCTTTCACTATATCTTTCAAACCCTCAAAAAATGTGTTCTTTCATTTTGATCAAAGACTAAAACTAGAAGAATTTAAATGAATATAATGTTTCAAAATTTGATGCAAGCCAAATCATATAAACAATTTTACGGTGGCTTTAATATGTGTGTATTAAAAAAAAAGGTAATAATAGGGTGGGGAAATAATCCCTCACGTAATACCCCTCAAACAATACCTTGTTTGAAACATGTTATGTAAAATTTTAACATTCAGTGTCCCCTTGAGGATGATACATCTAGGATAAATGACAATATATTTATCATTACTATTACTTTTACATGGATTGATAATTTTGTAAAGTTATTTTTTTTTGCCTTTACTTGGCTTGGAAATTTTTGAAGTCTACATAGTCTATATATTTTTATTCAACTAATATTTATATATTAAGATAAGTGTTCATTCATTTTTATGTTTGGATGTAATTACGCCTGAACCCTCCTATACCATGGAGCCATTTGCTTTGCTTTTGGTATGGCAAAAAGCCATTGACAAAGCGGTGTGCACATTTTTTCCTTTTGCAATTTTCCAACCAATGAAGTCAAAGTTATTGAATTTAAAGTGAATTTTTTCTTTGTAAATATATATAATCACACACAAATAATTTTGAAGTTAAGCCCATCTTGACAATAATAATATTGGGATGGGCAACCTTACAAGAGGTGTAATATACTTGGTCCAACAACACAAAGGCCCAATAGTAATTTTTGAAAATTTATATTTTAACCTTATTCGATTGATATGTATTTTTGGAAATGTATAATATAAACATTGTTGATACTAATGTGCCCTTGTGCCATTGGTGAAATATGTTAAACCTTTTGTAAGGTGGCCCATCCAATACAATTTAGTTGAAACGGGCTTCATTTCAAAGTTTTTATGAAAAAATCATTAAAAATAATTCTAAGTAGTTTCTAATGAAAATTATTTTAAATTCAATATTTTTTTCTCTATTGGTCCAAAAATTATGGAATGACAAAAAGTGCACATTGTCGCACTGAATTTTTTTTAATAATGCCAAAAATGAAATTAAATTTTCATAGTTTGAAAGGGTTACAATGTGATCACAAAA
>Ga0116229_10008517_pt1 | contig 15915 bp, 16 predicted proteins | sample S1TSphgellanicum_3_FD_87313 | JGI IMG/M metagenome (GOLD analysis project Ga0116229, IMG submission 87313) | Host-associated microbial communities from peat moss isolated from Minnesota, USA - S1T2_Fc - Sphagnum magellanicum MG | ecosystem: Host-associated > Plants > Peat moss > Unclassified...
CGCCCCCCCCAAAAACACAGGTTCTAACCCTCCCCCCGGTGTCCACCAAAAAGGACCCCCCGAAAAAAAAGGGGTTGAGAAAAAAAAAAAGGGCCCCCCCCCCCCCCCCGCCCCCCCCCCCCCCCCCCAAAAAGAAAACAAGAAAAGAATCCGGCACCAGACCTTAACACGCGTGGCCTGAGCTGCAAACGCAAATGCCGCAGATCCCAATCCCAGACCTACCACAATTATTATCCACACAGTCTCCTTCTTTGACAAATTTTCCCAACATCTCCTCATGTTTCCTCCTTCCTTCCTTCCTTTCTTCGCCCGATCTTCTTCTCGCTTCCTTATATGCTTCTTCTCTTGCTACAACTTTCTGTCTGTGCCTTCCCACTCTTGCCCACTGACTATTGCCTTTCTTTTTACTTTCCTCTGCTTTCTTGTCAATGTCACTTCTTGGTAGTGAACCGCTTCTACTGCTCCTCCATCTTTCTTCTTCTGTTATATATATTAGTTTCAGTCCTCCTGCTTCCCACTTGTTTTATACTTCTTCTGAATCATTCTCCCAATTTCCCAGCTCCATCCGACTCCAAAAGAAGTAACGCAAAGCTTCAGAAACACCTCTTCATCTTCCTTTCTTGTACACTCGTCTTCTTCGCGTTTCTTCCCACCAACAACAACAATAACAAAACTGGTTGAACCTCCCTCTTCTTCCCTTTTACGAGTTACCTATTTCCACTCTCTCTCTCTCTCTCTCTCTCTCTCTCTAGCACAATCACGCTGCTCCGATCACTCTCATCCAGATCGTCGATATGGAAAAAAGACGCGATGTTGCGTAAAAGTTTTGACTCCTCTTTAACATTTCATTACCCCCTCTTTTAACATTAGGTGAAAACACATACACACTCGTCTGGCAATGCATACAGTCGGCAGCAGCTGAAAGACGACAAGTTGCGTAAAAGGTGGGCGAAGGAAGGAAGGAACAAAGAAAGGGGGTGGGTACCTACAGTAGCCGCGTCTCCATTATTTTGTTATCCGCGCTTGCGTTTGTCGTCTGACAATCAAATCAAAAGTTGGTATGACTTTTGAGATCCCGCTTGCGTCGCTTTTGCTTTTGCGTGTTGGGGTGGTTGATGATTGCCGCGCGGTCACAAATTTTTTAGGATGGGCTAACACGCTTCTTTCATTCACGACAAAATTTCCCTCTCTCCCTCTGCACCCCCTCCCTCCCCCGACACACTAGCTTTTAGAAACCCTCTACTAAGTGAGGTTGAGTACAAGGATAGTACATGTAGTAAGGCCCAAACCAAGGTCGAGGCCATTTCAGAACCCTCTAATGGGTCCTGCACAAGGATAGTACATGTAGTAGGGTAAGGCCCAAGGTTGAGGGCATTTCCGATCCCACACAAGGATAGTAGTACATGTAGGGTAAGGTCCAAGGTCGAAGGCACTTCCAAACCCTCTCTAATGGGTCCTGCACAAAGATAGTACTTGAAGTAGGGTAAGGCCCCAAGGTCAAGGGCATTTCCAATCCCACCCAAGGATAGTACATGTAGGTAAGGCCCAAGGTTGAGGGCATTTCCAAACCCTCTAATGGGTCCTGCACAAGGATAGTAGTACTTCTAGTAGGGTATGGCCCAAGGTCGAGGGCATTTCCAAACCCTCTAACGGGTCCCAACCAAGGATAGTACATGTAGTAAGGTAACGCCCAAGGTCGAGGGCATTTTCTAATGCGTCCTGCACAATGATAGTACATGTAGTAGGGTAAGGCCCAAGTTTGAGGGCATTTCCTAATGGGTCCCGCACAATGATAGTACATGTAGTAGGGTAAGGCCCAAGGTCGAGGGCATTTCCTAATGGGTCCCGCACAATGATAGTATATGTAGTAAGCGTAAGGCCCAAGGTCGAGGGCATTTCCAAACCCTCTAATGGGTCCCACTCAAGGATAGTACATGTAGTAGGGTAAGGCCCAAGGTCGAGGGCATTTCCTAATGGGTCCTGCACAATGATAGTACATGCAGTAGGGTAAGGCCCAAGGTCAAGGGCATTTCCTAACAGCTCCTGCACAATGATAGTACATGTAGTAGGGTAAGGCCCAAGGTCGAGGGGCATTTCCAAAACCTCTAATGTGTCCTGCACAAGGATAGCACATGTAGGGTAAGGCCCAAGGTCGAGGACATTTAGAAAGGCGTGTACCAACCTTGTTGGGGGTGAACCCACAACTACACCAGCGAGGCCTATAACAAAACTTTTGTGGGTGTCAATAATTTCAAAGCCTTACTTGGCAGGTGTGTCAATGATTTTAGAGTCTCACTTTGTGGGGTGTCAATGGTTTAGAGGTTAAGACTTTAAAAGGATGACCAGTCATCCAATCTCATCCGGGTGGGTGAACGAGCACCTACATTCATTACCTTCACTTTCTTGAGTAACACCTTTTCATCCTACATGTAAGCTCTCTCAAGTGTTAAATTTGGAGTCGGACACCCTGATTTTGTCTTCAGAGGGGACAATTACCATGCTTAAATTGCAGCTCACAAAACATTTAGGACATTCCCATGTTAACCATATGAGTAGAGGAAGGGTCGCTCAAGAAGATGAAGGAGCAGTGGGTTTAGGGTTTAGTGTTCCGTGTATGACCACTTTGGTGGGTCAGAGCCACTGATATTCCTTAGTAAGAAGTGAATGGGAATCAAGTCTGATTTTCAAGTCCACCCGAATTTGGAACCCTAAAACCCTAAACCCTAAAACAGAATTTTAGTGCACCAGAATTTGAACCCAAGGCATTGCCATACACATAAGAGTTCATTGTCAAGGCTAACAAGGGTGTGTCGTACTAGTGGAATTGCTGTCGGTGTGGGCCTTGCTGCATGTGAAGTATGGGAGAGTTTTCTTCACAATAAAGATCTTGGAACAGACAAAGGAAAAGAAACTTGATTTGGAAAGAGTGGGCCCTTACCAAAAAAAAAAGAAAAAAAAGTGCATGCCTTTCATGTAATGTCCGTCCGGCTGGATGATCACAAAATAATAATAAAAATAGAAAACACATAAAAATTAAAAAATTAAAAAATTAAAAGTTTCTAAAAAAAACTAAAACGCGAACCAAGTTTAAAGAAACCGGGGGACTTCACAGTAGCCAAAGGTCACGGGCACCCACTAGTTATTGGAGTACATCAATGGCTTTGGCATTAATTAAAACTTGGGCTTCATGTTGCTTTGAATTACTAGGGATGATCAATTGACATAAGGTTAAAAATATTAATGTATATATTTTTCATAAATTTTAAATTTTTAAAAATTAATTATCAAACATTGGTAATCCTCCATGAAATTATTTCCATTAATTTTAGAATATGAGATTTAATTTTATTGAAATATTAAACTCATGACATCCTTTTTAGCATCCCTTGTTGTCCCAAAAACAATTTTCTTTCCAATGTCCTTGAAAGTCTTTCCTATCATGCTTTTAAATGACCATATATTCAACAAAATATAAACTTGAGCTTCACTTTACTTCACACTATGATGATCAATTGACATAAAGTCAAATATTAATATATTTATGAATTATTTAAAAAATAATTAATTACCAAACATTGGTAATTCATGATCATATAGATTATCCATGAAATCATTTCCACTTTCATTACTTTTAAAATATGAGATTTAATTTTTAACTATTAAAACATTAATGTTTTTAGCACCTGTGATGTGCTTTCTAGTGCCCCATATTGTTTCAAAAGTAATTTTTGGGCTCATACCACCATCCCCAATGTCTTTTCTACCATGATTGCCAACAACCCTTTGTTCAAAAAATATATAAAATATAGAATTTTTTTACCCTAATTCTTGCAACATCCTTTATGTATTTTTTTTGGTGTCCTATAACATCATATCCAACACCTTCAACCCTCAATGTTTTGGTGCCCCTATTGTGTAAGGTATGCATAGTTGGAACTCAATTCAATGTGAATAAAGTTTGGGTTTTTTTGTATTTTGGGGTTATTTCGATGATGTGGCTATGGAGTTTTATTTTTTGTGTTTTGAGTTTCTAAAACACATAAGAGAAATAAGTTTATGTTTTATGTGTATTTGAACTTGGATTCCTATGGTTTACAAATGAGTTTTTTTAACACACAAAAGATTCAATCTAGTCTATGGTGTTACCTTAAATTTATTTATTTTGTTTTAACACATGAAAAAAATTGCAATTGTTGCGAAAGGTGTAGTTGGGATGCAATTTGGGAGCTCTAAAGGTAATTTTGGTAGTTTTTAATTGATTTTCATTGGTCACACCCCTTGGGAATTGAAATCAAGTTGGACCTAACTTTAAGGTGTTTGGGTTTTTATGGGAACAAGGTCAACAATGCCATCACTTTCAAGGTTGTGATGGTGCATATGGACTAAAGTTTATTAGTCAGTTGCACATTGCAATGCAAGTTGGCATTGGTAAAAAACAATGGTTCATTGTTCACAAGCCACACAAATATGTTACTACTTTGGAGGGGCAATGTTTTGTTGCAAAAGTTCATGGCAACTCTCCATCACAAGTGTTGTGCACATTCGTGTAAGAGCTTGGAATCCAACTAGGGAATGCGGTTGAAATTGCACCCATTGCATTGTTTGTTTGTGGTGGTGGCTATGCATATGTTGTTGGGGGTGCCAATTTCATAGACAAGCAAAAGTGTCATCACAACTTGATGTTGATGCAAATGGAGCTTCTACTTTCAATGGTGGGTGTGTGAAGTTAAATCACCATCACTTCATGAAGAGGAGGTTGATGATAATTACTTTAACAAATGTGTCCACCACCATTACATTATAAGAAATCATGTTATATGCAATTAATCATTATGCAACTATTTGTAACTAGTTGTCATTTGTAACTATATTAATCATGCTTGTAATTAAAAAATTGATATCATATAATTTTTGGGTCATAGAATTGTGTGTGCAACTAACATGCAATTAATGATGTATAAAATGGACACATGTCATAAAAATAATGGATATTTAAATTAATTTACCCAATATATTTACATACACTATGTATAGGAGTATTATACCTCTACTACTATGGTTAAACCCATGCTAATTAAGGTTAAACTTAAGCCAAATTAACTAAAAGCTTAGATTGACTAATTGTTCTTATTTTTAATATTTTTAATAACATTAAAATACTTATGATTAGTAGGCCACATTATTTAGCCTCTAAATACCATAGCGTAGGCTAGCTATTAGCTTAAGCTAGGCAATTCATAATATTATTAATCATTATAGGTAATCATATATGACAATTAAAATTTTATTATAATTATACTTATAATTACTAATATGATTATTCATTACTGTATATTATTATTATTATTATTATTATTATTATTTATCTTAGTTTACCTATGGATTATAGGCTACATTAAGTACCCTATAAATACCTTAGCCTAGGTTAGCTATTAACCTAAGTTAGCTATTAACTTAAACTATGTAATAACATCATAATATTATTAATTATTACAAGTAATCATAACTATTAAAGTTTTATTTTATTTATTAACCATTTAATATTATTACCTATAAGCTTTCATTAGTTACAATAAATATATTTAATAGGTAAAATAGGTTAATATGTCATAGATACCATGTAATAGTTGCATATAAGTTACAATGACATTAGTTGCATTTGCAATTAATTATTTTATCCCATATCTTTTGTCTTTTATCCAATTTTTTCTTTTAACAAATAGGTGCATTAATCTTATTCACAAACCATGGACCCAATGTCATCTAGGATGAGCCAATGAAAGATGTTTGACCCTAAAAATTAAACCCAAACAAAAAAATATATTATTTTAAATCTACATACCTAACTTAGGTTTGTTTTCCTACCTACCTATTTCATAACTAAAAAGTAAATAATCAATGGGTTTTTAAATTGCCTTCACAAATGGACATGTGTCAAAATTGAATTCACATTTTATCAGTGGGTCATATATTACTAATTTATTAATTTGGGCTCCATGTTGTGTTGCACTATGAGTGACGATGACTAAATTATTTTGTGTGGACATAATAATTATGTTGTAATCAATTTTGTCTTTTCAAAAAATATAGTTTTGTAAATTTCACTAGATGTCATTTTGTTCCATTAATTATTTTTACATTTTTGATTTGCTAAACAAAATGCCAATGAAAGTTTGATTCATTAAAAAAATTCATAGAAAAATACAAACAATCAAAAGAAGAAATACATTGAAAAGGTGTAAGACAAACAACAAGATACAAATAAATAAACATTGAAAGGGTGCAAAATAAACAACAAGATACAAATAGACAATTTTTTTTTAAATGATTCTAAAATGAAATTTGATATATAATGAATTATAAATCTGGAATGATTTTGGAATCATCATAATGACGATCACCAAAATCCCATCCTACATAAACCAATTCTAATGAAACATCATCGATGGAAAATGAAATGATGAATATTGAAAGAAGGCTCAAATGCCACATGCCACATACCACATACCACCTCCAAAATGTCATGATTATAATGCACTTTAGTTGCATTGACAACCCCTATAAAATAATACATGACGCACCCCCAGGCTCATTAAAGGACTCAAATGTGAGTCCAGACTAAAGACAACGGAAATGCAAGGAGTTGAGGCACGTTCCCTGGTTCATAGCATTTTGAGGGGGTAGAGGGGTGTGCTGGAGCTCCAAGATGGGACTAGGAAGAATGATAAGCACTTAATCACTCACTTGGATCTGCACAAACCAAAGAACAATTTGGTTAGTGCATAATTGAAGCACTTTTGGTGCTAGGACGAGCCACGAGCAAACTCGAACTCACAAGACTCACCATGGCCCGAACTTGGGGGAAAGCCACCACCTTCCCCCTTATAATATATTTTGTGCTTTTCCACAAGGCCCACATCCAAATGGCTTTTTGTCCCAGGACTCCCAAATGGAAGTCTCGAAATTGCCAAAATTGAGACTCTTGCAACTTTGGAGCCCCATAACTTTGTGTGCAAACCTTCGATCGCAATGAGGTCTAAATCAAAGTTGTAGCCCTCGTTGAGAGCTTTCCAACGATATGTCGCATGCTACCTACACGCAAGGAAATCGGGTCGATTCTTGACTTTTAGTGGTCGGGAATCAAATTGTCAATTTGACTCCTGGCCTTTCTTTTGGCCATAACTTGTGTTTTGAATGTCCAAATGGGTGATGCGAGCCCATTTTAAACATTTAAGTTTCAATAGCTTTTCAATGATATAAAGAGATCTTCAAACAAATGGGTTTTGACCCCTATAATCGCTTCTTGAAAATTCATGAGTCCTTCGGGACTTTAACTCCCCAAGTGGGAGTTGCCTTGGGAGTGTGAAGGTTCATTTTCTCACACTTTCCTACACTCTTGGGAGTATAAGATGTGCCTCTCGGGTCTCCTTCCTGTCTCGCCCTCTTACAAGCCTTTGCCTTGGTCGCGAGCCCAAGGTTAGGGTTGCAACAATACATATTGATAAAATATAAGTCCATACCATATATATTATTTGTATACATAAAATTGGATGCAATTGTTAGTTGTGTGCAACTTGTCTGATGTAACTATGGGGTCTAGTAGTTGCATGTGTTGCATGCAATTGAAAATTAGTTACATACAACAATTACAAATGACAGTTTTTTATTTAGTATTATAAACATGCACAACTTTATTCTAAACTTCAAAATTTTGGAATTTTGCAAAGTTTGAATCCTAGGCTTGGGCTTGAGGAATAAACTTGATTTGAATTTTTTTGGGAGGTTTTTATCCATGAAGATGAATCTCCATCCATAATTTGGATGGTTATTGGGTTTCATTTGAAATATCAAATAAATGGGTCGGGGATGAATGTACAAGATTAAACTGGATAAATTTGACTGTTTTGCTAGGCAGGGTAACTAATTACACTATTACAAACTACATCCTAGCTCATAATACATTCAACTCAATTTTGGGTGGATTGCTAAAGAAACCATTAAAATAGTTTAAATCGTAAGTATAGTGGATTGGAATGTGGTTTAGGTCACATGGCAACTTGACCATTCACTAACCACCCAACCTTTTGTCCAACGGCAATTATGTGGTTTGTTAAAAAAAATTATTGAACTTTTAAAAATATTTTACCTTGTCCACTTGATATAATGGTTTAAACCACATGTTCAATGGTTTATTCCTCCCATTTTGCTGGTTTAGTCCACTATATTGAAATCTAATGGTTTATGTGTTATGATTTGTCTAGTAGTTTCCATTATGTGGTCCATAAGTGGTTGTGTTCAAGTGGAAATGCAATGTGGGCCTTGTATGGTGTGGGTGTGGTCACTTATTATATATGTGTATGGATCTTGGTGTGTTTCACTTCGGTAGGTTTAAGATAATCTCAAATTGGGATCAATGGAACATGTCCAACATCAATGAGCTAGCTATGTAATCCACCGAAGATTAGAATGGACACTTGTGAAATTCATTACATCATACTAAGTTCAAACATGATATCCATTAAGTGTAAGTTGTGATTGTATTTTACAACCACCTTTAAGGCACATTTTTATTTATTCACAATTCAAACTCACATCTAATGAACTTGGAAGACTAATGAAATGTAAGTTTTAATTTCAACCTATTTCACTAGACTACCTTCAACCAACATGTTACAAGTTCCTTGTACATACACATCACCAAGCTTGTAAGGAATTTCTTGTCACCACATTTTGCATACATGTCAATTAAGTTACTTCCTACAAAAACATTTAAATCTTATCCATTTTCAATGGTCTATTCATAATCATACATGCACTAAGATCTTCATTTGCATGTATGTTGACACATGAATTGAATACCCCCATAAAAGTACAACAAAGTTGGGTTGCATATGTGTCTACATGTTGAAAAATCAGACCTAAAATTTACATTAAAACTCAAAAGAGGAAATTGATTTCAATGGTTGGTTTCATATTCACACAAAAGTTGGTAACCCACAACCAAATGCAAGTAGTTTTTAAAACATATTAATATGTACAACAATGGGAATAAACAAATCATCAACCTAAAGGCATCAAGTTCAAAACCAAACACAAAGAACAAATTTACACGCAAAAATAGGCATGTTGGTAATACCTTTGTTTTAGTTGTTAGATGGTTATGGGCAAGCTGACATTCCAAGGAGCTTGCATTTTTCAACCTAATCCTCCATGCCTTGCAATTTTTTTGTAAATTGTAGATTTTAACTAAAAAAAATTATAACATTGGAAGGTTTCAAAAACCTTGTGGAAAAGCTTCAAGAAAACATAAATAAGAATGTAAACAAAACTTCAACGAAACACCAAAACCCAACTTCATGGAGGTGTTGCTGAAAGAAATACAAAGGTAGAAAGAAGTTTTGGAAGGAAAATTGAATTTGAATTTTACCCCTTATTTTTGGAATATCCCTATTCTAGTCCTTATTTAACGTTGTTGAGCCTAAATATGTATAAGGTGTACTAGGTATGTGTATACAAGGTATACTATATATTTCATCCCTAGGCTACACATATCTAGTTTAGCTAGGTATCTACCAAGGTTATGCACATTGTATATAACCTACTTAGGTAGGTTAATAGATTTTTTAATATTAGGTATACTAGGTAGTTATACTAGGTACACCTACCTGCTTAGGTAGCCTAAATAGGTTATCTATAGTATGCATATCCTTCATATATCTAAATATATATTAAGCATGCATAGCTAAGATATATACAAGGTATAACATACATATATACCTTGTATATGCATATTTAATACACCTTGTACATACCTAGGCCTAGTAATGTACATCATTGACCAATATAAGGATCTCCTAAAGACAAGGGGTAAAATCCAAATTTGAAATTTTCTTCCAAAACTTTCCTAAACCCAATACCTAAAATTCATTCCTTTGTCACCCAAACTTTTTTTTTCCCCTCTTCTTCAAGGGGCTGGGGAAGGTAGGGTGAGGGGCTTCAATGAGTCACCTACCCACCTACTTAGTGTACCTACCTACTTACATAACTTACTTACTTTAATACCTAGTTATCTACCTACCTAGGATACTTATCTATTCACTTCCTTAGTGTATTTAATTATCTACCTACTAGTTAGCTACCTACCCACCTAACTACATAGTGTACCTACTTACCTACCTCCTAGGCAACCTATCATGTTGACAAAGTAGACTTGACAAACTGGATTAAGCAACTTGGCAACTTAGCATTTTGGCCAAGTGGAAATGTCAAATGTCGACTTGACAACTTTGCAATGACTTGAGGAACACCAGGCAAAATACAAGAGCAAAGGGTATTCCATACTCATCCATACTTGGACCAAATCAATTGATAGGTATTCAGAAAGCTTGATAGGATTGTAGGAAGAGGGATTTCTTTAGTAGGGGCCCTAATACAGAGTAGAGATTCACATCTTTCTGCTGCAACAATTCAAGACTGCAAGAGTAATGTTTGTCAGAGAACGACACTCTATTCAGTGGATGGAGTAGTGCAATGACAATGTTTGCCATTGATTCTCCAGGTGGAGGACTGCACTTTTAGTGTTGAATGCCAAAGAGAGGTGGTCAGTGTGGTCAAAATCTCCAAACAAATCTCATATTTTTTTGCCAACAGACCACAGGCACTGCTGCACACAAGAACACACTTGCCTTAAGCTTGTCTGCACACAAACCCACTGGCATACATTTCATGAATCTGAGCTGCCCCTGTCCTGCCTTAGATTTGCAGTGTTCAGCTTTGCTGTTGGAATGCCCACAAGGCAGCAATGTCTTGTTGAACACTCTACAAGTATCCTCCATGCCCTTGCATTTGGCATACATGTCAACGAGGCTATTCCCCACACATTTGACTCAAAACTTCTTCAAATGATGATATGATCTTGTCATGTGTATCTATACCCTCTTCAAGTGCCACTACACTAGCACATGCATTGAATACCCCCCCAAAACTCACGATGAGGTCTGTATCTCCAGTTTCTTGTTGCATTTGCCATGCCAGAGATCCAATGCCCTTTGCCCTTCCCCACTTCTCACATGTGCCTATAACACGGCAGTCCAAGACACCATACCTCATGAGGGGATCTTGTCACCCTCCATAAATGCTCTTGTAATTGGCATACGTGTCAATGAGCCTACTCACCCACAAACAAACTATCCTCACATCTGAATTTTATGATCTGTTGATGAGCCATCCTGCCTTGTGTGGAAGAAGGCAATCACCTTCATCCCCCCCTGAAAGTGATGCAGCTTTGTGGCACACACACATCTCTTGTTGCATTTGTGCAGTTACTCCACAATATATAATCTAGACCTTTCCACAGAGTAGGGGCATCCAGGGAATGGGGAATTAAAATCATTTTCGCAAACAAACATCCACACTCTTTCATGGTAGTAGAGAAGAGAGGAACAGAAGAAAACTTACAACTGTGCTGATCTTTTAGCACTGCCATTGTTTCTGTCCAGTGCACTCTTAGAAGAGGTGTGATAGACTGCAAAAGTCCATCAATGTGGGACATTTCTACAGCTCCACAACGGTTCCTAGAGACTTTCACATTGTGCACATTGTCCAAGAAATAGACAACAATCTATCACACAAGATATTCTATCTCCCAATTGAATATCATTCACTTTGTTCAAGCCTCATGAGAATCTGACCATCATATCTACCTACACAGGTGAGGCCCTTGTTCACACAATTTATATCACAACAGTTGTTCCCACTCCTCTTTACTGTCATAATTTTATTCTCTAGAAAAATCATATATATATTTATATTATCAACAGCAAACATCATTTTTCCCACGAAAGTTTTGTTTGTGGCAAAGCAGAAGAATCACAAGGCACACATTTTCTCTCTCTCAAATTCTCAGTTTTCCTCAGAATCACAAGAAAGACAATGAAACAAAAACAGGCAGCCAATTTATTTTCAAGGAATATTGGGTGGGTATTAGAAATTAGACCAAACCCTGCAAGCACAAACCGGCAAGAATAGGAAATGTTCTGTGAAGGTCTCAAAAAATGAACTCATAGTTCACAGTAACACCTGGTGTACATTCCTCAAAATGCATGACCAAATGAAAACTACATAAAATGAGAATTATATCATTTTGTAGTAACAGCATGTGCACAATAACAGAAACAAAAGCATTGTTTGTGTGCACATTTTGGTGTGCATAATTACAGAAACAATTTCAATGAGGAAAACACTTGTGGGTTAGTTGTAGTAGTAGTAGTAGAAGTAGGATCAGTCACAGGCATGATAAAAAGAACCTCCACAACAAATATTAGTTCTGAAGTTTCAAAGTAGAAAAAAGTTTTTGAACTTAAGAGTTCTGAAAGTTCATCAACAGATATGACAGTAAGAAATTCCAGTGCCAAAGAATGGGTTTCAAATTCTGGTGTAGGCAAAGTCTACACATTAAAAGTGCACAAAATATAAATGTATAATAATAGTGTAGAAGAACTGGAGAGAGAAAAGAGGTCCTGCATATCTATGCATGCCAAACGAAAAAGAGTGTATGTGTTGATGTGTGCAAAATGCAGTGCACCATTTTCCACACAACTCTGTCTAACAAAAACAAGCCATAATGGTGTCAAACTTTCCTCCTTAAGAACACAAAGTTTGTGGCTACTCATACCACACCCAACAACTCTTCTTCACTCCCAATGCTTCCACCCATCAATAATTTTGTTGTGGGGCAAAAGCTGGATGCCATTGGAGCACACTTTGCTGCAAGAATTTCTGCACCCAACGAGTAGTATCTCTGCACAATCTAAACCTTGCATAACAACATGCAAGTTTTCAATAAAAAAAAGCAAGGGTGTATAAGGGAAGAACTAACCATAGTCTTTTCGTTTGTCTTCTTCACAAAAATTGGCTTCGTTGCTGATTTACAAGGTGCATAATAAGGAGGCATGTGTAAACAGATCATATCTTCAGCTTGCAAGCTTAAATGAAGGATTCCTGCAGCCGTGCTGCCAAAGCTGCATCTTCCTGTTCCTGTCTACTAATAGCAGCAGCAGCTTGCCTTCTCTGCCAAGTATTATTACCACTACCACCTCTTTGTTGTTGTACTCTGGAACCAAAGAGTCCATTTGTTGGTTCTACTACATGAGCAGCTGTTTGTAAGGACCGCAGGATTGTAGATGCCCGTTGAAATGACCCATTACTGCTGATGGGTCTTGCACCATCCAGGTTATTTGTGTTTGATGTTGGCAACTGGCGCCAGGGAACTGGTCGCAATGTTCTTCTCACGAAACCTGTGGGATGCTGCAGGTTTTTCACAGTTGGTTTTCCAGTGGCATCAGTCAACTTCTTCTTCTCCAGTTCTCTGCTCTTCTGTTCCTTGATTCGGTCTGCAGCTTCTCTCGGAAATAGCAGCTGGATTGTGTTCCAAAGGACTGTGTTGATTGGGCAATCAGTTGCACAACTGCCTCTGAAAAACACATTCAAGAAATGATCACTTTCATATCTCTGCAGAAGAAGGTACAACCTTCTGGGTCCTTGTGGCAAATTGCAGTGCTCTAATAAGAGCAGACTTTTTATGAACTGTGATGAGCTAGGAAAGTTCGCATGCATACCGAAGAGGCTGTCGGCATTTTGGGCAGCGCAAGCCACACTTCTGAAGCACAGATTGCAAACAACCTTTGCAGAAACTGCCAAAGCGTCACAGATTCATGTTTTGAGAACCAGGTACATGCAAATTCTGTTTTGATGCAACTCCCCTATTAGGAGCAATCTCAATTCTACAGTTTGTACAACAGAATGAGCCTCTCTTAGTGTGTGTACAAAGCTCCATTCCAAAATCTTATCTTCTTCCATGGTCATGTAATTCTGCACACCTGTGTCCACAACTTGTTGTAGATGGCTCCAAACAAATCTCCAGGCACACCTACAATCACAGCATGCCCATCATTCACCTCCACACTGCAGATATTCAGGATGCAGGAAACTGATTGTAGAGCTGTTGCTTCTTCTAGCCTGGTGTAAAATGGAGGAGCTGACAAAAGCAGCCACCCCACAAGAGAGTGATGCCCACCTTGCAACATCTAAGGTAGTACAGGAGCACTGAGATTTAGATGACAGCAAAGGAGTGATCACAAATTAATCTGCAAAATCAGACAGACAAAGAAAGATTGCCATATGTCCAGGATTTCCTTACAACACATGTAAGCTCCTCTTGTAATTGCTCCAAGCAAACACCACTGTCACATGTGCTTTGCTCCTCCACATCTTGTCCCTTTGGATTTTTGCTGCTCTCATGCCTGTCTGGATTTGGCTTCTGTTGTGCTCCTGCAGTCACTTCTTGCTCCTCAAGAACATCTGGTCATAAGCATCATTGTGATTTCCTTTTGTTTCTTTGTGGAAGCACAAATGGTTTCTTAATAAAATTAGAATTCCATATCTCCAGCTACGTTTGGAACATCTGGTGGATTTGAGCTTTTGTCCAGAAGCGGCAGCTTTTTGGCAGATAAGTAGAATCTAGTGCGGAGTTTGGGTTTGAATATTATCATGAAGTACTGTACGGCATGCTCTTGAGAGGAAAATGGTGACCTTCAAGCTCTATACTGATTACCGAACTGCACTCCACAAAAATTGGGAAGATTCTCACCATTTTGGGCTTTATATTCAGATATTTGAGATGCAGATTGCTCAGCTGATCCTCCGTTCTTGTCAGGCTCAGCATTTAAAAGTGCCATGGGAATCGGAGTTACCGTTGTCTCGTTGCGAGCTTGCCTCCGCAACCTTCTACGCCTGCAAAATCCATGTGAGCACGAGAACGAAGTACTGGATGCCAGAAAACATGCAAGAGGGTACAATGATATATGCCTACAACTCCAGATGCAAGACTACTATGCTTTTCTTCCTCCTCTCCTCGGAGGAGTAAGCTTCTGCTTCTTCTCTAGACAAAAATGCAAATAATACATGAGGTGTTGTGGCAGATTCACCTTCTTGCCGCACTCAAAGGAGTGACGGCTTGTCCAGGAGTGCGAACGCAACGCTTCCTCTCGTGACGCGAAGGTTCCGGGGTCCCTTGCACCCGCACTCCTTTAATCAGACGCAGAGGTGACTCCTGACCTATAGCTGCCAGCAGCAAAGCTTCATCGTCCCAGCCTGCCATCGCGGCCACAGAGCGGAACCCAGGGCTAAGAGCAACTTCATTCTCTGCTCTTGACGTAGCGCGTCGAAGTCTCGGCGTCTTTGGCAACGCATCCAGAAGCTGCCGAGAGCCTATTGCCTTTTCCTTCCCCTTTCTGTTCTTGTATCTTCCCTCGCCTTTTTCCACGACAATCGCAATCTCTGGATCTGCACCAGATTAGATGCTCGCTTCATCAGAGTCTTTGCGGAGAGAGCCTGTTACAGAGAGGTTCCTAAGTAAAACTGCGTCACCGGTTGCAGTAGAATTTACATGGCGTCAAAGGCTCTGCATGAGGTTCTCTTCTTGAAAACTGTTTCACGATCGAAGACCTCGCAAATATATCTATCATCTGCTGATTGCAAACAATTTTCCTAGGGGAAAAAAAAATCCTGGATCGATCAGAACAATGTGCAGCTTGGATTGCATGCAGAGACCTCGCATTCGGCGCCCTTCATCCTGACCTGACGATGATTCACCGTGCCAAGTATTCTGAAACAGACAATCGCATCGGATGCTCTCTCCGACGCTCTTGCAGCTCCAGATTGCAGACAACAATCCTAATGCAAACACGGTGTGTATCCTAAATCTCCATTCCTACCCGACGATCACTCGCCTCCCACATCAACCAAAAAAAACAAAAAAAAAAAAAAAAAAACATTTCCTCTAAAAATCTCTACCAGACCGCCCCCCCTCCTCCCCCGACCTCACCATTTTTTTGGATCGGCTGTCGCCGACGCCGA
>Ga0116229_10008518_pt1 | contig 15914 bp, 13 predicted proteins | sample S1TSphgellanicum_3_FD_87313 | JGI IMG/M metagenome (GOLD analysis project Ga0116229, IMG submission 87313) | Host-associated microbial communities from peat moss isolated from Minnesota, USA - S1T2_Fc - Sphagnum magellanicum MG | ecosystem: Host-associated > Plants > Peat moss > Unclassified...
ATACGATCTTGCACGTCGGCCCGATCGGCTTCGGACTCTTGCGCAGCGCGCCCGCCGCCGGAGCGCTCGTGAGCGCCGCGATCATGGGACGCATCCCGCCGCGTACGAACGTCGGTCGCACGCTCTTCATCGCGGTCGCCGCGTTCGGTCTCGCGACGCTCATCTTCGGGCTCTCGCACTGGTTCTGGCTCTCGGTCGCGATGCTCGCGTGTGCGGGCGGCGCCGATATGGTTTCCGTCGTGATCCGGAGCGGGCTCGTGCAGCTGAACACGCCGGACGGGATGCGCGGGCGCGTCAATGCGGTCGAGAACGTGTTCATCGGCGCATCGAACGAACTCGGCTCGTTCGAGAGCGGGGTGCTGGCAGCGTTCGTCGGCCCGATTGCCGCGGTGGTCATCGGCGGCGCCGGGTCGCTCGCGGTTGCCGCCGCGTGGTTCGGGCTCTTTCCGAACCTGCGCAACGCGAAGGCGCTGACGGTCGAACGCTGCGCCGGTTAGGCGGTGGTGTCGACCGTGCTGCCGGTGCCCGATTCTTGGAACGCGAGCGTTTGCGGATTCTGCAACGCGGCCGCTTGCGTGAGGACGCCGAGCGTCGAGCTGGTGATCGCATTGAGCGCCGCCGTGGAGCCGAAGGCGGCCGACGGCTGATCGAGCGCCGTCGACGATCCGAAGGTATTCTCGAGCAGATACTCCGTATTGTCGGAGAGAAAGTTCTCGTATTCTTGCTGCCACGATTTCGCGTTCGAGGCGCTCGCGGCATCACTGCTCGCGTTCGAGCTGCTCGTGCTCGTGCTCGGCGAAGACGGGTTGCCGTTCGGCGTCGGGTTCAGGTAGCCGGCCAAGTTGTTCGTGATCGAGTTGCTGGTCGACGTGTTCGGCGGATCCAGCAGCGAGGCGAGGTTCGAGGTGGCGGAATTTGCCGTGCCGGCGTTCGACGTGCCGGAATTCCCGGTGCCGTAGAGCGAGCTGAGGCTATTATTTCCCGTCCCGTAGTTGCTCGTCGATCCCGTACTCGAGGCGGGGGTCGCGGTCGACGTGCTGCTCGCGGTTGAATTCGCCGTCACCGCGGGCGGCCGCCCGATGCTGGTGAGATCGACCGTGTCAACCGGGTCCGCAACGGCGGCGGCCGGATTCGTCAGGTAGGAGGACGGATCGTACGAGGCGCCGCCGGACGCGCTCGGAAAACTTACACTCATTGCCCGCTTAGTCTAGCATCCGCTCGTATCCGCGTCCTTGGAAGCGGATGAGGTTGACGGAGACTTTACCGGCCGATCGCGCCAACTGTGCGCCCGGCCACAGCGTAAAGTGGGAACTGCGAGTTGCCCGGGTAAGTAGCGGCCGATGTCTCCCTTAGCGATCGTGCGGTCGCTCGATGCGGACCAGCGTCGGGCGTTCATCGCCAGCTTCCTCGGTTGGACGCTCGACGCGTTCGACTTCTTCCTGGTCGTCTTCGTCATCGGGAATATCGCCACCGACTTCAAGATGAAAGTCGTCGACGTCGGCTTGGCGGTTACCCTGACGCTCGTGATGCGCCCGGTCGGCGCGCTGATCTTCGGCGTCCTCGCCGACCGATTCGGCCGGCGAACGCCGCTCATGCTGAGCGTCGGTCTGTATTCGGTGATGGAACTCCTCACCGCGTTCTCGCCGAACTTTCAAATCTTTCTGCTCTTCCGCATCCTCTACGGCATCGGCATGGGCGGCGAGTGGGGTGTCGGCGCCGCGCTTGCGCTCGAATCGCTACCGACGACGGCGCGCGGATTCGCATCCGGCGTACTCCAACAAGGCTACGCATTCGGCTACCTCCTCGCCGCCGTCGCCAACATTCTCATCATCCCGCACTTCAACTGGCGCTGGATGTTCGTCGTCGGCGTGCTGCCGGCACTGCTCGTGCTCTACATCCGCTCGGCGGTCAAAGAGTCGCCGCTGTGGGTGAAAGGCGCATCGAGCCGGATCGGTCAGCGCGGCGATCTGCTGCGCGCGTTCGCGAAAAATCCGTGGATTTTCATCTACGCGATCGTCTTGATGACGGCATTCAATTACATGTCGCACGGGACGCAAGACCTCTACCCGTTCTTCTTGAAAACGCAGCGCGGCTTCGGGCCGGGACTCGTCTCGACGCTTTCGATCGTCGCGAATATCGGTGCCATTCTGGGCGGGACGTTGTTCGGGTACCTCTCCCAAAGCTTCGGGCGCAAGCGCTCGATCATCGTTGCAGCGATTCTCGGGCTCGTCGCGATCCCGCTCTGGGTCCATGCACCGAACGCCGCGCTCCTGGCGCTGGGCGCATTCATCATCCAGTTCTTCGTGCAAGGCGCGTGGGGCGTCATCCCCGTTCACCTAAACGAACTCTCCCCGCCGAGCGTGCGCGGCACGTTCCCCGGGCTCACGTATCAGTTCGGCAACGTTACATCGGCGCCGGCGCTCCAAATCGAGCTCTATATCGCCGCGCAGTACTTCCCACTGCCCGGCGGCCTCGCCGACTACGCCACCGCGCTGAGCGTGATCGTGGCAATCATCTTCGTCGCGGTCATCGTCGTCACGGCGATCGGACCGGAGAAACGCGGCATCGAGTTCACGACCGCGGAGACGTAGCGACCGCGCCGAGGCGTTCGCAGGTCGCGACGAACTCGCTGGAAAGCAACGAATGGCGCCCTTTGCTCCGCGCGACGAGCAGAGCGAAGGGCTCCGGCGCGGGGCGCAGTGCGACGTAGGCGAGACCGGGGAAGCGAAGCTGCTCGTAGAGCCGCGGCACGATCGAAACCCCTTCGCCGGCGGCGACAAGGCCCAGGATCTCTTCGAAGCGATCGACTTCCTCGATCCGCGCCGGGACGAACTCGTGCTCGCGGCAATACGCCTCGATCGCCTCGAAGAAATCTGCCCGCCGCCGGTTGAACGAGATGAGGGTCGCCGTTCCGATCTCCCCGACGGCGATCGAGCGGCGCCCGGCCAGCGGATGCGCCTCGGAGAACACGGCGCACATCGGAAACGCTCCGAGCCGGCGCGCATCGAGGTTCATCACGCGACCGAAGTCGGCATGCGCGAGTAAGACCCCGACGTCGCACTCGCGGCGAGCGAGGACCGTCGCGAGTTCGAACGGGGCGACCGCGCGCAGCGTGATCCGTACGCCGGGATGCTCGGCGCGATAATCGCGGATCGCGGCGGGCAGCGCCGCCATCATCGCGGAGACCGTGTACGCGATACGCAGTTCTCCACGCATGCCCCGACCCGCCTCACGCGTATGCGCGACGGCCGTTTCCAGCTGCGCGACGAGCGCACGTGCTTCCGTGAGAAAGGCGGCGCCGGCGTCGGTGAGCGCGATCCGCCGGTTGGCTCGGTCGAAGAGGTCGAAGCCGATCTCGCGCTCGAGTTGACGGATTTGCTGGCTCAGCGAGGGCTGGGCCGTCGCGAGCGACGCGGCCGCACGGCTGAAATTCAGCTCCGTTGCAACGGCAATGAAGTACCGTAGATGGCGCAATTCCATCGCCTTTTCTCCATCCTTATTAGACGTATCACATCTAGTTATCCAGCATATCAGATATTGGACGTCTAGCCAAAACCATGGGAGAATGGCGCATGGCCGCCACGCTCCCCCGCCCGCGCCCGCTTCCGCTGCCCGGAGTTCGTTTGGCGCCCGCGCCCGCGGTGCGGCAGCACATCTCGCCGTCCCGCGATGTGCTGCTCGAAGGCGGACGCCGGCTCGCGATCGTCATCGCGGTCGCGTGCGTCACGATCTTCCTCGATGCCTCGACGTCTTACGAGTCATCGACCGCGCTCCCATACATTCAAGGCGCCGTCGCCGCCACGCCGGATCAGGGATCCTGGATCGTGACGCTTTTCAACGCGGCCTACGATTCGAGCATCTTATTCTCGCCCTGGTTTCTGCGACGCTTCGGCCGGCGAATCACGTTCACGGCGGCGCTGGTCGCCTTCGGCCTCACGAGCGTTGCCTGCGCTCTCACGAGCGACTACCCGACGTTCTTGGTTCTGCGCCTCTTGCAGGGCTTCGCGCTCGGCGCGTTCTTCGCGTGCGGCGTGCTTTCGCTCTTCATGTCGATTCCCGGCCATCTGCAACTCTTCGGCGTGATGCTCTTCTCGATGTCTTCGCAACTCGGGAGCGCGCTCGGTCCGGCGTTCGCGGGGTTCCTCGTCTACAACGACGCGTGGCAGTGGGTCTTCCTATCGAGCGCGATCCCCGCGTTCATTCTCGCATTCCTGATCGGTCGCGTCCTGCGCGATCCGGAACCACCGGTGCGCGTCCCGTTCGATGCGATCGGCGCCACCCTCATCGGCGTGCTGTTCCTGACGCTGCAATATATCGTGAACGAAGGGGAGCGCCGGAATTGGATCGAGGATCCGTGTGTGACGCTCGCCTTGATCGCCGCGCCCTTGGCCGGCGCCGCGCTGCTGATTTGGAAGTTGCACTACAGCCCGCATCCGTTCTTGGATTTCCGCGTCTTGCGCCACCGCAACTTGGTCGTCGGCGCGATCTTCGGTTTCGGGTTCGGACTCCTGTTGCAAGCGGCGACGCAAATCGGCGGTTTCGTCGAAGGAGCGCTCGGCTTCACGCCCGCGCTCGGCGGAGGGCTCGATGCGTTGCGCGCGATTGCGATCGTGATTATCGTCCCGATCGTGACCCTGCTCATCGCGAAGCGCGCGCTGCCGGTGCGGTTCGCGCTCGTGTTCGGCTTGCTCGCGACGTTCGCCGGTTTCCGGCTCGAAGTGCTGGCGACGACGACCGACTCGGATTTCACATCGTTCGTCGTGGCCTTCGCAGCGATCGGCATCGGGATCGCAACGCTGTATCGCGCGCTCGCCTCCGTGATCTTCGGCGCGCTACCGCGCGAGGATCTCATCATGGGCTTACTCGTCTACAAGATGTCGGGCGTCCTCGGCGGCGCACTCGCGGCGCCAATCTTCGTGACGCTGCTCGATCATCTGGTCGCCGCACATGCAAGCGACCTCGCCGGGAGCGTCACCCTTGCGGCGCCCGCGGTTCGTTCGCTCGTGGCCAGTGCACCCCATAGCGTGGGCGCGCTCGCAACGGCCGTCGGAACGCAAGCGATGACGCTGGCCTATTCCGATCTCTGGTCCGACGCCTCGCTCGTCGCCCTAGCGCTCCTGCCCGTCATCTGTCTCATCCGCACGGCGGAGCCCAAAGCGACGCCTTAAGCGCCGAGCGACGCGACGAACGCCGCCGCGGCCGCGAGCACGATCTCCGCGTTATCGCGATGCGGACTGTGCCCGCTCTGTGCGATGACGAGCCGCTGCGCGCGCGGCACGTGCGTTTCGATTGCATCGAGCTGCGCGAGTGTCCCGTATTCATCGTTCGCACCCTGAATCGTCAACACCGGCACCGTGATCCGCGCGAGCCGATCGACGATGTTCCAGTTACGAAAACGCGGATCGAGCCAAATGTCGTTCCAGCCGCGAAACGTCGCGTCGACGTCGGCGTGGTAGCGGCCGAGCCGCTCGCGAAAGCCCGGATACGCTTCCCGCGCGGCGGCGATGCTCTGCACCGAGAGATCCTCGACGAAGACGTGCGGCGCCTCGAGGATCAGCCCGCGCGTGAGCTCGGGGAAGTGTGCGGCGAAGACGAGCGCGATCGAACCGCCGTCGGAATGCCCGAAAAGAATCGGCCGCTCGATCCCGGCGGCGGCGAGCACGTCGGGCAAGACGTCGATCGCCTCGCGCTCGAGGTAGTCGGGTTCGCGCGGCAGCGTGGCCGGCGCAGACTGCCCGTGTCCGGCGCGCGAGTAGGCGAAGACGCCGCACCCGGTCCGGGCGCCGAGCCGCAGCGGAAAATCCCGCCACATGGCAACCGAACCGAGCCCCTCATGGAGCAGCACGATCGCGGGCGCACCCGCAACCGCCGGCACGAGCCACGCCGATTCGAGCATCGTGTCCCCGATCTGCAGATGCATACGCGAACTATGCTCCCGTAGAGCGGCCAAAATCATGCTGCCGCCGCAGGGACCCAGCATGCGTATGCATTATAGTGCATACGCATGAGCGTAACCGGAACTGATGTGCAGGGCACGGACGATTCGATCCTCGCGGCGTTCGGCGAGCGGCTGCGGGTGCTGCGCGCAAGACGCGGGATGAGCCGGCGGCTGCTCGCGAGCGCTGCCGGGCTCTCCGAACGCTATCTCGCGCAGTTGGAAGGCGGGACGGGGAATCCGAGTTTCCTCGTCCTCCACGCGCTTGCGAGCGCGCTCGATGTTCCGCTCGATGCGCTGATCGCGCTCCACGACGAGCCGGACGATTTCCAGCGCATCACGGCGCTCGCGCGAACGCTCGGCCCCGCGCAGCTCGCCGAAGCGCGCACCGCGCTGGTGGAACGCTTCGGTGCGGCGGATCCGATCGCGCGGCGCGGGCGCGTCGCGCTGGTCGGGTTGCGCGGCGCCGGAAAGACGGCGCTCGGCTCGGCGCTTGCCGGCGAGCTCGGCGTGCCGTTCATCGAGCTCGATCGTGAGATCGAACGCGAGGCGGGGATGCCGATGGCGGCGATCGTCGAGTTCGTCGGCCAATCGGGGTACCGGCGGCTGGAACGCGATAGCCTCGAACGCATCGTCGGCGATACGCCGCGCTTCGTGATGGCCACGGGCGGTAGCATCGTCTCCGAACCGGCGACCTACGAACGGCTCTTGGCGTCGTGCTACACGGTGTGGCTGCGCGCTTCGGCGCGCGAACACATGGAACGCGTGATCGCGCAAGGCGATCTGCGTCCGATGTCGGGCAACGCGGCCTCGATGGACGATCTCAAGCGCATCCTCGCCGGCCGCGAGCCGCTGTACCGGCGCGCGGATGCGATCGTCGACACCGAAGGCCAGGCGTTTGCGGCGAGCCTCACGCAGCTGCGCGCGGTCGTCGCATGAACGTGACTTGCGACGCGCTGATCCTGCGCGCGAACGTCCCGCTCGGTGCGGTCCCGGCGCGCGCCGGCGACGATCTGATCGCGCACGCGCGCACCCAACCCGACGCGGTTTTTCTGGCGGAACGTTCCGGCGATGGATGGGGTCGCATCACGTATGGCGCGATGCTCGCACGGGTACGGCGCGCGGCCGCCGGGATTCTCGCCCGCGGCGGCACGGCGGAACGACCGGTGCTGGTGTGCGCCGACAACGGCATCGCGCACGCAACGGTCGGATTCGGCGCGTTGCACGCCGGCGTGCCGTACGCGCCGCTTTCGTTTGCGCTCGCCCGCGCGGACCGCAGCGGTACGCGGCTGCGCGGCTTCCTCGACCTCCTCACGCCGGCGTTCGCGTTTGCAAGCGATCCGGAGGTCGTTGCGAATCTACGCGCGGCGGCACCGGATTTGCCGATCGTCACGCACGTCGACGCACTCGACGGTGACGGTGAGCGAGCCGACGCCGCGTTTGCGGCGACGGGGCCGGATACGATTGCGAAGATTCTCTTTACGTCCGGCTCGACGGGAACGCCGAAGGGCGTCATCACGACGCAACGCATGCTGGCCGCGAACACCTCGATGTTCGCGGCGGCGTGGCCGTTCGTGATGCAGGCGCCGGTGATCCTCGATTGGCTGCCGTGGAGCCACTGCTTTGGGGGGAACCATAACGTCGGGATGGTCCTGCGCGGCGGCGGGACACTGTATATCGACGACGGCCGTCCGATTGCGGGCGCGTTCGCGGCGACCGTTCGCAATCTGCGTGAGATCGCGCCGACCGTGGCGTTCAACGTCCCCGTCGGCTGGGCGCTCGTTTGTGATGCGCTCGAACGCGACGACGCACTTGCCGCTTCGTTCTTCTCCCGCTTGCAGCTGATCGCGAACGCCGGTGCCAGCTTGCCGGATACGACACGCGCGCGGCTCGGCGCGCTGATGCAGCGCTTTGCGGCCGCACCGGTGCCGATCGTTTCGTCGTGGGGCGCGACGGAAACCGCGCCGCTCGCAACCGGATCGTGGGGCGATCCGATGCCCGATCACGATACCATCGGCGTCGCCGTCCCGGGCGTCGAGATCAAACTCGCGCCGATCGACGACCGCTACGAGATTCGCGTGCGCGGCGCGAACGTCACACCGGGCTATTGGCGCAACGCCCAGGCAACCGCGAACGCCTTCGATGCGGACGGGTTCTACAAGACCGGTGACGCGGTCGCGCTGCGCGATCCGCACGATCCCGGCCGCGGGATCGAGTTTCGCGGCCGGATCGCCGAGAATTTCAAATTGAGTTCGGGCACCTGGGTGAACGTCGGCGCACTGCGCTTGCAGTTGCTCGACGCGCTCGCCCCGTACGCGCTCGATGTTGCCATCGCCGGCGCGGATCGTGATGCGATCGGCATCCTCATCTATCCATCGTCGCACACCGCATCTCCGGACGCGATCGCGGCGGCGCTAGCGACACACAATGCCGGCGCGGCGGGCGGGTCGACGCGCGTCGCGCGCGCACGCATCTTGCACGAAGCGCCGGACCGCGCCGCCGGCGAGATCACCGATAAAGGCTCGCTCAACCAGCGGCACGCGCTCGACCATCGCGCAGCGGACGTCGCGCGCCTCTTCGCCGTTCCCACCGACCCTGCCACCATCGTCCTCGAGACGGGAGCATCCGCATGACCACCACGCTCGCACCACCGCCGGCCCCGGTTTTCTTCGACACCGATCCCAGCCGTTACCGGCATTGGAAACTTTCGGTCGACGGGCGCGTTGCGACGCTCGCGCTCGACGTCGACGAAGAGGGCGGCCTGCGTCCCGGCTATGCGCTCAAACTCAACTCCTACGATCTGGGCGTGGATATCGAGCTGAACGACGCGCTGCAGCGCATCCGCTTCGAACATCCGGCGGTCGCGTGCGTCGTGATCACGAGCGCGAAAGAGCGCTCGTTCTGTGCGGGTGCGAACATCTATATGCTCGGCACTTCGTCGCACGGCTGGAAAGTGAACTTCTGCAAGTTCACCAACGAGACGCGTAACGGGATGGAGGATTCGAGCCGTCACGATGGCCTCGCGTTCATCGCCGCCGTCAACGGCGCGTGCGCGGGCGGCGGCTACGAAGTGGCGCTGGCCTGCGATGAGATCGTGATGATCGACGATAGATCGACCTCGGTCAGTTTGCCGGAAGTCCCGCTGCTCGGCGTGCTGCCGGGGACCGGCGGGTTGACGCGCCTGGTCGACAAACGCGGCGTGCGCCGCGATCTCGCCGACCTCTTCTGCACGAACGCCGACGGCGTGCGCGCGCAGCGCGCGCTGGCGTGGGGTCTGGTCGATGCGATCGCTCCGCCCTCGCAATTTGCGGCGCTTACCGCCGAGCGCGCGCAAGCGCGCGTTGCGGCGTCCTCGCGCGACCCGCACGCGAGCGGCATCACGCTCCATCCGCTGGCACGCCGGATCGAAGCTGACGGCGTGCATTATCCGCTCGTGGATGTGACGATCGACCGCGCCGCGCGGCGTGCGACGATCGTCGTGCGCGGACCCGGCGCGGGCGAGCCGGCGACGCTGCCGGGGATCCACGCTGCGGGCGATGCCTGGTGGCCGCTCGCGCTCGCGCGGCAACTCGACGACGCCCATCTCTACCTGCGCACCAACGAACCGGAGATCGGCCTCTTCGTCTTACGCAGCGAAGGCGACCGCGACCACGTGCTCGCGGCAGGCGAGATGCTCGTCGCGCACGCCGGCGATTGGCTCGTGCGCGAGACGATCGGCCTCTTGCGCCGCACCTTCGCACGCTTCGACGTGACCTCGCGCAGCCTCTACGCGCTCGTCGACCGCGGCTCGTGTTTTGCCGGGCTGCTCTACGAGCTCGCCCTGGCCGCGGACCGTATCTACGCGCTCGCGGTCGACGACGACGATGCTCCGGCGGTCGCGCTCGACGCGACGAACCGCGGCCTCTTCCCGATGGTCAACGGCCGCACGCGTCTCGCGACGCGGTTCGGCGAGCGCGCCCTCGACGCGGCATCGAGCCATCCGTACTCCGCGTTCGATGCCGAAGAACTCGGTCTCGTCACCATCGCGTCGGACGAACTCGATTGGGATGACGAAATCCGGCTCGCGCTCGAAGAACGCGCGTCGCTCTCGCCCGATGCGCTCACGGGGATGGAAGCCTCGCTGCGCTTCCCCGGCGAGGAGACGATGTGGACGAAGATCTTCGGCCGGCTCTCCGCCTGGCAGAACTGGGTCTTCATCCGTCCCAATGCGACCGGCACGAACGGTGCCCTCAAGAAATTCGGAACCGGAACCAAACCTCACTTCGACTGGGAGCGCGTCTAACATCATGGCGATCGACTACACCGAACGGATCCCCAACAACGTCGACCTCGGCGGCAATCGCACGTTGCAGCGTGCGCTCGAACAGTGGCAGCCCGCCTTCCTCGATTGGTGGAAAGAGATGGGACCGTCGGATTTTCAATCCGACGACGTCTATCTGCGCACGGCGATCTCGGCCGATGCGAAGGGCTGGGCGCAATTCGACTACGTGAAGATGCCGGAGTACCGCTGGGGCATTTTCCTTGCGGAACCGGAAGCGGATCGCCGCGTCGGCTTCGGCGATGCGCTCGGCGACCCGGTCTGGCAAGTCGTCCCGGGCGAATACCGATCGATCTTGCGCCGCCTCATCGTGACGCAAGGCGACACCGAACCCGCCTCGGTCGAACAACAGCGCGCGCTCGGCCACACGGCGCCCTCGCTCTACGATCTGCGCAATCTCTTTCAGGTGAACGTCGAAGAGGGCCGGCATCTGTGGGCGATGGTGTACTTGCTGCACGCTTACTTCGGACGCGACGGTCGTGAGGAGGCCGAAGCGCTCTTGCAGCGCCATTCCGGCAGCGCCGACAACCCGCGTATCCTCGGCACGTTCAACGAGCCGATCGACGATTGGCTCTCGTTCTTCATGTTCACGTTCTTCACCGATCGTGACGGGAAGTTTCAGCTCAAGTCGTTTGCAGAATCGAGCTTCGATCCGCTCGCCCGCACCACACGCTTCATGCTCACCGAAGAAGCGCATCATATGTTCGTCGGCGACACCGGCATCGGCCGCGTCGTACGCCGCACGATGGAAGTGATGGACGAACTCGGCACCGACGAACCCGAGGCGATCCGCAAAGCCGGCGCGATCGACTTGCCGACGATCCAGCGCTACCTGAACTTCTGGTTTAGCTCGTCGCTCGATCTCTTCGGCGCCGACACCTCATCGAACGCCGCCAACTACTTCGCGAACGGCATCAAGGGCCGTCCCGACGAGGCGAAGTTCGCCGATCACTCCGAGCTCGGGACGAGCTACGATCTGGTCGTTCCCGACGGCCGCGGCGGTACGCGGATCGAAACCGTTCCGATGCGCAACGCGATGAACGAGGTCACCCGCGTCGGATACATCGCCGATTGTGAGAAAGGCCTCGTGCGTTGGAACCGCATTATCGAACGCGCGGGGCGAAGCACGCGCCTCGTCTTGCCGAGCCCGCGCTTCCGCCGCACGATCGGCTCCTGGGCGAATGTCCCAACCGACCCCGCCGGAAATCCGATCGCGCAAGATGTCTACGACCGGAACGTCGCCTCGTGGCTTCCCACCGCGAGCGATCGCGAATTCGTGGCAAGCCTCATGCATCGCGTTACGGAACCCGGCAAAATCGCGTCGTGGATCGCGCCCCCGGACAAGGGAATCAAAGAACTCCCCTTCGAGTACGAATACGTCCGCTTCGCCTAAACGAGATCATCCGCAGCCTCCCATGTCATCCGCAGCCTCCCATGTCATCCGCAGCCTCCCATGTCATCCGCAGCCTCCCATGTCATCCGCAGCCTCCCATGTCATCCTGAGGCTCTCGAAGGATGGGCATGCCACCAACGATTATCTCACGCCCATCCTTCGAGAGCCTCAGGATGACATGGTGGCAGTCCAGATCGCATGGCTCGGATGACATGGGAGGCAGTCCAGATCGCATGGCTCGGATGACATGGTGGGCGATGGACCTTACGCCGGCGCGTTGACGTTTGAGCCGAAATATTTCTCGCGAAGCGCCGTTTCCGTGCCGTCCGCTTCGCGAGCCGCGAGCCAGCCGTCGACGAACCCGACGAGATCCGCCGCGTCTTTCGCGGCATAGTAAACTTTCTCGACCGAGGTAAACGGCGTCGCGAGGTTCATCACCGTTAACCGGGGATCGTTGCGCGCGTCGTACGCGGCTTCGATTCCGTCGGTGAACATCACGTCGTAGGTGCCGGCGGCGACCATCGGCGCGATCGCGAGGTTCGCTGCGACCTCGGTGACCTTTGCATGATGGATGTAGCCGGCGACGAACGTGATGTTCGTTCCGCCAGGGTTGACGGCGACCCGCGTCTCGGGAACATCCAGGTCGTGCAGGGTGTGATACGTGTTTGCATCCGCGCGCCGGATCAACGCCACTTTTCCGTCACGGCAATACGGCCGCGAAAGTAATCCCGCGGCAGCGCGCTGCGGACTCACGGAGACGCCGCCGACGGCGAGATCGAACGCACCGGTTAGCAGATCGGCGGTCATCGCGGGCCACGTCGTTTTCACGAGCGCGAGTTTTACGCCAAGCGCGGTGGCGAGTACGTGCATTGAATCCACGTCGAACCCGGACCAGGTGCCGTCGAGGGCGAGAAACGTGAACGGCTTGTAGTCGCCGGTCGCGCCGGCACGGAGCACGCCCGCTTCGCGGATCACGGCGAGGCGGCTCGTCTGCGCGCGCAGCGGAAGCGGCGCCGCGAAGGCTGCGGCTGCCGCGAGGAAAGCGGAGCGATTCATCGCGGTGCGTCTTCCGCTCGCGAGCGGCTCCTCTCGGCGGAGGCGCGGCGCGACTGGCTGGAACCCGATCTCCAACCGCTGCCGTACTAGGGCTTTGGGGCGGTTGCGCGCGCGTTGTCGAGCGCCTCGCGTAACGCCGCCATTACGAGCGGCAGCGCAGCGCGCGCGGCGGCGCTCGTGCGGGCGTCAACGGCGGCGATCGAGAGTGCCGCAAGCCGTGCCGCTTCCGGGAACAGGCCGGGATCAGCACGTTGATGCGAGAGTTTCTCTTCGGCCGCTTTTGCGTGATGCTGCGTGCCGTCCAAGTCCAGCAAGATCCGCACGTCGGTGAAGCGTTGCCCGTGGATGCGCAGCGCCGCGGACACGCCGAGCGTGAACGACGCTTCGCCGTCGGCCGTGGCCCGGCGGCGGTCGCCCAGACCCAGGCCCGGTTTCGGGGCGTGCACGTCGATCGCGATCGGGACTTCGTGCGGCTCGAGCGCGAAATGGTCGAGTGCGACACGCCGCGTCCGCCCGCCGCCGGCGATCGTCACGTGCGCCCCGAAGAGCGAGAAGCGCAGGCGAAGGGCGGTCGCGGGTGCGCCCGCCGGTGCGAGTTCGGGGGCGCGTTCAGCGAGTTCGGCGAGCGTAATGAAGGGCCCGATCGTTTTCCCCGTCCGGGTCGATGCGACCGCGGTCAGTTCCGCGAGCGATCCGAGATCGACGATGATCCCCTCGCCGACACGCGGCTCGAGCGTGATTCCGAGCAGAGCGCTCGTGCCGGCGCGAAATCGCGCCCGTTTGCCGTGCAGGTAGCCGAGGTTGGTGACGTCCCGTAACGTCATGGGACCGCCGGATCCGCGAGGGGTGGGTCGGGGGAACATGCCGTCCGGCCGTTCGGCTGCTGTCTTCGAAACAACTGCTGCCCGCGCGGCAGGCCTGGCGTGCCGCGCGCCCTACCAATAGGTATCCGTCGTGCGGCCAACCGAGCATTCTCTTTCCCCCTCGCTCCGTTTCCTTGCAACGACGAGCAAAACGCTCGCTTCGTCCTACGATTTCGCGCGCACGCTTGCGCACATCGCTGATTCGCTGGTGCCCGCCTACGCCGATGGGTTTCGCGTCACGATCCGTGCGGGCTCGATGCGCGGGGCGGTCGTCTCGCGCGGAACGCTGCTCGATGAAGCGGCGCGAGCCGATATCCATTTGCCCTTGGTTGCCCGCGACCGTGAAGTGGGTACGTTGCTCGTCGCGTCGCGCGGGGACGGCGCGCCGGGCGGAACGTTCGACCGTCACACATTCGAGGAGCTCGCGCAGCGGATCGCGGTCGCGATCGACGGCGCAGATATTTACGCGGACCAATCGCAAGTTGCCACTGCTTTGACACACACACTTCTGCCGGACCGACTGCCCGAACACCCGCGCTTGCGGTTCGATGCCGCCTATCTCCCCGCCGGATCCGACGCGATCGTCGGCGGCGACTGGTACGACGCCTTCGAGCTGCCTGACGGCCGGATCGCCGCGTCAATCGGCGATGTCGCGGGACACGGTCTGCGCGCCGCGCGGATCATGGGCGACGTGCGCGAGGCGCTGCGGAGCGCCGCGCGCGAAGCCGATTCGCCCGCGCGCGTCCTCGAACGCGCGAACACCCTGTTCAACGAGCACGACGCGGGGAGCATGGTCACCGCGACCTTCGCCGTGATCGATCCGGCGACGGCAACCTTCACGTATGCCGTTGCGGGCCACCCCGCACCCGTGCTGGCGCTCGCCGACGGCAGCGTCCAAGTCTTGCCCGGCGATGGCCTGCCCCTCGGGATCGCACCGAGCGTCGACGCGCAGGACTGGACGTTCACGATGCCGCCCGGCAGCCTGCTCGTGCTCTACACCGACGGGCTGATCGAATTCGATCGCGACGTGATCGCGGGCCAGGCGCGGATGATCGAAGCGATGAGCGAGGAAGTCGCGACGCCGAATCCCGCCGCCGCCCGATCGCTGGTCGGGCGCGTGTTCGAGAACGCGAAGAACACCGACGACGTTGCGGTGCTCTCGATCAGCATCGCGGAACGCGTCGAACGCGAATTCGCCTTTACGTTCAGCGCGATCGCGGCCGCGGTGCCGCTCGTCCGCCGCGCCTACACGCGCTATCTGCGCGCGCTCCCGATCGGCGAAGACGACCGCTTCGCCGTCATCACCGCCGCGGGCGAAGCGATCGCGAATGCCGTCGAACACGCGTACGCGGACGACCGAGGCAACGTGTCCGTTCACATGCGATTTGCCGACGGCGTCCTCGACGTATCCATCGAAGACGAAGGGCTGTGGCGTACGACGACGGCCTGCGAAGAACGCGGCCGCGGCTTCGTCATGATGCGCGCGTTGATGACGGAGGTCGAAATCGATCACCGCCCGCGCGGTACAACGGTCCGGCTGCGCCTGCGCGCGGCACCCGTACGCGGACGTTAATCGGGCCAATTCTTCACGTCGGCGCCATCCAGAAGGGGGACGTATCGCCGAACAGGTGACCACGTATCACCTGGTGTCCACAATCGCAACTCTCCACGAAATCGGGTCAACTCCACAACATCGGCGCAGCGGCCTAGCGACTCGACTTGTGATGCCGTCGATTTCCAAGCAGGTAGAGCGTTTTGCGAAAGGCTGCATCGTCGCTCTCAAGGCGCGCAAGCTCATCGTCAATTCCGCTTTCAGACATCTGTAGCTCCGAATAGCGCGCAGAAAACGCAAGAAGCCCCTCAACAGAATACTCGACATCGCTAACGCCAGCGAGCTCACTACATATTTCGATGTCGACAACGTCTCTAAGACCAGAGGTGGCCCCCGGATAATCGGACAGCCGGCTAAGTGATGACTCTGCTCACCGGGGGCGAAAGCCCTCGGAAATAGGAGCAGAAATGGCAAAGCGCATCCGGCGGAACCACTCCGCGGCCTTCAAGGCCAAAGTGGCGCTCGCAGCGCTCAAGGGCGATTTGACGATCTCCGAGCTCGCAAAGCGGTACGACGTGCACCCGAATCAGATCGCCCAGTGGAAGACGCAGCTGCTCGAGAACGCCTCGACCGCGTTCGCCGGCAATCGGCCGACGAGCGAGCCGACTGATCTCAAGGCGCTGCATGCGAAGATCGGCCAGCAGGCGCTGGAGATCGATTTTTTAGAGAGCGCGCTCGGTCGCGACGGCGATGCGAGCGCAAAGCGATGATCGATGCCGAGCACGATCTCCCGCTGA
>Ga0116229_10008523_pt1 | contig 15907 bp, 14 predicted proteins | sample S1TSphgellanicum_3_FD_87313 | JGI IMG/M metagenome (GOLD analysis project Ga0116229, IMG submission 87313) | Host-associated microbial communities from peat moss isolated from Minnesota, USA - S1T2_Fc - Sphagnum magellanicum MG | ecosystem: Host-associated > Plants > Peat moss > Unclassified...
AGCCTTTTTCATATGTAAACCAAATTGTGGGAGCATTAGAGGATTGTTCAAAAGGATTCCCACATGCAATGTGATTCTTGTGGGGGATGCCATGATTTCAGGACAATCCAAGAAAGGGCAGAAAGCCTTAGCACTATCACAAGAAACCCAACAGGAAGAGGTGAGCCAAAACACTCAAACTTTTGTGGGGGATTTTTGTATGCATGTGCATTGGTGCACTGTTTGACGTTGGTAGGTGTGTTCATGAACAGATCATTACTGTTCGTTTGAGTTGAATGTGTATTTGAGTAATAACAGCCTAATTTACATGTATGCCAACTGTGGGAGTGTGGGAGATACTTGGAAAGTGTTCAACAGCATACCTGCACATGATGTGATTACTGGAGTGCCATGAACTTAGGGACATGTGAAACATGAGCAAAGGGCAGAAGGCATCAGCATTGTCTCTGAAAATTGTACATCTGTGCTGATGCTAGCTAGACAGGAGTCTTCATGCAAATGTTCAACAACAAATTTTGGAGAGAAGGTATGTGAGAAGACAGCAGAGGTGCATCTGGGAGGAGGTGAATACTGATGCACATGTTGCTACATATGACCAAGAATATTCTCAAACAATAGAAATGGTTTTTGTGGCGTGGGTGCTGTTCATACATATCTTATTGCACATAGTCTGGATTTTTTATCTCGTAGATCGTGGGTCTTTCCATGGGTACCTACCAGTATTGTATTGTTGTGTACCTTTTCACATACTGGCGGGATACTGGTGTTGTGAATTTTCATACCAGGTGGGTCCTAGTATTGGATTGGTATGTCCCTTTTCATATACCAATCTGGTCCTGGTATTGGGCCTAAGGCTGATTTATGCCTAGTATGAGGTAGGCATAAACCTAGCATTAAGATTGGTGGATATCAGGTTGGTTTTAACTTAGAGGACCTACCAGTCTGGTATTGGTATAAGATTGGTATTGCCTCAGTTGATACCAAAGTGGTATGTTCTTTCATACCCGCAATACATACCAGAACTTATATTATACCCAGGTTGCTCCCTAAATACCAGGACAACACTGGTACCTACCACATCAAAAGTCTAGCAGGGGAGGGAATTACCCACCTGGTACCCATTAAGACGCCCATTAAGACCTCCCACGAGACCTGGATAAGAGTCAGTTTGTGTTTGCAGACCTGGCTTGGCTCAGTTTCTGTTTTTACTACTTGCCACTGTTGTTTTTAAGTGGCGAATTTTCGCCAAATTTCAACCTGAAAAATATGATTTCGACCTATACAGAGGGTTTTCATGAAAAAAATGGCCCTAGTTTGCCAGATTTCGAGGGAAAAAAAAAAAGAAATCTGGCGATTTCTATGATAAGTTCCAGTAGGTTGCTAAGAATAAAGAAGGATTTTGGTGTTTTTTCTACTTTCATATCTAGTAGGTAGACAGATTTAGTTAAATTATTTTCTGGATGATCGCCACCTTGGTTACATCACAAAATCATTAAAAAAAACCCCTTCTTAACAACCCATAAGCCCTTACCTAAGATTGAGAGTGTTATAAATGGTAGTGTGATAAAAGCACGAGTTTCGAAAGATGTTGGCCTCATCATTGCCCCGCGGTGTGAGGCTTCACTACAAGTTCTGCAGTTTCTTTGCATATCCCGGGCTTTCAAGGATAATGTATGATGATGTAAGATGTCAAAGTGCAGAAGTTAGGAGGATAGGGAACATTAGTGCTCTGATGAGATTGGGTTTTTTTTTCTGCCAGTTGCAGCCACTTTGAAATGGCAGCTGGTGCACAAACCATGCAGCTTGTTGAGCAAGTTGCAGCTGAGTTATCGAGGTTTTTCTCGTTTGTTCTTAGGGTGGAATATGTTCTAAACCATCACAGAGGTAACCTACAGGTATAGGGAGTTGTCTACATGAAGTTTTGTAATTCCATAATTGGAGTTGTATTTTTGTTTGACCATATGAGGTGCACCCTGTGAACTGGGTTAATGGAACATTCTCTTGTAGCATCGTTTATCAATATTGTCCAATATTAATTATCATTTATTAAATCAATATCATTACAAAGTTTGTAAACATGTTGCAATATCACATCTCTTGCAACCAATGGTGCATATGCAATTTCTTAATGATTTTGTTGTGGTGTGGCTATAACACATTGACAACATCATAACAAACATGAATACAACATTGATTCACTATTGAATGTCCAATTTGCAATTGAATGTTTGCAACATTACATCACTTACCTTCAACAACACACAAGCAATACAAATACAATGTTGGGAAAGTACAACTATAACATATATACCATAACATAAGCAACAAGAATACAAACATTGAGCCAATATTTAATATCTAGTTTGTAGCTATGTTGTTGCAACAATGCATCCCCTATGTTTAACAATGCATGTGCAATGCAAATATGATATTGAAAAAGTATGAGTACAACATGAATACAATATTGAATCAATACAATAATAGAGTTTGTAACCATATTGTAACAACATTTTATCATTTACAATTAAAAGTGCATATCCAATACAAACAAAATATTAGTGCAATATCATGGACGTAATGTGAATACATGTCAAACAACATAAATTCAATGCAAATACCTTGCTACATCAATTATCATTGAAACAATACCAAAATTAAGTCAATACAACCTAAAGTGTTTCAATGTTTATTTTACACAAGCAAAGCACTAAACCTTGGACATCTTGTAAAAGTATTGTGAAAGTATTTAAATAGCACTAATACAAAAGGGTTAACTTTTCCCAAATTTATGCCAAACATTTAAAGTTTGGCCCTCATTATGCCAAAGATTTCCAATTTGTCATAATTGTGCCAAAAATTTCTAGTTTGTCATAATTATGCCAAAAAATTTAAGTTTCTCCAAGTTATGCCAAACATTTAAACTTTTGTTTCAGTTATGCCAAAGTTTTCCAATTTTCTCACAATTATGATTTTAAAAATTATTTTTTCCGTTGTTATGCCAAATTTTAAGTTTTGCCAAAAGTATTAATATAAGTTTAGCTTAAATAACATAATGAACATGTTGTCAAAGAATGTAAGAAAAAAAATTACAAGATTACAAAAACTTGTCGACAAATAATAGAGTTTACCCACTTAATGTACCCAAGTTTAACAAAAATATTCATGTTTAACCAGTGTACCTAAATTGACTGAAAATATTCCACAACTAGCCAATTGTACCCAAGTTTAGCCAAAATATTCAAATTTAGCCAAGGATTTCCAAATTTAACAAAAATATTCAAACCCTAGCCAATTGTACCCAACTTTAACAAAAATATTCAAACCCTAGCCAATTGTACCCAACTTTAACAAAAATATTCAAATTTACTCAAGTGTACCCCAACTTTCGTTAAGTGTACCCAAGTTTAGCCAAAATAGTCCAATTTAGCCAACTATACCCAAGTTTAGCCAAATATTCAACTTTTGCCAAATGTATTCACATTTACCCAAAGTATTCAAGTTTCACCAACTGTACCCAAGTTTAGCCAAAATATTCAAGTTTCACCCAATGTACCAAAGTTTAGCCAAAATATTCAAGTTCCGCTTAATGTACCCAAGTTTATCCAAAATAATCAAGTTTGCCCTAGTGTGCCCAAGTTTAACAAAAAATTCCAATATGGCCCAATGTACTCAAGTTTCACAAAAATATTCAAGGCCTAACCCATTGTGCCCAAGTTGAGCCCAAATATTCAAGATCTACCCCATTGTACCCAAGTTCACCTAAAATATTCAAGCCAAAATAATAGTCAATTCATTCATCTCTTAATTTAACTATTGTTTTAGTCTTTTAATTTACCCACATGTTTAGGTTTTTAGTTTACCCTCCATGTTTAACCATAGGTTTCGCCTTTTAGTTTACACATATGTTTAACTTTAGGTTTGCCCCTATGGTTAGCCTTAGGTTTAACCATAGTTTAAAATATAATTCTTTTGCTAATTTAGAGGGTTTAGCCTGTTATTTTAATCATGTTTTTGTCTTTTCAATTAGCTATCTGTTTGGCCTACGAGTTTAGATTTTTAACAAGGCAAATGTTTAATCCTCTCCTTCTATGATCGCAATTGGGTACATTTTCTTTATAACAATAAAATAATGACATGCCGAATAGGATGGGTGGGTGGGTGGGTGGGTGGGTTGGGGTTTATATCCCATATCCTTTGTCCCCACTTCCATGATTCTAAAGTATAAACTCATGTTTGTTTCTAGTTTTTTTTCTTTCTTCTATAGGCTATGGGCAAGCACTTCAAGTACTGTAAATAGTATTCTTCACATTCATGTGCGTTCATGAATTGTTTGTATTTTTGTTCTTGCATTCTTCGTAATATTTATTTGTTTACGCTTTTTCAACTTGCTACTCCTAACAAAATGTTTGTTCTTTTGGACTTTCCAACTTGGTATTCAATACTAATGCAATTTCTTCCATGGAAATAGTTCCATTGATGGAATTGTGTGAATGCAAATTGGACCCTTGTTTGTCAACAAACCTTATTGTGAATCACAACATCTAAGTTCATCAAATTGAATAACAACCTCCCTTCTTCGATTAGGTTGCACAATACTATATTTTTCTTTTTTTGTTCCCTTCTTATATATTTTCCCTATCTTTTATGTTCTCTTCAAAAGTTGTTAGGTTTTTCATATTACCCTATAAATGCCCCTTGTGGGCATTCTTCTCAAATATTTGTAAATGCCATGTTCTTATATATTTTTACTTGCGTTATTAGATTTATTGCAATAGTCTTTCACAACTAAAGGTTCAAATCATTTCTAAATTACAAACATCATGAACCTTCGACATTTTTTCTTTTGTTATTAATCCGAAGTTCTCTATGATTTGTACAACCATAAAAAACCTTTCATCCATATTGATCAGGTTTTTTACGAGCTAATTGACCTTAAATAGCTTTTCAAACCTATAACATTGAAAAACACATTTCAATATGTTGAAAATAATTAGGTTTTCTTTATGTTACCATGTAAATGTTGTTTGTTTCATTCTTCTCAATTTTTTGTAAATGCTTGTGAACACCATGTTCATGTAACTTTTTACTTGTGTTATTAGATTTATTGCAACAATCTTTCACAACCCTAGGTTCAAATCATTTCTAAATTACTAACATCCTCAACCTCTGAACTTTTGTTTTGTTATTGGTCCAAGGTTCTTTACAATTTGTATGGCCCTAAAGAACCTTTCATCAATATTGATCATGTTCTTTACGAGTTGATTGACCTTAAAGAGCTTTTCCAACCTATAACCTTGAAAAACACACTTCAACAAATGTTGAAAATTATTAGGTTTTTCATGTTACCCTGTAAATGCCACTTGGTTCATTTTTTTCAAATATTTACTAATGCTTGTAAATCCATGTTTGTGTAATTTTAAGCTTGTTTCCAATTGTGCAATTATGTTGTTAGATATATTGCAATTTTCTTACACGACTAAGGGTTTAAACCATATTTAAATTGTGAACATTGTGAATTTTTTATGTGTTTTTTTGTGGTTATTGGTCCAAGCCTCTTTACAAGTCATACGGCTTTAAAGAATCTTGGATCAATATTGATCTAGTTCTTTACAAGCTGGTTGACCTTAAAAAGCTTTTGACACCCATAACATTTGAATACACATTTTTACAAATGTTAAAAATTGTTATGTTTTTCATGTTGCCGTGTAAATGGCCTTTGTTTCATTCTTTTCAAATATTTGTAAATGCCATGTTTCTATCATTTCTATTTGTTTCTAATTGTACACTTGTCTTGTTAAATTTATTGGCTTGTATGCCCATGATAAGTTTTCCTTACACACCTATGCTTCAAATATTAAATCAATGTAATGAAATCATCAAAATTGATGTGTACATGTTCAAGATGAGATTTGAGGGCCTATGAACATATACTTCACTTAGATACAAAGTCTCAAAAAAAATTCTCTTTTTTTTACTTTTGTAAATTGCATCCATCACAACATTTCCTTCTGCACCTATGTTCCAAAAATCAAAGCAATCCCATATGGTGCACATGTTATCATTTTTTTGGCTTGATGTAGGGAATGTGAAGTTGTTACCACGGGCATCAAACCCAATTGATTTCGTACAAAATAAATATGTTGCACCCTGAAGTGACCTAAGTATTAAAACACCTCCATGAATAGATTGATGTGATATTTAGATGACATATTGTGGCAATTTTTATATATATAATGTCTACACCAAAGCTAACGAATTAGGTTAGTATATTTTTTGGCTTATTGCTACCAATTTACATGCAATCTTGAGTATTATGTGGTTTGTCTAAATGTGAAGTACAAACAACAAAGTGTTGATGTAGTAGAAACACATATAATCATTTTTTGGGCATGATTTATGAAAGGACCATCAATCCACCAAGGTTGGGATTTTTTAGGTAAGTTGCATTTCAGTTCAAAAAACCACATGGCTTGTAGGAGGTTGCCATCCCATTTTTTCTAAATAAAATTAAACCCCCCTTTTTTTAGGGTTAACATTTTTTGGTGTTTAGGGTTATGTATTCTAAATTAAGGTTACCTCCTTGTTTTTTTAAGGTTAGGGTTTCCCAATTTTTAAGGTTAAGGTTTTTTAGTTTTTAAGGTTAACGTTTTTAGATTGTTAAAGTTACATTCTATTGTATGTTATTTTTAGGTTTAGAATATTTATTTGCATTGTATGCTAATGTACAAGCATGCCCTAGCCCACCCATAAGAAAACACCCCCAATATGTTGTCATATGGTTTGAACACATGAATTCAAAATGAACAAGTCACATGTAAGGAAGGTTCGCACGAACGCTCACTTTGGTTAGTCATTTTCAAGTTTGTAATTCAAAAGCTAGTAGGCTTACTACATGCCATCATATTATGTAGAATTTTCATGAGCTTCTTTGCTCGACAATTTTCTTATTTTGCTCGTGATATTTATAAAGCTAAAAAATTGATTATTATGAATGTAGTTAGTGCACAAAGGAACTTTCGTTAAGATATGGTGTCATGTGATTGTTGTTATCCCACAATCAAGCTTATGTTGTGATATCTATGTAACATGAACGATGTTGCTCCCGTGAGGGAATGTATGTGTCCTATGAGTGTTTAGTGAGTGTGACGGTGAATAGTGGTGCATTTGTAGCTAGGTTATTTCCTACCCATTGTTGAGTTCGGTAGTTGAAAACCTCATTATATATAGCATGAAACATGCTTCTTTGGAATGCATACATAGTTTAGTGTTTGGTGACATTGATACATCCATGTATGAGTTTGAAATTGAACTAGAGTCATCCTCCTCGACAAGATCTGAAGGGCAAGGTGAACCGGTCCAACTTGTTAGCACTTGAACCAAAAATCAATATAAAGGAAGTGATAGGTACAATCAAGCTTTGTGGCAAAGCAAGTATGGGTTGTGTAGTCTTTCCATATTTTTCATAGTTATTTGTAATCAAGTGATGTACATTTGTGCAAAGGTTGGTAAGTGGTTTTTTTTGTGTTGTTCGGCTAGTGCAGGGCAAGAAGAGTAAAAGACACCACTTTTTAAAAGGCAAAAGTTAGCATGACAACTTGGGTGGCTTCCATTACCTGCCTAGGTATATGATTGTGCCGCAAGCTTCCCATCATCTCTTTACAGACTAAAGCCCCAAAGAGAAGAAAAAAAAACTTTGAAACAATAGTAAAAATAGGAGGGCAAGAAGAAAGGCCCAAAAGTCTTGACAAGAGACTACGTATCAAAGGAATAGCAAGGGGTAAAAGTCAACAAACCCTAAACCTTAAACCCTAAATAGAAAAAGGTGGGTTGGTCATAGTTGCATCATAGGGGAAATAGTCATGGGACGACATGATTCACACTTTAAGCAACAAATATTTAGACTATTATGCGGTGGACATTAACAAATAGTGCCATGTAGGAATTGAAAGGATTAAAGAAAACCTTAACAAAGAATTTGAGTGGGATGGACCACCACTATCCCTATTTGGCTTTAAAAAAGTGCTTGGATCCTTCATGAAAAGGCAACAAACAAGATTGAAACGATGTTGGGTGAAAGACCCAACATGCAAGCCTCCGACCCATTGCCCACAAAAAGAATGGGAGGGATTAAAAGTTTAGTGTATTGACAACAAGTATATTAAAAAGGGTATGGTGGGCTAACCACATTTGTTTCTTTATTTTTGTTATTCCAATGTTTGGTCATACTTCCAAAATTTAATGTATGTCATTTGCCTTCCCATGGTGTTTTGGGTATTCATATTGTGGATGAATGTTTTTTGTTTTTTGTATCCAGCAAATGTCGAAGGTGCGAGGGACTATAACCAACCTAAGACAGCTTGGGAGACATGGGAAGATCAGAACTGGAAGTGCGTCATTGTAAAATTGATCAGACGCTATGTTTTGGATTCGATTTTGGTTTAGCTTGTAAATTCATGAATTTCTAGCATGTCATATTTTCATGTTTGATGTGGTACCTTTGGTCCATGCAGCTCAAACTAGAGGCTTATTGTGTGTTTAAGTGTGGGGTAAAGCCCTAGGTTGAGGTCATTCCCAAAATAAGGGTTAACGAGGCAGGCCTCTTGACCAATTGCTTTACCCAACATATAGACTTGCAAGAAATTCAGTGGATAAATTGAAGCGAAACAGGAGGGGGGCACTATGAAAAACGAAATGCCCTCCCTGTTCATGGATGTAAAAATATGCTTTATAAGGTTACTGCCAAATACACTACAAAATTTCTGGCAGGTCATTATGTGTAAGACGTAGTAGTTTTGAGAAGGGTGTGTATTTAGGAAAGTTTACACAACCATGATGGGTTGGTCACACTTTTTCCAAAAAATATGCAATGGGTAATGGTTAGGTATGTGGAACTCTGATAAACAATTCTTAACACATCAAACAATCCATTTTGGTTTTAAAAAACTTCAAAGAAATGGTGAAAGAACCTACTCTGAACTTTTGATTCTTTTGTGCCTTCTTTGAGCAAACCGGGCAATCCTTCAATTTTTTTCTAAAACTCAGAACCTGCACTTATTTTAAGTCTTTTAATAAAAACCCAGAACCTAGGTTGTTTGAATGTGAAAATTCTCAAAAACTCAGACTAAGATGTTATAACAAAATCCAAGAAGCACCCAACACATGGTTTAGAGGGCACACAAGATGTGGTCTTTCATTGCTTAATATTGAAACAAAATTTGCGTGTTGTTGGCTGGTGTCACTCAGCACGTAAGGTTTCATCCTTTCAGAGCCTTTTGTGGGGGCCATTGCTCTCATAAAGCCTAATATCTCGGGGTTTACTTTACTTACTTATTTACTTACAATTTTGCGTCATTAAGTGGGCCAAACAACGCCCGGGCCAGAACCCAATTGACGTTAATTTTGATGAAGCAATTTAGATCTAACAATTTGACATTGCACTAAGAATGTAGCAAGGATGCCTTGCTGCTAACAGCTCAGCAATTCAACCAAAGGTGTGATGGCAGTTAGTGGCAATGAACCTCTAAACCTTTCTCGAACACTTTGATAGGCAGGGCAAACCAACAAGAAGTGGTCCTCGTCCTCAACCGCACCCAAGTTGCATAATTTGCAGTAATGCTGCTGCATCAGCACCTTCATTGGCTTGACTTGCCTTCCTAGCTCAATCTGTAGCTTGTAATTCGCACAACAAAAACGTGCCAAGCTTCTCCTAAGCTGTGCATTATCTACCCTAGAGAAGTATTCTTTGTACCCATACTATGCTGAGTTATTCAACCCCAGATAGGCTCTCACCCTGCTGGAGTCAGTTGTAGCCACTTGATGGTGTACAATGTATTACCTTTTAGCCAACTACTTGAGGCGAGCACATGGTGGCAGCTGATTGCTATCGATGCACAAATTGTATGTCGATAGTCGTTCATCTATTTGTGCTAGCCAGCAAGCAAGCAATCGACTCTTTCTACCCATAACACTCTAGTTCCTGAGTAAGACTTTTCGCTTAGTTGTAAGCAACTGCAGCTATACATCATAAGCTAGCCTGAGCATTCGATCTGAGTCTACCTCAAAACTAACACGTGAGAGAAAGCGCATGGTCTGTTGCCACCAAAATATTTCTAGGGGAAACCTGCCAAACTTTGCTAGCACGACGTAACTGGATGTCGTGGTGCTGACCCCCAACGACGACTTCAGAAAAGCTCGATGAACCACCTGTAACTGTTCACGTGCCATGTGGTCTGACCATATTTCACACCCATAGCTAAGCACTGGTTTGACTAATGAATCAAATAGTTGGCATTGTAATGTTGGGTCAAAGATGCGCAGCTTTGCGCATTTGCGCCACAATGCAAAAAATGTCTTTTTCCCTGGCATTGCTCACCGTTATATTGTCGCTTGCATACCTTTTGTGCCATGTAGCTCAACACTTAGATACTCGAAAGAGTTTAGTTGCTCTATAGCTTCGCCCTCATACTGAAAAGCCTGACACACAAACTTGCGTGCTTCAAACACAACAACCTTGGTTTTCTTGACATTCACAGTCAATTAACGCTCACAGCAAAAAGCTTGCAAGACATCCAGTTGCTTCTACAATCCAACATGAGTGTGTGACATGAGAACTAAGTCGTCTACATATGAAAGCAAGCGAATAGCTAGCTGTCCCAACATTGGTGGTGTGTCACCCTCCAAAACATTCAGCCGTTTTTCTAGGCCATCTATGAAGAAGCTAAATAGGAGCGGGCTGAGGGGGCATCCTTGCTTCACTCCGATGCGACAGAGGAAAGTGGGCGTGAGCCCCTCCTCTGGATGGTGCAGGCAAGCCTGGTCTTGACGGTACATGGAGCGCTAACACTCCAATATCCGCCCACTGATGCTAAGTCCTTCCAGCACCTGCCACAACAGGTCCCTTGGTACTGTATCAAAGGCTTTTTTAAAGTCCACAAAACAAGTGTATAGCTTTTTTTTATGAAATTTGGCTTCTTCGGTCAAAGTGCGAAGAATAAACAAGTTATCTATTGTCCTAAAGTCCTTTTTGAAACCAGCCTATCCCTTTGCATGTAAATCATTGGTCTCCGCCCATTGACTGATGCGGGACTCAAGAATCATTACAAACACCTTGGCTAAGACTGGTCCTATTATGATCCCCTTGTAATTGTCAAATTAACTATAATCACCCCCTTTGTACAATGCATGTATAATCCCAATAGAGAGTGATTCACAATAGCCTTCGCGCAGAATTTTGTTAAAAGCAATCAATAGTGGTTGTTACAGGGCAGTAGCAGCATCCAAAAGGAACTTTGGTTTGATGCCATCAATGCCTACAACTTTGTGTCGTTTTAGCTTTTTGAACACTTGCTGTATTTCAACTAGTGTGATGTCAACATTCAACTGTTCGCAATCAATACCATTGGGTGGAAAGGAAACAACTTGGGCTTGAATAGTGACACCTGGCATAGCTCCTGCTGAGGCTGATGCCGCCGGAAGCTGGAATAATTACTGGGAGCCATCCCTTAGCGCTTTGTTGGTGATGCCATTGACACCCTTAGCATGCTTGCGATACCACTTCCAGAATGTTGCAGGATTCACCTTCGCTAAACCACATAGCCGTTTAGCCTTGAGCACATCATAAGCACATTTTTTCCTTTTGTACAATTGTTTCATTTGCTTAAGTCTGACCTGCCTATCTAGGTGCGCATGTGACAATTTAGCAAACTGGCTTTTGGTTTGGCAACATTCTATGTCAAACCAGGGTTTGTGGCTGTGTTTTATTGCTTTTCCTAAGGCCACTTGTTTATTTCCGAACACTTCTTCTGCAGATTGTGTGATGCACTGTTGTAACATATTGATTGTTGTTTGTACGTCAGATGCATCAAGTACATCTGGGCTTGCCCAGACATCAATGTTATGCTGTACATTCCTGTTAAACTCGGATGTTTTAGCAATGTCATATTTGAAACGTGGTAGGTGTTTGATTGCCTTTTGCTGAACATGAGGGGGTTGCCATTGTTGTGTGATTGTAAGTACCAATGGTCTATGATCAAAATGTGCATCTTTGTGAGCTGAGCACTTTTCATTGTAGTTAACTTCTAAGCGCTTGACACCCTCTAATTGGTCAATTGTCGTAAGAAAATAGTCCACAGTGCTAAAACCTTTATTGGATAGGCATGTGTACTCCCCTAATATGTCTCCTGGTGTGTGGCCATTGAGGATGAACAGCCCAATAGTTCTGTAAAGATCCAAGAATTCACGATGCCAGCAAGCCGTGACAGTATCGCGGTTCTGGCGCTCCAACATATTGTTGGGCAGGGTATCCTTAATGGCTTGTGGCACCAGCAGCACATCTGCTAGTTGACTGTAATCAATGAAGTCAGTGTTTATGCCTGTCCTTGCATTGAAATCCCCAGCAAGAAGCACACCGCTTAAGTTCATGGCTTCTTCAGCCTCTTGGCATATGTGTTCAAACAGGCTTCTGTCCGCATATGGCGAGCCTTGTGGAGTAGCATATACTATACATAGGAACAAAGGCCTCTGAAAAACATTGCCCAAGTGCAGCCAAATCCTAGTCCCATCCCTTGCAATCTTCCAAACAACAGTACTATTTGCCCATGTTTCCCTGACGAGTAACGCAATGCCTCCACTATGCTTTTGAACGACACCTTGTGGAGTCATAGGCATGGCAACATCAAAATAGCAGAACCCTGGTAAGACCGGGAATGTATCGCTTGGGAAGTGATGTGTTTTTGTCAAAACAACAATGTCAACATGTTGAAATAGGTCAAGCAGATGTTCATGTGTTTTTAGCTTTGTGATAGCGGCCCCATGGATGTTCCATAGGCACACGTGCAAGAGTCTCTGGCCCCTGCCCCCCTATGCAGTAAGAGAGTTTACGACTTTGTGGTTGATGTAGAGATCGGCCCCACGCCAATAGACCCATTCGCCAGCCTCTTTAGCCTCCTTGAAGGTGGCTCAAGCAGTTCATTTCTAGGCCTGCTGAGTGGGAGTCAAGTCCTCGTCGAGCCTAAGCTAAGTGCCCTGTAGGCCTTTGCGAGTGCGCAGCACCGTGAGCTTGTCGTGTACCGATGCCAGCGTGATGATGACTACCGGTACCTTGTTAGTGGCCTTATCCAGTCGCCCCGACGGCATCTACCGATGCACCTTCTGCATCTGCACATGGTCAGCAACCTTCAACATGTCGAGCAACTCCATCTACACCAACTCCATAAGTTATTTTGAGGTTTCCCCCTTGCTCATGGTCAACCCGGTGACCCGGATGTTTGCCTCCCTAGCCTTGACCAAGTCAGCATTCGTTGCCCGATCCACCTTGTTAGCAACCTTGTCAACCTTCCTGCCCACGACCTCCTTCCACTTCTCCCCACTGTCTTGCGTGGTATCAAAGCTCTTAGCCATCTCTACTTTATTTTGCAGCATTTCGATTTGATAAGTAACGATCACACTCTTAGCTTCCATTGCTGGAGCTAGAATGTTTTTCGCAACTTGCTCCATAGTGACTTCAATAGCATTGTGCACATCCTGTTTCGTTACCACATTGGCCCTAGGGACCATGAGATGGTTGATGATGGCTGCTGCAGCGGCTGCCTTGCCGATCTTTGCAGGCTTGAAGTTGTAGCATGTATAGAGCGCTTGGAGTTCAGCCGCCTACATCTCCATGATCATTAGCGAGTCCTTGTTCCATTCCCATGTTTTAGCATAAAAAACTGTGGCATTTGTCATTAACCAAAACCCTGTAGGAAGCCTGAGTATGTGTACCTCTCTGTTGTTATTGCTGCTGCTGGGATCTTTGCTAGAGGATTAATGTTTTTTTTTTCTGCTTTCTTGCAAAATGGTGCCCAGATTAGTTTGCCAGTGATACACACAAGGAAAAAGGACAGTTTGGTGACTTTCACCACAATTGCAAACAACCTTGTACTGAAATGATCTTGCAAAGGATGGCATTCAAACCTTTGATCCTGAGATTTGATGATGATGGTGATGATGCTTTCCTGCTTGCACAAACAAAACTGGAAAGCAAATTTACATAGAGCCAAAGCTCCCTACCATCATCAACTTCAAAAATTAAGGTTTGAAGCTCTGTACTTGCCCTAGTGTGCCCCAGGCTTTGTAACAAACAAACAGAGCTGGAAAGCTAAAAGAAAAGAGTCAAAGCTCCCTACCATCATCAGTTTCAGAAATTACAGTTTGGAACTCTAAACTAGCCCCCCCTATGCTTTGCAACAAACAAAGCAAGCTGGAAAGCAAAAAGAAAAGAGTCAAAGCTCCTAACCATCATCAACTTCACAAATTAGGGTTTGAAGCTCTGAACTAGCCCTAGTGTCCCCTAGGCTTTGCAACAAACAAAACAAAGCTGGAAAGCAAAAACATAAGAGCCAAAACTTCCTAGCATTAGCAGCTTCGCAATTAGGATTTGAAGTTCTGAACTAGCCTTAGTGTACCCCGGGCTTTAACAAAGAAACAAAGCTGAAAAGCAAAAACAAAAGAGCCCAAGCTCCCTACCATAAATAGCTTCACAAATTAGGGTTTGACGCTCTGCATTGGCCCTAGTGTGACCAGGCTTTGCAACAAACAAACAAAGCTGGAAAGCAAAAGAACAGAGCCCAAGCTCCCTGGCATCATCAGCTTCACAATTAGGGTTTGAAGCTCTGCACTCAAGTCATGGGCTTTCAGGCTCTAGTGGAAAAAGGGGCTAAGCTGAGCACCCAAGGGGCTGCTCTGAGCTGTTGCACCGTGTGCTCCACAACATCACCTTGCAGAATCTCCAAGTCTCTCTTCTCGCTTCCGAGATCCTGCTTCCAAAAAGATTCACCACCAGCTTATCGGTTTACCCCTCCTCCTTAAGGTCTCAAGGTTTAGCCGCCGCGAAAGATTAGTACAAGCAATAAGATTACCCAAGGGGCACCGGGCTTTCCCCTCCACATACTCCATCATGCAGGAAGTTTCATTGCCTCAAATTAGATTCGTCGGAGCATGAGATGTGTGGCCTCCTGTGAGTTGCCCGGATTACCTGGTCAACAGCATGGTAAGATTCGTTTGTGGACCATGTTGCATGAGCGAAGTGTATTGTTTCACACTGGCCTCTTTTTTCTAAGGCAAAATTTGTCAAAATTGTAAAGTTAAGAATGAAACACTGGGAAATCAAGCTATTTTTGGGCATTGGAATGGCCAAAACTTCTTTTAAAAAAGTCAACAGATTGTCATATTTGGTTCTAGTAAGTACCTAGCCAGAAATATGTAAGGATGATGAAAAGTATATGATTTATATATGGTTTACAACCAGATAAAAGGCTAAAGATTTCTGAGGAAGATCACCAATTTTTTTCAAATCTTCCTGTGGACAATTGCCACTAAAGCTGCATAGAAATAATTCCTCAAAAGAACACTGGTTGACCCCAAAAAGGTCTTGCAAGGACTGGAATTTCGCCTGAAATCTAGCAATTTGGAAAATATGAAATTAGATCCATATTTTCCTATCTTTGAGTTATTTCTGAGTTAACTTTCAATGCCACGTCCACAACCGCATAGAATTTGGCGATAGCTATCACTCTACATGTGGACATCAATTTATTTGTTGGAGGGATGTCCTAACTTATCTCTATACTAACTTTAGGTGTGGGTCGGTGGCCTTTAGATAAATTTGGCTAGAGGTGAAAGAGGGAAGTCCAAACTTTTGGAATTCCCCTTACCAAGTAGTGAGAGGATAACATAGTTCTGGAACCTATTGTCTAAATATGGCGGCTTCACATCTTTTTCTCCTTATGATGTGGTTACTTGGGGGCCCATTTTTCCCCAAAAAAATACCACTTGCACCTTTCACCCCCCCCCCCCCCCCACCACCCCCCCCCCTCTCTTCCCTCTTACCCCCACCAAACCTCCCACTCAACAAAAAACACAAAAAACAAAA
>Ga0116229_10008526_pt1 | contig 15905 bp, 17 predicted proteins | sample S1TSphgellanicum_3_FD_87313 | JGI IMG/M metagenome (GOLD analysis project Ga0116229, IMG submission 87313) | Host-associated microbial communities from peat moss isolated from Minnesota, USA - S1T2_Fc - Sphagnum magellanicum MG | ecosystem: Host-associated > Plants > Peat moss > Unclassified...
CCCCAAAAAAAAAAAAAAACAGAGAGATTAGGGGAAAAAAAAACTGGGAAGGGGGGGGGGAGAAAATAAAGTTGTAAAGAAAAACTGAGATCAGGGCTGAGAAAGGGCAAACAAAAAAAGTGAACCTGGGATGGCACAGGGATAGAAAAGAGAATCCTATCAGTGCACCATCCATCCACGTTGGTGCACTGGTGGGTGCTGCTCACCCTGGCCAATTGTGTGTGGTGTTCAAAAATGAGCCATGGGTTTCAAGTCTCAACCACTTGGGCTGTGGATCTGATTTCCTTATGCAGGAATAGGTATGTACTTAGGAAAAATGTTTTCCAATGACATGGGTGAACTCCAAAATCCAGACAACCACAAGTCAAGTACTTACAGGAAAAGAACACTGAGAGTTGCTATCTCCAAAACATAAATTGGAAACATGCAACCATGGGGTAAGTCACCAATGCAATTCCCCCAGGCATAGTTGGTAGTCGGAAACAAACCAAAAACACATAGCACAAATAATGTGGCAGGACCCTCCTCTCTCTTAGTATGAGGAGGAGGTTGTGAGTTGGAAAACAAATCTAGAAATGTTAGGGTTTGTAAAGTGTTGGCAAGTTCAGGTCTACATTCTCAATTAGGTTTTTGTGATATGTAGACCATAGGTTCTAAGTTAATTCTTAATTGACTACATGTAAGAATATTAAGACACAATCTTTCCTATTGAGCATTGTGCACTAGTTAGACAAAAATAGTCTTACAAATAATGGAACCAAACCCAGTCTTAAACTGAGTTGGGTTCCAAATTATTTTTGGGGAAGTTTCTGAAAATCAAAGTTTTGTAAATCTAAAAAAACTCATACTCAGAACCACACCAAAGGTGCTCTCAAACTAAAACAAAAAAAGGAACCAAAAGTTCTTACCACAAGAGAGAGAGTGCGAGCTAGTCTCTCTCCCTTCTTTGGTTCCTGCGGGCTATGTGTAATTTGACCTTTCTTTGGCCTTCCCTTTTGTCTTTCATGTGATGGTTCTGACCATAGGTTTTTATTGGATTCTTTCTCCCAATTTAGCGGAAGCCAAAAAGTTCCTTTCAAAATTGAGAACTAGACACTTTATATGAAATCCATAAATCAGACAATCAAAAGCTCCTTGCACTTTGCACAGGGGGATTGAAAAACTCCATCTAAAAGTTGAGAGAGAGAGAGAGATGAAGTTTCCTGGAGCCAGTTTGTGTTCTTGATTTGGGCTAAGTGGCTGCCATAATGTAGCTGGGTAAGCTACCCATATTATTGAGACTATTTGCATGGGCTGGACAGCCCAGCATGGTGAGCAGATATGGGTCTATCTCATCGAGTTAATATCTTTGGTGAATAATTATGTGATTATGCCATGTTGTGAAATGAGTGTCAGCATCTCGTGAGAATGTGGGAACATATTGGGAACATGAGAACAAAACATGGGAACATATTTCATAAAGCATGATATTCATGTGATCTTCTTACACATCATAATCTTATAGTCCTTATAACAAAATGTGGTTTTTCTCACACAAAAAGCCATGGCTCATGACACATATGTGTGAGGGAAACATTGTGGTTTTATCCACTATAAAGTACACAATGTGATGTTTATTGTGGCATAAATTACAATAATTAAAATGGCAAATTGACACTAAAAAATGGCACATTGTTTTACATGTGTCATTTTAGAATGTGCTTTGACTTGTTACATGAGAAAAACCACATTCCCTTGTAGTGAGTCTCAAAGATTATGAGCCATCCATCATCCATGCGATAAGTGCCAGGTTGAGAAGCACAAATATTGCCCAACAACCTAGTACGTCTTTTTTAGCATGAACAAAATAGAGGCATAATCATTTACCAAAGATGTTAATTCAAAAGGTGTGCTAATAAAATGGAAAGTTGGAGAAGGTAAAATGAGATGGCAAAATGAGAAAGTTCTTTCTTCCCTTCTATGCTTTGGACTTAGCTTGCTTTTTCCTCGAACTCATTGTTTGCATTAGATTTTGAGTTTTCTATCACAATTCCATTTTCAGAGTTCTTTTCACTTGTCCCACTTGCATTTGACCTTCTGGATCTACACCAATCCCCAAACATTGATCGAAATTTGGGAGCACAACAAATTCGTAGTCGCATAGCTTACACTCCCCTAATAGATACAACATGAGTCTCCATCATTTGCAGCCCTCTCATGCCCAAAAAATGGGTCCTTGAGGTCCAAAGTCCAAACTATAAGCAGAGTAAGATATATCCAAGGGTTCAGTCACTTGGATTACAACGTTGTGATACATTTTTGTGAAGGAATAGTAGACTCTCTTTGCACACTGCTACCTTGAATAAACAACATTGAAGCATGAAAAAACATGAGACCAAAAGAGTAGTGACCCATCATTGCAGTCGCTATAATAATTGATGGACATACAGAGTACAAAACAGCAGCTAAACAAAAGAATTTGCAAAGAGAATTCACCCCGAAGAGCGCCATTCATCATGGTCCTCATCTGTGTTGGGCAGTCATCAAAATGGGAAGCTGATAAGCGGAGGTTCTCAGTATGGTTCCCAAAGATACATAACCTTGATTCTCAAACAATCAAATAACTGGTACAAGCAAATCCTCCTGAAGGAATCAAGATGAATCTTCATTACATTGTGGAAGAGATTGGAATTTGGCATAAGGAGTGCAATTCACCAGAACCACCCTCTTAATATAAATCTGACCACATGTAAATCTTCTTCCTTCCTGAGAATTCAGAATTCAAAACCTATTGTAACACCAAATGGTGTCCAGTATGTTTATTTTGTTTCTTTTTTTGTTAACTGTTTGGTTATGGGATTTTTTTTTCTCTGCTCTGTGTGCAGCTTCCAGCTGGGTGATAATTGTGCATGATGCCAGTGGGACGGTCCAAGGTGATCTAGATATGCTGATCAATTTTAATTGCTGGTTTTTTGTGACAATGTAAGCAGGAATTTTTGAAGAGAAGATCAGACATGAAGAGGAGGTAGAAGGCCAGAGTGCATCTGCAGAAGGAGGACATTTATGAAATTTTGGACATTCAGAAAATTTTGTGGAGCTGCTAGCTTACTGTTATAAAAAGAACACTATACAGACAGTGATAAACTTTGTTTTGGTCTTCATAAGAGTTTTGTTAAGATGCATCTCCAAAAATGAGTAATGAAATTTGTTTGTTTTGGCTTGATTGAATTCTTGAGAGTATTTGTGCAACAGTAAATGGGTCTGCAGAAGTTTAAGGGGTTTTACCGAGTACCGTCTGCTGCATGTTTATCTTTCCTCCCTTACAAATGCAGATCAAGCTCCAGATCAAGTTTCTGGGGATGACCATTTGAGAGTGAGCTGTTTTCATATGGTGTCGTGATGCAAGGCTGTTGATTGTTGACACCAAAGAAGTTACTGGTGATAGGTCCTAAAAGTAATACAGATGAGCCTATCCAATCAGACTTAGTATCTGTTCAGTCAGAGGTGATCAGGACCCAGGTGGACTGTGGCGGAACCTCTCCAGACAAGAATTTCTATGTGTATCAGAGGTTTAGGGTTTAGGGTGCACAATTAGCCAGTCGTAAATAAGCTAGTTGGTGTGATTTTGCTGACTGCAAATTTGGCACTTTGTGACATTGTGGAGTCTGCCTATTAGTGATGCTTTTGAGCTTAGAAGGGGCAGGAGAGAATTTGGAGAACAGAAGAGGAGCAAGTGCATCAGACTAGAGCTTGGCTTGAATGTAATCTAAGTTATGAGCCTTTGAACCTACCAGTCTATGTGTTCAAGAGAGTATGCCATTAGATTTTTTGGTCTTAGGAGGTCAATGGTGAGTTGCAGAGTCTGTGGATGGGGTGGAAATCCATCACAGAAGCAGGGATTCCAGAGTGACTGATTTGTAGAGCATTGTGGTGAGAAAGAGAGAAGAGGTTTTGAGCTCTAGAACCCATTTGGATCTCCTTTTTGGTTACACTACTACATTTTGTGAAAATGCATAAACCAGATACCCAAATGATGAACTTGATAAACATTTGTGGGAAGTGTGTTTTGCAGGATTGTTCTTTATTGAATGCAACCTTCTTCCTATAATATTCAACTATTTTTCAAGTGACTAATTGGGATCCCTGTGGTTTCCATGGTTGTTGTGATGGATCAAAGTGATTTTGCTACCATGATGGCAAGTTTGTTGGGAAAGGGAGAAAACAAAGAAATAACTCACCAACTAGAAGTCAGTTCATGAGTTGATCATCCGAGCTTCCAAAATCTCGTCAGCCATTTGATGTGCACTTGGGTACATTAAATCAAACTTGGGCTCAGTGCTGCTGCACATTACCATTGATGATCAAACGATAAAAATATATGTCTGAGTTGTTTCTAAGGATGTGTAGCTATGGAGATGTGTGTTGGGTCACTAACATAGTGAGCAAGAGATTTGTAATTGACACCCACTTGCTTGCCGTCCTTATTTTGCAGTGGTAAAATATAATTTTGAAGCATAAATTTGAGATAATACATTGTCTATGAGACATATAACCGTCCTTCAATTCTGACTCAGCCTCTAATTCCCTTCTTTGGTCTGATGCCTCCACTCCATATGCTAAGCCCAATGTGACTTTTGTTACAAGATTTTATCTCGCAGCTGCTTTGAACGGTAGTTGCATTTTGCCACAATTTTTTTGAAGAATGATGACCTAAACACAAATCACATGCTAATTGTTAATCAAAGCAGACAAACATGTTTTCGACAGGAACAACACTATTGGTGTGCAATAATTTAAGTTGCCTCGGGTGTCACAATCTAGTCATGAGGATACTTAGTATACGCAAGCAAAGGATAATTACATCATCAAAATCAAGTGAAGGTTTTTAGTGTGCACGCATCGCCTTTGCACTCCGCACATTTCAGCACACCCTGGGAGTTTGTAGTAGATTGATTAGCATCTAGTACAAAATGAACTAATGCAGAAAGTGACATGAACATAACAGCTTCAGCTTTTGCCACCCAAAAAACACAAAACCAATGTTTTAAAAAACAAAATTACACTCTATTTTCCAATGTTGGGCAATTATTTGAAATTTCAGAAAACCGTTTTTTAATTACTTATTAATTATTTAATTATTTAAAAAAATCAGAGAACCATCTGTTTCAGTGTTTTGAAGTATTTCAAAATCAGAAACCTGCCAGTTTCAGTTCTTTGAAAAAAAATTAGAATCAAAGAACCTACGATCCTGGCTATTTAAAAAATCTGAAAGAAAGAAACTATAGTTTTCATAGCAGTTTTCTAGCTGGTTATTTGATCTTTTCGAAACATTTGAAGAGTCATAGTTTGTACCCAAAATCGGGTCTTTGATTTTTTGAGAACCGTTGTTATGAATCCTAAGAACCACTGGGGTCGATTCCAGTTTGTAATATTTCAGAATTTCAGATACGCGATTTCCAGGTTTTTGAAAAAGAAAAAGATCAGAATCAAAGAATTGTTGCTTCGAGTACTTCAAAAACCTCAAAGGATTGACAGCTTTCATGAAAGGACTGGTAAAGAACCGGTGGTTATGAAGGAGGTTATTTGGATGTTTCAATTTTTGAGAACGGTGATTGTATATCAGAAACTTGTTCTTTGATTATTTGGGAACTGTGATTATGTACCCTTAAGAACTGCTCTGATAACCATGATGGGTCTGTTCCAATGTTGTTGGTTATCTAATTTTTGGACAAAACTACAGATATGAATAAAAAATATTTTCATGAATAAAAAAAGAGATGGATATGTATATTTAAAATCTCACATATTTTCATATATCGACAGTTATGTATTCAATTAATTTTTTTTCCCTTTGTCGATTATGAATAGACGATTTTTGAATGCTAAAAAATCATGAATATGCATAGAGGATATGCATTGCCAATTTGTCACTTCTCACTCAGAATGCCAACTAGGGATTAAGGTTTTGAGTCTGAATACATATTCTCCGACCATGTTCCCATCTTGTTGTCACAAGATTCCCAATGATGCTCTCAATGAGTTCCCCAAGTTCTTGTGTGTTCCCAATAGGCACCACACTTTATTGCATAATCTTTGCCCAAAGTTTAAACTCTCACAACCTATATAGGTGGTAGGCCAAGGGAGAAGAACTTCCATAATTTTGATTTTGGGAGTGCAAACTTATATTTGGGGGGGGGGGAGGGGGTGGGGAAACTCCAAAGTTTTGGAAACTTTTTTTGTAATAGCCCAATGAAAGTTCCCATCAAGTTAGTTGTGAACTCAAGAACTCATTGATACCAATAATAATAGGTACTCCCAATAAGACACCAAAACCAGTTACATGCTCCTCAAGCGTCTTACCACTTCTCACCACGGGTTTAAATTATTATTATTATTTTTTGATGAAGCCACATTGGCAATCATCCAAAAGAAGAATTAGCCAAATTTGGCTACACATAGAGGAAAGTAGAAAACATTAAGAATCCTACTATTATATTTTGGTGATCTATTGGGTTTAGGGTTTAACCTATTGTCCAAATATGGCAATTTCAGGAAAAATTTAAAAATCCTCAAAATCTGGTGACTCTGGCACATTTTTGTTCACAAAAATCCTTGGCACAAATCTCACTGCTTTAATTTTTGGTCATCAAGTGGCAAAATTTAATAAAATTGAATTCCTTCAAAATTCTTCCCAGTTGGAAAAGACCACTTTTAATTTTTTTATTTTTTTTCCCTAGTGTGTAGAGTTGGACCTTAGGGTGGCCATGCAAGCTAGTTAGGTACACTTAAGCTAATTTATATGAACCAGCCGCCTTGTGGTAAATTAGAAATTAATAAAATAATATAAAATAATATATATAATTTCTTTACACTAGTTAAGAAACCCACATGGGGGGCATGGGGCTCCATGAGTCTTGCCCCAATTTCCAATTGCCCACCACTAACAATTGACAATTGCAATTTCCCTTGTGGGCTCAAACCCATGAAGCGACAAGCCCCTTTGTACGGGTTTCTTACATATTGGACCCCCAAGCGGCAAAGCCCCCCTTGCATGGGTTTTCTTACATATTGGACCCCCATGAACCCTAGAGGCTAGGGGTAAGACCTTTTGTTGTGTAAAATTATGTTTTTGGTAGTGAGTAGGACCCCATGGTTGTGGAGCAACCTAGGTACTCATAGGCATATATAGCCTTTTGGACCATTGTCGTAACAAAATCAATTGGTTAACTATTTACAATGTTTTAATGCTTAATTGTTGGGGTTGAGACTCAAAATTCATTGGCCTCTAACATTTATTTTCACAATATGAACATTTAGTTATGGGAACTGGACAACTGAAATCAACATAAAATGCATTACTCTTTTTTAAATTATTAATCACTAAAATTTCTTATTCATTGAAAATTATAAAAAGCTGTACAAATGAGAGTCAACAGAAATCATCTAAAAATCAGTCATCCCATAATGTTTTATCCTTAAAAAGACAAATAGACACCATTATGTGGGATGGATTCAACCACAAAATTGCATAGCTCTTGCTTTGTTCTTCACCACCAAAATCACTTTGAGAAATTTTCTAATGTATTTGGAAGGCACCTTATTTCTCCTATACAAGAGGAGGCATCTTACACCTACTACTCCTTAAAAGTGAAAGGAGTGTGTTATGCTTTCATGTAGGTGTAAGATCCCTCCCCCTCCTCGGGAGTAGGTGTAAGAACCCACCCACTCCTACACCATTGGTCTACAAATGTTTAGGTTCATGATAACCGTGGTCTCTCATGCTTTTACAATAGGTAAAGCCCATGGGTGGGTGGGGAACATTCCCAAAATGTGGGGCCGGCTCGGCGGCTGCCTTATTGTAGGCCCCTTATCTTAGGAATGTCCCCCATCCTAGGGCTTTTTCCTAGACATATGATTGATCATTGAACCTTTTGAGAAACAAAATCATGCAATGCTTGCGTAATGTGTTAACTTTCCTCTAGTTGGGCTCTTTGTGTAATTGTTATTGTTTGTGCATAGATGTGCATGTTCATGTTTTGCTCGTGATACACATGATGGTTGTTGATAACTTAGCAAGCAATCCAAGTGAACAAATCGCCATTTGGCCTCCGCAAATGCGGACATGCTCCTTTGACCTTTAAATTAGGGTTCACCACACCGTTTGAAATAGGGTAGACCCTCCAAGACTTTTTTTCCAATGTCACATAAGGGTGGACTATTGGGTAGCTTAATATCACACAAATAGTTGGAACCATTGTTTGGCTTTAAATATTCGTCTTTCATAGGTTGAAAAACACATGCCCTTTTGGCCCACAACCATCTTGTGTCATGGAAAGCTTTGTTAATTAATATAATGAGGTCATTGAACACCAATTGCATTTTCTTCCTTGATCTCTAAGGATTTGGCAAATATAAAATTCGCACATTTTGGATGTTAGGTTAACTTGGCATGTTTTTTTCTTGATTTGCTTCCATCAATTCTAGGATATGAAATACCTTATGCAAGTTGCTTCTACAATCTACATACTCCACCCCTTCATCAACTATTTTTCTTTTCCCAAAGCTTTAATTAATCTCAAAGAAGGTGTGAGACTACAATTTGAACCAATCAACTTGTTACAAATGAATTGTGGCACCTGGCACCCATATTAAGTCTGGAATAAAATTTTGAGCTTCATCATCCATTCTACAACACACATATTCTACAAACGAATCATTTTGCATCAAAGACCACCACAAACACATTTTGATTTGATCCAAACTTCAAAGTGCTCATGCTACGAGAAAGGGAATGCGAAATATCTTGATAATTACATGAACCTTATTCACAATTGGTTTTTGCAATCAAGTAAATATAACAAAGTACCTACATCTAAGGGCACCATTTATTTTCCCTTTGCTTTGACAAACTTGCAGCATTTTAATCAAAATTGAGCTTAATTGCAATTCAAATAGTATGACAGTTTTTTTTATCAACCTTTTCGTAACAAGTAGCTTTGTGTTCCATCATCTTGGCCTCCTACATTCATATGTGCACAAGTTGAAACCTTTTTTATATACAAGGTCAAACATGAATTTAGGTTTTTTTTTCCTCGTAATGTGGGGACTTAGGTCCCATCTTTTTCCCAAAAAGAAACCCTTTGTACCTTTCACACCTTTTGTTTTTCTTTCTTTCGAGGTTGTGAAAATTTAAAATAAATAAATGGTTCATGATTTCATCCACATTCTCATCCACCACAATGAGATTGTGGGGATTATAAATAGCTTGGAGCCACAAGAACACAAAATCATTAAATAACCAAGTTTCCTAATTTGTGATAGTTTTCCCTTGATTCATTAATGCATAAAAGATGTTTGTTGATAAAATCAAAAGATCCATTTCAAAACCACCTCAAATTGGTCATGAGGTTGATATTCAAAAATATATTATGATTAAACATATTTCGCTCATTCCTTGACATGCAAGTGTCACACAATTCTTTTCATCCCTATCAAAAACTGATATTTTGCAACCATTAAAGGCATGATCCTTTCAATTAACCCCACATGCCAATCCACCTCACAGACCACTGAAAAAAAATTATTTAAAAAAATAAATCTGGCACAATGTGGCAATCAAAATTCAGGAGTCAAGATTTTTTTAATCTTTTAAAAATTGCATTTTGATATGGAGCTATCAAAACATGAGCTATCTTGGCAAGCTTTGTTTTTTGTGCCGAATTTCATATATGTGAAAAATGTCATATTATCAAAAGTTTAAATATCATCAAGTATTTCAAATAATTCAAGGAAATTAGAAAGAATGGATGCACTAAATTATATGATAAAAATATTGTTGTCTCCTTGTCCCATTCATACTTATCTCTTCTAAGCTAACTACCTCACTTCTATCCTTTACCCACTTATTTGAATATGAGGAAGCAAATTAACATGTGCCTTTTCGTGTCCATGTTATCTAATTTAAATAGTTTAATAATCTACCTCTTTGAAGCCAATCTATTTAATCACTTTCCCTTACACATCTACATGAACATGAAAAATATGATGTAATAATGATGAAATATTCAGAATCATATGGGAATATACACAAAGGAGGAGGGGCAGAGGTGGGGACCATGGAAGTGGGGAGGGTTTAGATTAGTTTGGAACATGCAAGGGCATTCCATTTGTGTAATTCAAAAATGCAAGTTTCTTCACATCATTTTAAAAACTCCAGTTCTTGTAATAATAGTTGCTTTGATAATCAAGTCCAAAGGCAAATGGATGGAAATAATAATAATCAATTAAATTAAAATATTTTAATCTAAAGAATTAATGTGATAAGCTTTGCTTCCAATGCAAGGATGCTTCACTTTCAATAAAAATTAGGTTTATAATGTCAAGGTTTGGAAATGGATGTGATGCGTGGTGGAAGCATTTCTTTCAAGAGGTTGTGTCAACACGTGAAACACGTATTTGACTCCAACTTTATTTCATTTATCACATTATGAATGAACTAGTTAACGATTTGCATATTCTCATCCTTGGCACCTTTTCCTTTCTTATCAAACCAAAATTTGTTTTGACTACACACAACAACAACAAAAAAGTTCTACTAACGTTTTTTTTAATTGGTGAATTTTTGTCAATTTCAACCTAAAAAAAATGATTTCAACATTTGCAAAGGATCTTTCTGGGAAAAATGGCTTAAATTTGTTAGATTTCCAAAAAAAAAATTTCAAATTGTTAAATTTTTATGATAAGTTCTAGTAGCTGGCCAAGAACTTAAAAATATATATTTTTTCTATTTTCATATTAGTATATATAGCCAAATTTGGTTAATTATTTTCTGGATGATCGCCATTTTGACTACATCACAAAATCCTTAAAAGAAACCCTTAAAACCTTAAACCTTCCTTTTGTTGTCGATAGTGTACGCACATGTTCATTCACATTAATTTATTCATCAATGCACCTCTAATTTTTATTTTATTTTTGGGAAGAGCCATAATGATTTATTCATTTTTATTTCACTCGAATAGTACTTCCTTTTTTTTCATGTTCTTTTTGGTGGGTTTCGACAAGAGAGTTATGTAACTATGTGGGGACATTATGGGTCCAAAGTCATAAGAGTTTATTCAAGGCCCCTTAATGGAGTGTTAAGTTCAACTATTGATCTCATTTGGTAGTATAAGCCATTTATTTGAAGGAATATGTTTCTTAGGTTGAGGATGGTCCACATCTCCTTTAATATGAATGTAGTTTGGGATAACCTTCCTCCCTTAGCTAGAGAGATGCACCCTTCTTTTGAGAGTTTGGTAGTTACTGATGCCATAGGTTTGTAAGCATCTTTGATGGACATCCATCACGACGCATCCTTTAGATTTATCTTAGAGGATGATTCCATTTCCTTTACTTCTAGAGCTCACATCCATTTTTGTTTGAGCAAGGGGGTGTGGCTATGGTTGATTATTAGGCCATCTATTCATTTTGACGCGTTCCCAAGTCTCTAGTTAGACCCAAGTTGGGACTAGGTTATTCAAGTTGCGGAATTGTGGAAAACTTGGGGCACGCTCCCAGCTCTCAGCACTAAAAGGGGTAGAGGGGCGTGCTGAAGCTCTGGGATTGGACTAGGAAGAGGGACAAGCCATTCACTCACTCGAACATGCATCAAACCAACCAACAAGTTGGTTAATTCGCCTTTTGGAACACCCTTGGTGCTAGGATAAGCCACGAGCAACCTTGGACTCACTTGACTCACCACGACCCGGACTCGGGGGAAGCCACCACCTTCCCCCATATAGTATTCTTTGTGTTTCACAACCGCACTTGCATCTGAATGGCACTTTTTCCCAGGACTCCCAAAGTGGAGTCCCGAAACTGTCCCGGTTTGGATTCCCGGGACTTTGGGCACTCATAACTTCTCGCCCCGACCTCTGATTGGGACGAGGTCTAAAGCAACGGTGTGTCACATTTCACTTGCACACACCAAAATCGGATCGATTCCTGAGGTTTGTGATCGGGAGTCAAACTGCCAGTTTGACTCCCGGCTTTTCTTTCGACCATAACTTATGCTGTAGATGTCCAAATGGCTCATGCGAGGCCATTTTGGACATCTACACTTCAATACCTTCCAATGGTGTAAAGAACACCCCAATATGAGGTGTTTTGACCCCTGTAATCAAACTCTGAAATTTCGGAAGTCCCGGAGGACTCCCAAGTCCCATTTTTGGGAGTGTGAGTGGCGACCTCACACTTCCCTCAAAATGGGGTTGCGATACATTTGTTCTACATTACACATTTTACTTTGACTTCAACGTTTTTTTTTTTGTCTTGATTTGATTTAGCCCTTGACATCTAATGTAACTTTTCATGTGTGAGTGTGGATACAAGTTAGATGCATTTAACATGCATTTAACACATTGTCCATTCAAAGGTCAACGGATAGCCACACATGACGCCATCAAAGCCATCATGTTTGCCTTCATTCGAGAGAGTGGGCACATTATATGGAGAGAGTGGTGGTATGCACTTACGTCAAGAGTTTCATTGCAAACCGATATTTACATGATTCATGAGGATTAGGTTTTTGTTGCCAAATGTGGTGGTTACTAACCCAACATAAGAGATAATGGTTATGAATGTCATTAGTCGACTAGAAATTATAGTTATAAAACTTAGCACCATTGTTAAGATCCATAAGTATAGAGGGTTCCATGAGAGGCACCATTTTATTCTAATGGCCATGGAGGTGCATAACACACCCAGGTGTGATATGGATTGTTTCATCAGGGATTGTGTTCGTTTTTTCCATAATAGATGATCAAGAGATCATTTATCTTTGTCTTCTTACATTCAATTTTTTAAGTAACATGTTAGCATTGCTTTTCAGTGTGTTTTAGCTTCTGCTATAGAGAGGTAGATTGTGTTGGCAAGAAATGTTTATTCTAGACCTCCTATTATTGTTAGATCTCATGATTTGCATGTTGGCGACATTATAAGGGCTATGGATGACATAGTTTCCTACCATAGAAGGACTAGTTCTCTCCCTTTTTTAGTTCTTGTACGTTGCATGCCTTTTGGCCTTTCTTTGTCCTTCCCTTTTGTTTTTTGTGTGATGATTTCAACCATCAATTTTTATTGGATTTTTGCCCCCTAAATTGACTCCTCACCAATATTTCTAGGACATTGGGCATATGGGATAAAATCAAAGTGCTATTGGGAACATCATGGGGAACACTTTGAGACTTTGGGAACTTGATGGGATCACCTTGTGAACTTGATGGGAATGCATTGGGAACTCCCATTCCCAAGTGCATGCTAAGATTTTTCATTGTGTATTTAAATTTTTTATTTCCAAAATTGTTTGTCACCATTTTCAACCCAAGTTAAGAGCCTTTCTTAGGAGTATGGTACCTATTCATTCACATTGACAAATCATATAATTACAATATGAATTCATATTTATATAACACACACACACACATACACACACACACATTAACATATATATGTAAGTTTATTTTTTTATTTCTAGATTTATCCAAAATATATGGCTTCAAGTAGGTCAATTTTGTATATATATTTAATGTTATAATTTAGATAACTATGATTTCAATACTTTTCAAAAAAAATGAAAATGCACGTTAATTGTCATGCCCATGTTATATACTATTAAAATCAAATTTGACATTGACATAAATAACGATGAACTATTTAAACCCATATGAAAACATATGATTGGGGGAATAAAAGGAGGGGCAGGAGGAAAGGGGGGGGGAATATTATTTTAAAACTTCCATTTCTTTTACCAAAATTCTTATTTTTGTCTCTTCAAATTTTCGAAGTGAAGCTTCAATTAAAACTTAACTTGATTTATTTAACTATTAGAGTACATACCATAAATCCAAGCTTTTCCCCTAGCCCTGAAGTTCTAAGCATATTTTGTGGTTTTGTTGTAAATAATCATGTTGTGTCATGGACTTATATGTAGGCTTACTTTTGGTATAGTTCATCTTAGCTCGTGCGCATGTTGAGAGTCCTTTAGTCATGGATGTTCATGAAAAATATATTATATAAAAGCTAGTAAACATTATAATGCATTAAAATAATGATTGCAACAAATCTTGAATTTTAATGTGATCAAAATTATCATAGTGTCATCGATTTAACCAAACTAGATCATATTGAATATTATTTTTAGTTTATTTACAAATCTAAATTAGGGCATCAATTGGAGATGTGGAATGTCAAATCAAACCTAGGGCTTTAATGCAGAACCCACTTCCATATTTCAAAAAAATTGCATGGATTATAATGGGCAATTGGTATCAAGCAAATGTTGAAAATGGACACCTTTTAATTTATTTCCATCACAATCTATTTTATCTTATCTCATATGTTTTCTTGGTCTTGTGACTTCTTTCAATTACAACAATATGGTGATGTGGCAACAACAACTTCTCCAAGGTTGTGCACACACTTGAGGATGAAGCTTCACTTATTCTTGTGTTTGTTGCATTGTTGTTGCAAGTACCAAATTGGAGTTCAAAAACACAAAGTTGGCCATTGCCAAATTTTATGAACTATTTATAAAGCATATAATTTGTACAATGTTGGTTAACATTCCAAAAAATGTTAGCCAACATATTGCATAAATGAAATTGAAAACCAACATACAACACAATATGAAAAAATAAGGTGTTTTGTAATTAGGCTTACAATTGGGTTTTTGAGTTGCAATGACCATTTGCAATTCAAAGTATTTTTACAACGTGAGTGTTATCAAACAAGTTGCAAAAGTTGTAGTGGAAACAATTCACTATATTATATGAAATTGTATATGTATGCAACTCATGCCAATAACTATGAATGATGGAAACCAAATGCTTGACACTACAAGCATCACCCCCAATACAACCCCACTTTTGAAACAAACACAAGGTTTTAAGAAGGAAAAGGTAAACTTCAAGCCCACAAAACAAGCAAAAAATAGTAGCATCATTACTCAAGTTCTTAGCATCGTGAATATGGTGGTAGCCACTTTGGAGAAGACCACCATCATATGAAACTAAAGTATGATGGCCCTATTTTTTATTCTTGATGATTGGTTCTAATCGCATGAAACAAAAAAATACTTTCATCTCCAAAGGCAAGACTTCTTATGTAACTATTTTAAACTCACCTCTAACTTAAACAAAACAACATACAACCAACACAATGACACTTCAAACAAATAAAATAATAGAAGGTTTCACCTTTGTTACAAACAATTTGATGATCATAAAAGCATTATAAGAAGCAAACAATCAAAATCTCATAGATTTTGTAAACCAAATTGCATAGTTAATAAATTGGAAAAAATGTCACACAAAATTTTGATGCAATTTTTTTTTTTAATAAAAAAAGATCAGAGATGATTGAGTCTTTTCAATGCCCAAAGGTGATCATTAAATCATTTCTTAGATTGAATTTTCACTTTGAGAAATTGTGTTCGTGAAAATCTCACTACCTTCTAAAACATGGGTTCATTCCAAATCCATGCAAAATTTGTTATTTCATAAGTTCGTATTGTTTAAACATGCATGTTGTGCATTAATGTATTTATTATTATTGTTATTACTATTAACATTAGTATCTAGATTCCAAATTAATAGTAATATTTTTCCTTATTAAGTATTATCAATTATAATAATTAATATACTCAGTAGAATGTTAAGGTAAAACTGCCCATCACTAATCATTGGCTGGTGATTGAACGTTTTTGGATCTTTTTTGTTTTTTATTTCTTTTGGGTGATGCAAAACATTATAAGAATGCCAAGCTAAGTTTTATTGTCTACATTATATGTTTCAACTTTAAAGGGAAAGGAATAACAAAGAAGAAACAAAAAACATATTGAAATCACATAATGTGTTTTTAAAGGAAATGAACATTTATTTTTAAAC
>Ga0116229_10008533_pt1 | contig 15901 bp, 7 predicted proteins | sample S1TSphgellanicum_3_FD_87313 | JGI IMG/M metagenome (GOLD analysis project Ga0116229, IMG submission 87313) | Host-associated microbial communities from peat moss isolated from Minnesota, USA - S1T2_Fc - Sphagnum magellanicum MG | ecosystem: Host-associated > Plants > Peat moss > Unclassified...
ATTATCATTGAAACAATACCAAAATTAAATCAATATAATCTAAATTGTTTCAATGCCTATTTTACACGAACAAAGCACTAAACCTTGGACATCTTGTAAAAGTATTGTGAAAGCACTTAAATAGCACTAATACAAAGGGGTCCCCACTTTGTGATGTTCACAAGCAGACCTTGCAGTACTTCAAGGTGGGTCACCCCTAAGTTTTGGGCCTATGCCCTTGGTATCGCACTTTTAGGCTACAACCCTCAAATTAAGGGATGCCCTCAAGAATAGGCCTTCCCCACTACCATTTACAACTTTTCTTATCACAATTATGGTTAAAACTTTAAGAGTACAACACGATGAACACTCCTTAATTTTGCAATGATTATGTAACATTTGTTTTCAACATTGTAAATTAAATAGCATATTACTTCTTATCCTTGGCCCCTTTCTCCAAAACTTGTAGGGGTTAAAGCCCTTGGGTGAAGGCATTCACAAAATAAGGGGCCTACTGACAATACTAGAAACCCTTATAAAAATTGTTCACGAACTCATAAGTAAAATTGTAAAGTTAAAAGAATCAGTTTCAACTTGGGTTGAATTTTGAATTGTCTTGTCTTTTTTATATTATAAAGGGTTTATAAGAAAATTGAAGTCTAATTTACTCACTATGCTTATTCCGATGCTTTTAGATGCTTTTACCCTACTGCTATCTTCATGGTGGATAGCTTCTTGATTGGAATGGTGAAAGATAGTGGCACTTGGTTGTTATTCTCATCCCAGTTCTGTTTGCAAATTTGTTGATGGTTTCTGCTCAATGTGCATCCTTCAATGTTGTTGCTCTCTGCATTTGAGCTTGCCTTTGGTTTGATTTGGAATTTATGAGTTGTTATGGTGGTGGTTGTGCAGATTTAGAATGGAAATTGAAAAAATGCACCTCTGCCGAAAGTTTTCAACTCGTTAGTGGATGATGGATAGCCCAACTTCTAGTTGTGTCTTGTTTTCCTCTTGTTTTTCTTCTCTTATTATTCTTTTCAATGAAAATTTTAATGAAAAGAACATAACAAACATGTATCCTTACTCCTATTTGCAAACTATGCCCACACACATCCTTCTTACAAAATTGGCTAAATTTGTAACAAGGTCTTCTAGAAAGAAATGTAAAAATCCAAAAGTGCAAGTGACTTTTTTTTTTTTTTTTCAAGTTTCTCAACTTCATCCTTCCAATGTACATGGATGAAAACAATTATTTCAGACCTTTGTTTTAATACTCATTTCATAAGCTTACTTGAAGAGATTCAAACCATTCAACAATCAATTCAAACCTGTAACGAAACTTTTGTGAGGGAATTAAAAATCTATCACAATGCCTTATAAATGAATTAATTTATATAAAATGTAAGGTAGCTTCAATTTGGGTGCATAAAAATAGCCCAAATGTTATGATACAAACATATTAAGTAATTGAAAATATATAAGAAAAACAAGACATGAAATTGAATTTTTAGTTACATCTAATTTGTTTCCATGATGTTATGTATATCATAATACATGATTAGATTTGGTAATAATTCAATTATCTTTTAAACTATCATTTTTTTGGAGATTTTCATTATATGAAAGGTAAAAATTTTGAAATTTTGAATGACCTATTGTCAAGATAATTTTTAGAAACCTAAGGGTGATAAGCCTTAATCATTAGCATGTTTTTCATCTTTTCTTTTTTAATGTTTATGTTTTGTTTGATCAATAATATGACCTTGAATTTTGGTGCAAAATGGAATATTGTGGGTTCAAAAGTTTGGTGAACAGTATTGTGTAAGTGTCAAAATTTGAACCCATGCATCCCTACCAAAATCCACTTCCTTTTGAAGTCTATAGAAATGAAATGAAAGGTGGCAAACAAGAATAAAGACATATCAAGACAAATGAAAACAAAAACAAAAACATAATAAATTGTCCATGTTATGTACCAAAATGGATGAGAAATGATTGATATTTTCATTCATACCAAACATATTACAAATTTTTATAATGTCAACCAAAAATCTTGAAAATTTTATATTATATTATAGTACTTTTTAGGTTTAGTAGTACATATATATATTTTGAAAATGTTCAATTTTAAAAAAATTATTCATTTCAAATGTCAAAATTTAAGGAAACTACAAGGGAAGAAAAATTACAAAAAATGGTGAAAACTCAAAATCGTTTTGTTTTAGGTCAATCCACCATTGAAAAACAAGTATCTAGTAATTCACATCATTTTTTTATCATGTATGTTGGTGGAACATTATCTCTCCTCATTTTTGCAAAAATAAGTAATAAAATATGCAATAAAAGGTTTCATTATGAACTAGAGGTTCAAAGTCCAAAGAACTTGCCAAGAAAATTGCGTAAATATATTGTCAAAATTCCATAAAATTTATTTTTGTTGCCAACGTGGATTTTGAAAAATGAAAAAACTGTTTGGCACTTAAATGTTGAATTTGAAAAGATACTACAATATGTTGAAATGCATTTTGATAAATAAATAAATAATTTTACATCTCCATTGATAAATTCAATTTGGACTACAATAACCATGTCACATTATCATAGCCTTTTTCCTTCACCTTGGAGCATTAATTAAATTCTTCACCTGCAAATGATTGGACTAATCTCTAGTATCTTCTTGGTTTGTTATTAGCTAATGCCTCTTTTCTTTTCCACCTCTTCACTTGTTACTATAGTTTGAGTTTTTCCTTTCATGGATAGACCATTGCTATGAATTATTGTTCTTTTCATTAAATAATTATTTGTTTATTTTTTCTCAATAGTTATTAAACATGCTTATTAATTTATGTGTTGGGGGAAAGTTTATGTGTTGGCTCATTATGTTGTGTAGCCCAAATATTTGACTCTATCTTAATATATCTTTTTACATTGTCTAATAAAGGTATGTTCACACCTATTGTTAAAACAATGGTAATTGTTTTTTAAGAAAATGTTAAAATACTAGCATCCACACCTAATGTTATGGTTACCATTAAATGATGTGGCATTTGACATTGCATTCAATGACAATACATTATTAACAAAAGAAGTAAACTAACAAAGAGTGGTAAAATGTTACTGAAATAAATGAAAAATGAACTATGGAAGAATGTTAAATTGTTTGGCCCAAAGTTGACCATAAGTTTGTGGTAAATTAGAAACTTCAAAAACTTTTACTACACTCGGAATCCAAGCACCATTGTTAGAGCTTCTCAGCAAAGCTCTAATGGAACTACAACATAATTGCACATTTGCCATTGCCAAGGCTTCCTAATTGTAAAGTAATTACATGTATGCCATTGTTGGAATTTCTTAATTGCAACATGATTACAAGAATGCCATCACCAAAACTTCCTAACTATAACACAATTGTAAGAATCCCATCATCAAATCTTCTTGATTGCAATGTAACTACACATATGCCATCATTGAACATTACAAGAAATCACGACCTTTGAAAAGGCCAACTTGACCAAAGTGTCCACATTGACCAATTGTCCATTTTGACTAAAGGTTTGGGGCATGAAAAACACATTTTACATTTGACCAATACATTCAACTATAATGACCTTTTTTACCAAGTGTTAAGCCGAAGATCTGGTCAAATAGACATATGTTCATCAAAATGGCCATGGCATAGTCAAATTGGCCATATTGAATGGATAAGGTTTAGTCAAATTAACCATCATGATTTGACCTTTAGTCAAATAAACCATTATGATTTGACATTTCATCAAATGAGCATGGCTTATTTAATGATTTAACTTACTTGTTAAACTTAGGTTACTTATTTAACCTAACACAACTAATAGGTTAGGCTAAGCTTAGACTACCTATCCAACCTAACATAGTTCTAGTAAGTTAGGCTAGGCCTAGACTACCTATCTAACTTAACATGGTTAATAAGCTAGTAGGCTACTTGTTAAGTAATAACTTAGTTATTAACCTAACTAGGCAGGCCAACCTAGACTTATTTAGTAGATTACCTAGGACATAGTTTAAGACTACTAAGTAGCTTATAATTATGTAATGTAAACCTTTTAAGTAGGTATCCTAGGTGACCTAGGCTTATTAAGTAAACTTTTAACCATGTAGGTAGCCTATTAGTTTAGGCTTATCATAGGTATGTAGCCTAGGCCTATTAGGTAAATAACATAGGCCTTGTAGGTACGTAGTTTATCCCACTAGCTAGGTAAGTAACCTAGGCCACCTAAACCTATTAAGTAGGTAGCCTAACCTAGGCTATCAAAGTCTATTTGGTAGAGCTATGTATGTAACGTAAGCCACCTAGGCTTATAAAATAGGTAGCCTAATTTAAACCTACTTAGTAAATATGTAGCCTAACCTAGGCCAATTAGGTAGGTAGGTAGGTAGCTTAACCTAAGCTACCTAGGCCTATTAGGTAGGTAGGTAGCCTAACCTAAACTACCTAAACCTATAGGTAGGTATTTAAGCTACATATGTACGTAACCTAAACTTAGGGTACCTAGGTAGGTACATAGCCTAACCTAAGCCTAAGTAGTTTAGGTTAACCCAAATTAGGTCTACTAAGTAAGTATGTCACAACCCCACTTTGAGAGAGTGTGAGGATGAAACTCACACTCCCAAAATTGGGACTTGGGAGTTCTCTGGGACTCCTGAAACTTCAGAATCCGATTGCAGGGGTCAAAACACCTTGCATTATGATGTTATTTATATAATTGGAAAGCTATCAAAGTGTAGATGTCAAAAATCACCTTGCATGGGCCATTTGGATATCTAGAACACAAGTTATGGCTAAAAGAAGGGCCAAGAGTCAAATTGGCAGTTTGATTCCTGACCACTAAAAGTTAGGAATCGACCCAACCCCGGGGGCGTGCAGGTGGAGTGTGATCCACTGTTGGAAAGCTCTCAAGGAGAGCTACAAGTTTGCTTTAGACCTCATCCTAATTGAAGGTCTGAGCAAAAAGTTATGACTTCGCAAAATCCTAGACGTCCAAGCCGGGATAGTTTCGGGACTCCTCCTTCGGAATCATGGGACAAAAAGTCATTCAGATGTGGGTGCCGTGAGGAGGCATAGAATATACTATATGGGGGAAGGTGGTGACTTCCCCCAAGTCTGGGCCATGGTGAGTCATGTGAGTCCAAAGTTACCCGTGGCTTGTCCTAGCACCAAAGGTGCTCCAGAAAGTGAACTAACCAACTTGTTGGTTGGTTTGATGTAGGTTCGAGTAAGTGAATAGCTTGTCACTCTTCCTAGTCCCATCCCGGAGCTTCAACATGTCCCTCTACCCCTTTTAGTGCTGAGAGTTGCGAATGTGCCCCGAATTCCTCACAATTCCGCTATGTGAATAACTTAAACCCATCTTGGGTCTAACTATGAACTTGGGAATGCATCAAAATATGTAACCTAACATAAGCTACCTAGGCCATTTACATCATAAACTTAATATTTCATTATTTAGTAATGGAAATCATGCAAAATTTGTTCAATCATAATTTGTATGTTTCGTGCATTAACATCGTGTATTGAAAACACATTTGAAACACGGATTTATTAAAAGATGCAAAATTTGTGTGACATTCATTCATTCATAGGTTCATACTTCATTCATTAACACATTTATCCATGTGTCAAACTTGTTTTCAACGTATGATATTCATGCATAAAATGTATAAACCTATGAATGAACAAGTTTTGCAAGATTTTCATTATTAATTTGTCACATGCTGAATTTGTGATGTAGGCCTACTAGGTAGGTATGTAATTAACTTAAGCTAAACCACTTAGGCTACCGAGTAGGTAGCCCAACTTAGTATTAGATAGGTAGCTTAAACTTAAACCTACTCAATAGATTAGGCTACTTACCTAATATGCATAGGCTCAATCTATTAATAGGTTAATAGGAATTTATGTAACCTATTAAATAACATAAGCATAGGTAGTTTATTAGGTAGGTATAAACATAAATTTAGTAGGTACTTATTAAGCTTAGTAGACTATAACCTACATGTTATTCAAGTACATGCATTTATTAATATGTAATTCTTACCTACCTAGGTTAACCTACCTATAACTTATCTATTTATGTAAGTAGTGTAAAAACATTCAAGTTCATTTAATGCAACATGTTGAAAAACAATTCATGGAAATTGATTATAATATGTTGTTCCAAAATCATGTTCATTACAATATGTTGTCCAAAAAAATCACCTTATGGGGTGGTGGAGCAATGGTTAAGGATTTGATCAATGTGGAAGTGAAGAGTTCAAGTCCCCACACTTGCAACTTAAGCTACCTTGGCTACTTACGTAACCTAATTAAATTGCTTAAGTTATAAAACTTACTAGACCACCTAGTCTAAGCTACTTGGCCTAACCTAAATGACTTAGCTTCACTAGTAGAAAAATGTTAATTTGCAATTACAATTTGTGACTAAAAAACAATTACAATCAACTCTATAATTAGTTGCATAAGTGAAGTCACATTGAACCTTTAGTCACAAATGACGACTTAATGTGATGTTAGCACATTTCACATGGATGAAACATACTATCAACATATACACTTCTATCATTTAACTAATGTATAACATTTGCAACTATTAACCATTCTTTTACAACTAATAAATAACCCTATCACTAATTGCCATTTATCAACATAATAATTTTTTGGGCAAACTTTTTTAATTATTGAAATATCATCACAAATTTATAGATTTCATGGGTTCGTTCCAAATCCGTGTGAAATCTGTTATTTCATGCTTTCATATCCTTTACACATGAATGTCATGCATTATTTAAATATGAAAAAAATACGAATAGACACATAACATTTATGTTAAACAATACGAACAGGCATATGACACTTGCGTTTAAATAATGCACACAACATTGATGTTCAAATAATACAAGTAAATAAATGACATTTGTGTTTATTTCATACGAACCTATGAAAAGCAAATTTCACACGATTATTATTACGAAATCATGACCCATGAAGTTTGTGATCATTAATCTAGGCCATCCATTATGGATGACAATAAATTTCAACACATACTTTAATCAAATTTTGACACATGGCAAAACTTGGAATTATTTAATATATGATTTTATATAATATATAATGAGAAAAAAAACATGGTCCAATTTCAATTATTTACATGATGACACTTGGACAAAAGAAAATTTGACATGTGGCACTTGTAATAAATTTTGATGTAAAATATTTTTTTATTTAAATTTTGGTTTAAACCATCCATTATGATTATTCAATTTAAATGTATTTATATTGTGACATGTGGCACAATCAAAAATTGCCACATGGCATAATGATTAAATTTTGGAAAAAAATTAAAACAAATAATTACTTATATATGTACATAAAAAATACCTACCTATTTAAGATACATATCTACCTAAGCTACTTACTTACCCACCTAGCTACCTAAATAAATCAATAGGTAGGAAGGTAGAAAAATAAGTCGGTTGAAAAGTAACAATGTAAATATTTTATTTTATTTTATTTTATGTTTTGCTTTTAAGGTTAAACTTTTTTGAGCTCATTACAAATCGCACATGATTTTTAGTGTGAAATCGAAGGAGTAAGCACCTTTTTTATATACTTTGTAAGATGACATTAAAAAACAAAACATATGGGTTAAACCTTCTAGTTACATTTTAATCATAAATTCAATTGCAACTAAAAATGATTCTTCGACAAGTTTTGTGCTTGTTTTTAGTTTTGAGAATTATACAATTAAATAGGTAAAAAATAAATAACTAATTAGCTAATAAATAATTATCTACCCACCCACCCACTTACAAGACTACTTATTACATATTATTGTTTAATTATTTTATTAAATTTAGAAATAAAATTAATCATTATTCTTTCATGGTTTCCAATAACTAATCAATTGGTTCTCAAAATTAATAATAAATTATTTCAAGAAATAATTATTTTATATCTAGTTAATTAATCAAGTGTTAATTTAATCATTTAAGTTTTTTATATATCTAATTATTTGGCAATTACTTTTAAACTGATAAATTTTTATTTATTCAGTTACTTAAACATAAACATTATTTTCACCTCTAAAAATAAACCTTTTAATTTGTTAATCATCAACTAATTAAATTTTTAAAAAAGGTATTAGTTGATTATCTAACAAAATAAATTATTAATTAATTGGTAATTTGAATATTAACTATAAATGATTAAATTTCTAATTTATTAACTTAATCAGTAGATATTAAATGAATTTTAATAAACCAGTAACATTAACTGATTAATATTTATTAGCTATTAACCATAAATTTTTATTAAGTAAAAATAAAATAAATTTTAATTAATCACTAATAGTAACTAGAAAATTTAATTTGTGAAGAATTTACTATTTATTATTCATTGGCAGACTAAATAGTTACTATTTAGTAATCATTAGCTATTAACCATAACTATTCATTAACTACCTATATCAAATTATTGAGATATTAAAAAAAACTAATCATATATTTCAGAATGAATTAAATAAGGAATAATTAGATAATTATTATCTCAATAAATTATTTTTTCATAGTATCTCAATTTAAAATAATATTTAATAAATTATTGGTAAATCATTGGTTAATAAATATCAAATATGCATTATTTATTTATAAACTTACTGATTTGTTGATATAAGTAAAGTAATTTTTAGTTAATTAACTATTATTATTATTTTTGATAAATAAATAAAAATTATTCATGAATAATGATTAATTATTGTATGAATTTACAATTTATATATCTAATTAATCAACAAATGTTTTTGAAATAACTAATAAATAGTAATTTATTATTTCATTAATTGTTATTATTTTCAATAAAATGAAATGGTTATATAAAATTATTTGGTTCATATTTTATACTAACTAATGGAAAATTGAAAATAATATTTGCTAGATAACTAATGTTCGTTTAATATATTAGTTATTTCATATTTATATAACTTTGTTACTATAATTTAATCATATATTAATAAATATGATATGTTTTTAAATGAACCATATAAAATCACAATGATTTTTTTCAATTCAATATGGCCATAATATAGTCAAATATATGTTTAATATACTTTGAATATAATTTAAATGCATTTTGATATGTTAAAAAAATTTAATAGATGTTTAATATACCTTGAATATAATTTATATGATATTCTTTTAATTTACAGTAAACTTTCTCTAAACTAATACTGTGTAAACTAATATTCTCTCTAAACTAATATGCGGGCACAAGCCCGTGGCGGGCCTCATACTTAATCTAATAATTCTCCATAAACTGATATTCAATATTTTTTTCTAGTCCCATAGCATTTTATAAATTAATACATCATACATATGGCACCAAACAAACGATGAAATTAGAAGAAACACCTTCGAAAGTATAGAGCTAAATGCGTTGGAAGAAGTTATCAATATTCCTCTATACCAACTGCTTTGTCCTGATCATACTCACACTATCCTTCATCTTCTGTGAGGCGATGATCCATGACCTTCTACTAACCTCCATGACCTTCCATGCTGCTCTGGCAAGTTCTGGAATGATTTTTGTTACCCCCCATATAATTTGTGTAAACTAATATCCTCCATAAACTAATATCTTCCAGCCGGTCCCAAGTATATTAGTTTAGAGAGAGTTTATTGTAGTCCACAAAACCTTAGTGTATGTTAGTAAATGTATAAACACACCATAATAAGTAACCAAATTATAACTAATTTTACAACTAAATGTACGTAAAAACATATTTTTGGATGAAATATCCAAAAAGTTAGTCAATATGGAAGGATGTGTAATTTAATAGTCGCACCATAGTTGTGAAAATAGTCATGAAGTTTAAAAGATGATGACTAGTTGTAAAAATGATAAAATAAAGTTGCAAATGATAGGTAGTTCCATGGAGTCACATGTAGTTACAAATTTAATGATAACATATATTTACAAGATTTCTTCTAGTGTTTAACCTAGGTGGCTAAACTAGGTGGCCTAGCTTAGGTTTAGGACATAGGGTTGGTAGGTAAATAAATAAATAATTTTTTGGCACAATTAATTATTAAATTTATTAATTAGGTGGTAGGTAGGTAGGTTAGGTAGGATAGGTAATTAATATTTTCATATAAATTTTAAATAATATATATTTTTGGATGCTGCCCAAATTATATTATTGTCACAGTGATTTAGTAAAAACAACTTAGTAAAAAAAACTTAGTAAAAAAAACTAACCAAAAAGACCTAATTGAAATGATCGAGTCCAAAACAACTTGTTCAAAATGGCACTTTGGTCAAGTTGGACATTGGGGTAAAAAAACCATGTAGGGTTTTTTTTTACTGAAATTCTCTGTCAAAAAGGTTGTGATTTCTTATAATGGGAACTTATTGACTACAACATCATCTTTATAAATGGATAAAAAAAGTATAGACAATTTCTTAACACACAAAAATGTAGAGAATCCAGGTACCTAGAAATTTCAAGTTCATTACAAAGTTCATTCAATTTCATTAGCATTAATTCAAATTCAACACAACATTTCATATCCAAAAGGTTTGGAAATTCATGTGTTTAAGGAGAATGTAAAAGCATGACTGAGAGGTAGAGGTAGACCACAAAGTTGAAGGGGTAGGATCCAAATGAGTTCTAAGAATGTTGTTGTTCTTAAAGAAGAGTTTAAATCCACCTACGGATTGAATAGCACAAAGAAATCTAGTTAGCCAAATTGAGAGTATTAAGAAGTGATAGCATGAACTCAAGCAAAGTGAAATGAATACCATGTAGGATTGGCCATGGTTGATCCAAGAGATTAGTTTGAAAGTGCAAGTTGTAAGTGGCAGAAGATTGCAAATGCAATGACTGCAAGTGGGCACTTGTCGTTGCCAAGAAACAATGCTAGTTGCAAAGACAAGTGGGGTGCAATCTATGGAGACTTCAAGTGCACTTTGACTACATGGCTTCAACATGAAACAACACAAGGTATTAGAATTTGACCCTATAAAAGAAGACAAACCTGAATGTGTTTTGCCATTACAACAAAGTACACAAACTCAAGAAAAGCTTCAGAAAGAGCAAATTGACTACTTCAAGTCTAGAGAAAGTGAGTAGACCGATTACTTCAAGTCTAAAGATGTTGAAATCAACAACATTTAGAAAAGTATGGTCCAAGCCATATTTGGATTGATTTAAATAATGGGCACAATGTATTCAAACGGCAAACCGCCAACTAGTTCTGATTCTATTACAGAAGACAAAAACACAAAAGATGACTAAAGTAACCATGATTATAGAAAATATGAACATAAATACTATAGAAAGCAAGAACATAGATCAACAAGTATGAGAATTCAATACTTTAAATTAGATAACTATTAATCAAAGAATCATGAAAAGATACATTGTGTTTTTTTTACTTCATGGAAAATAGTGTTGTAGCTTCAAGGGTAGAATGTGTTTGTACAATGTTATTATTTAAACCAAGTTTTTTTGTTGTCTTAAATATACTTCAAGCTTAGCATGTCATTGTTCACTAGAAGTTTCTCCATCTTCAATTGCTACAACACCTTCTTAAATAGTAAAATTTTGAATCGCAACAATTTCTTCATCCAACACAATCATGATCTACTCCACATCTATTTCATGGTGACATATTAATAGGTTATGCAACAAGCAACAACAAGTGATATAATCGGGAGCAAAATTAATGTGCATTTCTATCTTCCCTTGAAGCTCATGAAATATTTTTTTCAATATGCCAAAAGCATTTTCAACAATAGATCGCACTTGCTTCTGCTTTCTATTGTACAACATTTCAAAGAGGTTGTGATTTCCTTTTTTGGGTGGTGTCATCAACCAAGATAATAAGGGATACCCTTTATCTTTTAATAGAAAAAGAAAAAAACCTTCCTAACCTTTATTTGCATTGAATAGTCCTTGAGATTGAGCAAAATAATAAATTGTAGACCTTTTAAGAACTTTGGAGTCATTGACATTTCCTAGAAGACCCACAAAGATGTTAGTGAATCGTTTTTGGTCATCCACGATTGCTTGACAAACAACATTATACCCTATTGTTGACGCATTCCCAAGTCTTTAGTTAGTCCCAAGTTGGGGCTAAGTTACTCAAGTTGCGGAATGGTGGGGGATTCGAGGCACGCTCCTAGCTCTTAACACTAAAAGGGGTAGAGGGGCGTGCTGAAGCTCCGGGATGGGATTAGGAAGAGTGACAAGCTATTCACTTATTTGAACTTGCATCAAAACCAACGAACAAGTTAGTTAGTTCACTTTCTGGAGCACCCTTGGTGCTAAGATAAGCCACGGGCAACTCTGGACTCACTTGACTCACCACGACTCGAACTTGGGGGAAGCCACCACCTTCCTCCATATAATATACTTTGTGCCTCTCTGCGGCACCCACATTCGAATGGCTTTTTGTCCCGAGACTCCCAAGGAAGAGTCCCAAAATTGTCCCAGTTTGGATTCCCGGGACTTTGCACGATCATAATTCTTTATTTAGACCTCCAATTGGGTTGAGGTTTGTAGCAAAGTTGTAGCTCTCCTCAAGAGCTTTTCAACGGTGTGTCACATTCCACCTGCACGCATTGAGGTTGGGTCGATTCTTGACTTTTAGTGGTCGGGAGTCAAACTGCCAGTTTAACTCTCGACCCTTCTTTTTGCCATAACTTGTGCTGTAGATGTCCAAATGGACAATGCAAGGCCATTTTCGACATCTAAACTTCAATAGCTTTCCAATGATATAAAAAACACCCCAATGCAAGGTGTTTTGACCCCGGCAATGAAACTTTGAAATTTCGGGAGTCTCGGAGGACTTCTAAGTCCCAACTTTGGGAGTGTGAATTTCATCCTCACATTCTCCCAAGGTAGGGTTGTGACAATTGTTTTGTGGTAAAAGTAATCTTCACATAAAGTTCCATTAGGTTTGGAGATAGAAAAATGTGTACCATCAATGGCCCCTTAGATGCTTAGGGGACCACATAAAATTTTTAAACCAGTTTACATTACCATCTCCATCTTATTTCTAGATGGCCAAGTGAAAAGATTCTTGAAAACAACATTGAATGCTATGATGACCTTTTTCAAAACAAATGAAATAGTTGATTGACCCACAACAAATAATGCATTACAACCTTGTGCAAGCTTGTCGAAGGCACAAGCCATTCACACCTCTACTAGGATGGACATCCTATAGTGTGTGTCTTGCTTTCAAATCAAAAGCTTCAAATGATCAGTAATCATAAACAAAGTTTGATTCCTCATTTAGAAGTTTTAGAGCCAATGTGCATTGTCATATTATGTCAAAACAAAGATAGAAATTTATGTCATTAACCTTAGCTTCACCTAGTGATCAAGCTTTGTGGGCAACAACCCCAAGCTGTAGGTGATCTTATGAAGGAAACATATTGACATAATGACAATCTTTTTGATGTCGGTTGCAATGACAACATTTGGCAAAAAACCTAAAAATGGAAGCATTTCATGTGAAAACGAAAACCTTGTAGCAACAAGATCAACAAAACAAGAAAACCAAAATGTTCATTATCCATGTCCATCATGTTGACTAACATTTACTATTGTTGCAAAAAGTTATTGCAGAGAATTGACGTAAAAAACAAACAAAAAATTGTGAAGTTGAGTGCAGACTATAGATGTGAAGCCAACAATGAAAACACACTCAATGAAAAGCACAAATAAAGCAATTGTAAACTTGAAGACAAATGATGAAGATGTGCAGCGACCAACAAACCTTAAAGTGCGCAAAGTGATGATCTGATGAAAAACAAACAACAAATAAAGATGGCGACAAAGATGGCATAGAAAAGTAATGAAGTGAATCGATGACATAAAGATGGCGCAAAATGAACTTGTGATACAAAGATTGCATACCTTTAATCTCTTGTTTTTTTTTCTTACATCATATTGTTGCTTGATGATGAAACTTTGCATCAACAATCCACTTTCGTTGTAACTTTCCCCATGATTGTCGAAATGTTAAATTAAAGTTTAGTTAAAAATCTGAATTGAAGACTAGGTTTAATTATTATTAGGTTAATAATACTAAAATGAATCCTAGTTTGACACTTGGTGTAGACACATGTTTATCCCAGAATGTTAGGTTAATGTGTTAATGTTAATGTTAGGGTTAAAAACAAAAAAGTAACCTAACCCTAATTTCAATTAATGTTAAAAATCAAAAATGTTAATTGACTACCATTCGGTGTGAACATATTATAATATATTGTCTTAATGTTTGATAACATGAATAAATAGAAAAGTAAATCATTTTTGCACTTCAACAAAAGGTGTTTGTTTCAATCAGCTAAAACAAATTGGGTTTTGCAACTTTCATTTTCATTACATGGTTTTTTGAAAGCTGCGAAACCCAAGTTATTAAACTCAAGTCATTTTGCCTTGTTGAAAATGACACTTTTGATCATAATGTTGTTTGGAGGGACATTGATCAAAGCCAAATTTGACCATGTTATTTAACATTTGTAATAAAAATGAAATAATTTATTATTTGGCGTGAAGTCGTGTTTATGTTTGAAGGTTATTTGTTGATTTGTAAAAATTAAATAGTTCAAACTTGAATTACTGTGATTGACATTCATTCTTGTTATGTTTTGGTGGCAAAATAACACTGAGTTTTGGTCACCTTTTTAAGGTCCATCCACACTTAAAGATAGGGTGGTCAGTGTTGGAAACCTTAACACATATTTATTTGCGACTAATGGTGAATTGGAGTTTTATAGGTGGGGTGGATTGGGGTGGGTTGGAAGGGGGTGAATTTTTTCCCTCTTTTTCTTTCCCTTTCCAAAGGGGGATGGGAGGAGTGTTGAGAGGTTGGGGAGGATTTTTTTATGCTTTCTAAGGGGTTTTTTCCTTGGGTGGCATGGGGAAATAGGAGGTTTGGTTGTTTTAAAAGTGGAGCAGGATGGGTCAAGTCCTTCAAAAATATGCTAAATTATTAGGAAAATAAGTTAAATATTTTCAAAGGGTCAAAAAATATTTAAATTGAAGACAATTAGTGCTCAAAGTCAATTTTTGGTGTAATTTTGTAACACATATGTGCGGGGATTTTTGGAGTCCTTTGTATGGTTGTTCATGGACCATTCCAATGACAATTTCAATAACTACCTCATTTTCAAGCTTAACTACTTTTAAAAAATATTTAATAGCTGTTTCCTTTTCTTATGAACTTTCTTAATAACTATTTTCACCTTTCTTAATAAAAAAACTCTATTTATAATTATCTCACTCTTTTCCCCTCTCCACCAACCAACATGGATATGAAAATAAAATTTAACATGTGCCTTTTCATGTTGATGAAATGTATATTAATTTAAATTAAATTTGACATGTTGAATTATTGAAAACCATATGAAAATATAATTTTAAAAAAAAAGTTGATTGTCAGCGGTAGTGCGCAGCAGAGTGGAGCTCAAATGAACAGGAGAGGTGATAATGAGTCACAATAGGGTATAGGAACCATTCTACCCTACATTGATGTGCAAGAAATTGTTTCTCTCTCTTTTTTTCTTTTTTTCTTTTTTTCCGGTTACCCTCCAGCCCACCCCTTGTTCTGGTACCTACCTAAGCATCGAATACTGATCTGGTACCTATCGAATCAGCCAATCTGGTCTGGCGTGGTACTTACCTAACCTGCCAGGGCTCTAGGATTGGGGACAGGTCTGTTGTGCTTTCTTGCAAGTTGTGGTACACGGTCTGCGGCTCCTGAAGCAGGTTTCTGGTTTCGTGACGCACCTTTGATATCCGCAGATTGTTCGACCGAAAATTCCACCCAAGAATTCCGATCTGAGCACTAAGATGCTCAGCAACAGAATTAGTGCAGA
>Ga0116229_10008536_pt1 | contig 15896 bp, 16 predicted proteins | sample S1TSphgellanicum_3_FD_87313 | JGI IMG/M metagenome (GOLD analysis project Ga0116229, IMG submission 87313) | Host-associated microbial communities from peat moss isolated from Minnesota, USA - S1T2_Fc - Sphagnum magellanicum MG | ecosystem: Host-associated > Plants > Peat moss > Unclassified...
CCCCCCCACACACAAATGTTCATGCACCTTTCTTGCATTACCTTGGTAACCTAAACATCAATTAGAAACATGCCATGCACTATTTGGAAGTTTTTTCCAATCAAAACACAATGGAAAATATGTGTTAAATTGACAAGGTTTACTAAGTAAGTTTGAACATAATTAAAATGTATAACCAACAAGTGACCAGAAAAGCTAACAATCCAACTACAAAATGACCACTATAGTTGCAACAAAGTCAAAATTCTAAATGTAACAACATGAAGATATGTTATGATATAAATTTTGAATGGTGTTTTCACCTCACCCAAGGGGTCATTGCATTTGTGTTGTTAAAAACGTCATGGTGTGCCATATTTTGAATTGCAACTATGAGTAATATTTGAGTGATAATTCGTTTCAAAATCTTCCCAATTGCACCTTCCCCTTCTTTTAAATCCCATATCCACCTCCTTATTGGCATATATTCAATAACCAACCTTAGTGTTTCATCCATGAAGTATTATGATGTTGCTGAAGCTTTAAGGCATGCCATGTTCCTTACATGACCTTTCAAAACCTTGTTCACTTGTTCAATACAATACATCCACCATGTATCTAATGAACCACACAAGTGTAGTCTGATAAGTAAAGGATTTAATTTGGTGCATCAAATAGCCAAGTTTCATGAAAAAACCCACCAAGGAATTGACAATTTTCAAGGTAGTTATTTGACATTCTCAAGTTTTTAAAAAACCATTATCACACATCACAACTAAATATTTGATTTTTTGAAAATATGGGTTGTGAACCCTCATAATTGCCTTTAATACCCAACAAAAATTTGGTGCAATTTTCTAATACCCTTCCAACAATGGTATCCATATCAATTGAATCCATATAAAGTTGATAAGTGCCCTTTAATAATGCACAACATGGCTTAAATAAAATGTTCATCTATCTTGGTATCTAACATTCATTTGTCTTCAGTGGGTCCAAACATGGTAATAGGATCTAAGGTTGGTTATTTAAGTGATTAATTATCTTGGAATATTTTTAAAATATTCCAAAATATTTCATTTGAAAGTTGAAAATTTTAAATATGACCCAAAAAGATGTCACAATATACTATTGTGTAAATGTATATTTAAAAGCATTTCCCAAAACATGTCATGCTTAAAAATCTCCCCAAAAATAAGAGTCTTTACAATGCTTAATGATTGTTATGAAATATTTTATCCTCATTAAATTCATTCCAAATTGTACCACATGCTTCATAAAATTTTTAAAACAATGTCATGAGTGTTTTTAGTCTTGCAACATTAGTACAATTTTTTGACACTAAAACATGAAAAATTAAGCAATGATTACACTTGTTTTGGCTCATGTATTCATGTGATTGCACCTTCAAGAAAGTGACTTCCAAATGAGTTGAATGAAATATGAGAGTGGTGATAATGTATTGGCAATCAATTCAAAATTTGAATTACAATTGAAAAATAGGAATGCCCATGTCAACTTATGTAGTTGAAAATTAGTCAATCTTCAACTAAAACAATAAGGTTGCAACCATACATTACCATGTGAGGTGAAAGCACTTTAGTTGCATAAGAAGAGGTTGGTATCAATGTTGTACAATTATTTGAATTAAAAAACCTATCAATTCCTATTTGTCCTCATTATATTATTATTTAACTTTCCAATATGCAAATATTTTAGCCACCCCAAAAATATATATAATTTTTTTTATTTGCATCAAATTTTGGTATTCTATATTTATTTAAATTTCTAAATTTTTGTATTTGAAGGTGTGAAGAGTGATAAAAATGTAATTGAAAATGGTAAGATCTTGCGATAAGATCATTGTTTTTTTTGACATACCATATATATTTAACATATCATTCAACTAAGTAATTCGGAGGAGGTAAAACAAAATAATCATTTAAAGTGCAAGTTTTTTCAAAATAATTCAACCATCAATGGTATGAAAGGATTCTTCAATTCACTTTCCTCCACATCCGATTACAAGTTCATTTACTAGTACTAATTTGCTTACTAACCTATTGACTAAATTGATTTGCAACTAATATGTACAATGTTTAATACATATGTTATATTTATATTTATATATTGTGAATTAACACATATCCTACATTAATTATATTTTGATTTTCATTAAAAATATTATAATTAAATAATTAAATAATAAACTTACCCAACAACCAATATATGGGACCCTATGTTTTTACCCATGTATTTTGTAAATTCAAAGAACTTTATTCCAAGAAAACATTGCTACAAAGAGGAAAAAAAAGTGGAGTGATCAAGGACATAAGTTGGACATAAAAAAACCATTAGAATTTTTTTGGTGTGTGTGGAGGGTGACTTACCGTTAGTAAGTTTTCTGCCTCATCAACAGATTGCACTTGGACATAAGGTTCCAACAAAACAATGAACCTTATGCTCGAGGTGCCTCGTCTTCTTTCAAACAACATCACAACCATCCATTTTATAAGGAAAATTCTAACAGTTTTTTAGATTGGGTAATATCCTGATGTCAATCTTCCAGTATTTTTTAGTAACTCGGGGCCAAACAACAAGCCAAAAATGCTCAAAAGTTGGCCCCAAGTTTTTTCGGCCCTGACTCCTAGTGTAAAGTGGGCCTTATTCAAGCAGTTTCATAAGTGTTTTCCTGAGTGAGATAGGCAACCATTTACTGGTCTTATATTTGATGTTAATTTTCATACAAATCTAGGATTAAGGAAGGTGCCTGAAATATGAATTGATGATCAATAAAGGGGTTTAGAACAAGCCCCGGAAAAACTGGTTACCACCTAACAAAAATGACAACTTCACCTGCTGGGGTGTTATAGAATCCATACTATGGACATTAACTTGCCCTTTCCTTATTTAATGTACTCCTCACGACAGGAGGGAGTTCGGGAACTTGATGTTCCCCTTGTGGTTCGCCCTCTTAGGTGATTCTTTTGTCTTCTGATGTGGGTCCTTCCATTTTGTTCCTTGTATTCCCCCTTTTTTTTTGGGTGCTTTGGTTTATTTTTATGATTGGCAGGTTTTCATCACATTAACTGCTAACAACTACACAACTAAAAGCAGAAGCCTATGAGCAAAAACAAACAAGGACGTTTCCTCTTCCCCACCAAAAAAAACTCCCCAAAAAAAGCAGCTAAAAAGTTGAAGAGGATGACCACTTTGATAACCACCCATGATGTCATCTGTTGATGAGAGCATTGCTTAGTTTAGTAAGTACATGAGGGAAGCACTAGATAACACTCACATTCCCTACAACATTATGTCCCACATACTCCATACCCACCTTACCTTTTTAGTTTGAAATTTGAATACTCAATTAAAAAGACTAGAATAGGGAGGAATCAAAAATGGAGAAAGCATGTTACAACACACATGCACCTTACCTTTTAGTTTGAGATTTGAATACTCAATTCAAAAGACTAGAATAGGGAGGAATCAAATTGGACAAAGCATGTGGGAGAGCTTTTGTGGGATTGGTGGAGAGAATAACCGTAACCCCATTGACCCAATAGCTACAAGCAATGTAGAACTAACCATGATGAGAATTGAGAAAAGTGTGGACAAGTATATAATACATATGTATGTATGGCAAAAGTGTTATCCTTGGCCACAGTGAACCAGCACCCACTAGCACACTGTAAAGGATGGATGGTAAGTGGTCAGGAAACAATTTTCTGTTGGGTTCCAGCTCCTTAGCTAACCATGGTGGTTAGCTTGGTTGCTTTTTTTTTTCCTACCTACTTACTAGCAACCCACAAGCAGGTTGTTAGTAAGTAGGTAGTAAAAACAGCCCTTACCTATGTATAAACCATCTACTTACCTCGTAATTACCTATTTTTCTACCTATATACAAGACCTATTTTGACGGAATTGGTTACCAAGGGTGAAACCAAATATTAACTCAGTTGAGGTTCATCCAGGGGCATCCAGTGGATGGTGTGCTGGTGGTTGCTGGTTCACTGTGGCCGTTATGTTATCCTTATGGTGGTACCCCACCTACATCAAACTGGTGTGATTATTGGATCCCAGTTTAGCCAAAACTGGGATGAAAACAGTACAGAGGAGAAAACGAAGAGGACCAAACTAGTTTTTGTAAAGCATATTGATCCTCAGAGAAATTTTAGTCTGATACCGAGTTTCATGAATCCTGCAAACCAGCCGATACCCAGTTTCATGAAACAGTACCCAATTTCGCTCATTTGACTGAGACACACAAATTGAGGATGGAACAGGGATTAGAGGGTCAAACTAGGACCCAAAGACAGGGTGACTTTCTGGATAGCTCTATTAATAGCTCATGTGAAAGTTACGGTTTCCTATGGATTGCTGCTGAGCAAGCACATGAGCTATTTTTGATGTACTTTGCACTTGCAGTTTACCCATAACAGCAGAGACTCCGTAAAGAACCCTTCCTTCTACAGGATCGTGCATGTGAGTGACGAGACGCTCTTTGCTGCTGCCGCTGCCTCTGAGTCACTTATGTATTGTTTCATGTGGAGGAAAGGAAGAGAAGATGCGGTCCTGGTCTGGTCAAAAGAATCACACACTCTAGTCTTTTTTTCTGTACCTCGGTTCTGGCGTGTTCTCACGTCATATGAAATTATACAGTACTGAGCAGACAAGAACTCATGATGGCCTGCTATGTCTTTTGTTCTAGCAATGAATGAAACCACTGCAGTTAATTCTTAAATCCTCTGCAGGAACAGAAAATTCAAGGGACGATATTAGACCTCATACTGCCTCCGCATTACAATTCATTAAGAAGGAGTAAGTCATCATGGGTAGTAAATAATTTTGTTGACAGTGGTGGAATAGGCAATGACAGTGGGCCTACTAGGAGTAGGAATTGAGAATGAGGGCGTGAAAGACGGGTGTGGGGGTGTGTGGGTGGAGGAGCTATGATCATAGTTAGAAGCTCTTTTCATTAGGCTCTTGTGATCATGAAGTCTCTGGAAGCCCTTAACATAGGGCCTTGTTTCCTGATGTCGCTTTTCACTGGAGAGCTGCAAATGAATCGAAAATATGTGATCAATCGTGTTAGGAACTCTGGGAACACATGTTCTCATGAAAAAAAGATAGATGTAATTTTATGGTGACTCACAGTTTCACTCAGAGCTGATGCAATTGGCTGGTGCAACTGGTCAATGCTTGATTAGTAGAATTTTGAGACCACTCTGTCTAGGAAAACATAATGAAAAGCTGCTGTGATCATAGAATCTGTGACTATAGAATCTGTGATCACAATCACCTACTGGAGAGAGAGATGTCTTTTACATATATGTAAAGTCTTGGATTAGATTTTTTAATTATAAAGTATGGTACATTATATTTGATAATAAGGTCTCCTCAAATGTGAAATCACGTTTGGTTTTCAAGAGCACATTTCATTTTTCAGATGCACATTTTGTTTTATATTGTCATTGTTATGTAATTCATGTCAGGATTCAAATTCAAAACATGATTTTCCTTCAAGGAAGACCATGCATGAGGGCATCTATAAAATGTGAGCCTATCTTGGCTCACATTTTGGTTTATTTCAAGAATGCCCTTAGCCTAAGGCCTTACCTTACATGGAACACCAAAATGATCATGCATCTTCACAGACCTCACTAGCCTTGGGTAAAAATCCTTAGTGGCCTAGGATAACAACTAAATCACTAAATGCTATGCTGATGAGTCTAGGTAGTAGGTATCCTAGAGCTTGACTACCCCACGCTATTTGAGAGGCTTTCCCCAGAAAAAATGCCTGCTGAAAAGGGATAATGTTCATTAGGAGATTATGTGTACCTAGTGGTTGTTTCTGGCAAACCCTAACAACCATTTCTGTTCTTGATGAACTGGGAAATGCTCATGGTTATGTCTGGGAAATGCTCATGGTTATGTCTCAAACTAGCATTGTCTCTTACGACATCATTCAACTATTCATTACACCTGTACACCTGTCATTGCCCATACTCTTAGCAATTATCCAAAAACCAAGAAACAACACCAACATCAAACTCAAAGGCAAGCAGAGAGACAAGCTTTGAGAAGGCAAGCACTACTTTCCTCATCAACATCATGAATAAAAAGGAGTTAGTTTAATTGATACACATGGCATAACACATACAGATCTCCCATGTCCTTCTAGGCCAGCAGCAACAGAAGAGGAAGGGAGGGGAGTAACACATCACAATACCATCAATGAGTTGCAATTTATCAGGGGATTAATCAATTCCCAATTGTTCTCTTCCAATTCTGAGACTACTTTTCATAATTGTTAACACATAGGGCTTTCATACATGTCTAGTTCCATCCAAAGAGTCAAGTTTTATCCATGTAAATAATTGCATCTTGTGATCAATGAGCACAATTTCATCCATGTAATACATTTCATATGTGGTAGCAATTCCATGTATACATATTAATATCATCCCTTTGGGTCAATTTTATCATTAATATTTGCTTTTATGTCTACAATCATTTTATTCATCGGGTAAGTTGCAATTGTATGATTTCACTTGGATCCATCATGAAGTTGAATTGCATCTCATCGTAAGATCTGCTTGCATGGATGACTTCATTCATGCGAATAGATTCATCAAAATGCTTTTTCATCATCCCAACCCTGCAATCTGTAGAGATCCATGAACCATAATGGTTTCCTTCAAGGATACTTCTTCTTCATTGTTGAGGTTCATCCATGTTGTCTATTCTCATTCGTTTAACAAGCTCTTTTCTTTTTCTGCCTGTCCCTCCTCCATGTTTTCTGCTTTCCCCATCTCCACTCCCCATTGTAAAGTCCCTCCCTCCTCCAAAATGATTTGGAGGTGTAAAGAAAGCTTTCATGATTGCTGCTGTCAGCCAGATCATTCATAACAGGAGGTCGCTTACTCCTTCAGCTTGACAGCTTGTGTTCCATTGATTGTGGCATTTCACAGGACTCTCTGTTCCCTTGCCCTTTTCCACGAAGAAAGCAAACTAATAACTAGGGACTGAAGAATGGCACATCCGATAGCTAGCTCTGAACCCACCCACACTATTATAAACTGAACGATATCTCTTGTGGGTCAGGAGTCAGTACTCACTCCAGCTAGAATCCCGGATTCCAGACTAGCTATTGATGAAAGGGTAGCAAGAGTGAAGAATAGATAACTTGAAGTCAGAGAATGCAAATGGCATTACAGTACTAATTCTATCTTTAGATCAAGCCCAATTACCAGCAATCACGGAGTTCATTTTCTTCTATTTTATTAGCATGTTAGTGGTGTCCTGATTGTTATGTTCTTTTGTGACATGTGCTCTTGAGCTTTTATTTGCTTTTATATATATAAAGGGTTCTTCTTCTTTCTCAATAACTAAGATCTTACTGGAATAATCAGCAGTTAGGACTAGTGTTTTGTTTAGGGATTTTTGTTTGCAGCCAAAGTGATGATCATCCATAGGAAGCCAATTCTGACTATAAACAAGAAATAAAAGTTCTAATCTTTTAATCAACCTTCTACATTTTCTGGCTACAAAATGAAAACCAATTGTACAAATATGGCGATTTTTTTACCCCTTTTTTTCCTTACTTCTGGTGTCTGAAAACCTCAAAAAAACACTTTTTTGATTTTTTTTTTAATTACGTATTTTGGCGATACATCACTGGTGAAAAAAAAAAGGATGGCTAACTAAGGACACCTAAAAGAGAATAAAACAAAGTCCATGAATTTAAATCTCAAAAAAGTTATCCAGGACGCCAAAAAAAGGGGGTGGGGGCCAAAGAAAAACATGGACTCTGGAACCTGAGTACCTAATATTAGACCACAAAATAGGTGGGTACCATCACAAAATGTGGAGAATTGTAGGAATATGAGAGTGATGATTTGTGGGTGAAGAAGGTAAAGCTTTCATAGTGTGCTCCATGTGCTCCCCATTGCTGGAGCCATGTGCCCCAATTTAAAGGAGCACATAAAGCACTGCCAGAAATTTCCTAGTACTTTTGGAGGCCACATTAAAGTTATTTGTAAAAGTGATCTCAATTTGGGCTGCCATGGTGAACCAACACGTACACTGGTACCATAGTAAAAATCCCAAAAACTCTTTTAGGTTGCTTCAATAGTGCCACTGCACCCACCAGTGCACCATCCACTGGATGCATCCCCTTATTACTCAGTTTTACTCAGTTGTGGATGAACCTCAACTGAGTTAATATTTGGTTTCACCTTGGTAACCAATTTTGTACAAAATAGGTAATCATGTATATGTAGATAGGGAGGAAATAGGTAATTACTAGGTGAGTAGATGGTTTATACATAGCTAAGGGCTGTTTTATTACCTACCTAATAACAACCTGCTTGTGGGTTGTTAGTAAGTAGGTAGGAAAAAAAAGCAACTGAGCTAATTACCATGGTTAGCTAGGGAACTGGAACCCACAGAAAACTGTTTCCTGACCACTTACCATCCATCCATCAGGGTGCGCTGGTGGGTGCTGGTTTACTGTGGCCTGGGCATTCTACCTAAACATGGTAAATATCTCTTTTAAGTTCATTTTCTTGTTGGTGGTCGTTGGCGGTTTAAGCTCTGCTTAATTAGTTGGTACTACTGGATTTCTTGTGGGTAACCCTAGCAATGAAACAAAACAAAACAAAGTTGAAAATCACCTGAAAACCGTTGAGAGAACCAAGCCCAGAAGAATTGGCTAAAAACGCAATTGTAATTATAGCCCCAGAACCACATGTTCCAACTCATTCCCAAATTGTGAAACTGAAAACTAAGTAACTGGAAGCCCCAAAATCTAGACCAAAAACTGAAACCAATGAGGTTTTTTTTCCTTGACAAAACAAAAGTCCCAAATCAAACTTCATGATTACATTAAGAATTTGCCTAAACTGGAACTGTCAAAGGGTTCAGACAAACCCAGAACTGGCCAACAATTTCGTCTATTTTTCCATGTTTTACAATGGTGGTCTGTCAATAAAATATAAAACTTATGACTCTATTGTTGCAAATTGCCATGTGATCAACTTGTTCTGAACCGAAGTTTCCACAGAAATGACCAGTGGGCCCAAGCATTAAGCAAAACTACTATTAAGTCCCCACTAAGGAGACTCATGAAACACTTGGAGACTTTAGTACCTTCGCAGCTTGGACACTAATTTATATTATTTGTAAAAAAAATTGAAATCTAATTTTCAAAAAACGTACTTAAATTTTTGAAACGACAAAAACTTTGTGAAGGAAAATAGAGAATCTCTTGGAACTCACAAGTATTATTCTAGTTTCAACATGGGATGGAATCTTGAAAATTAATAAAACTACGACTCGGCAAACATGTGTTTGAAGTTGCCCATACCCTATCTTCCTTGAAACATGGAGTTGCAATTTGATTTGGGTTGTTGGATTCTGGTCCAGAAGTTTTAATCCCCTCAATGGACAAAATGAAGTCTCCCTTACATTCCACAAGAGCAAGCCAAAAACTAATTAAAGTTACCAGTCCATGCCGACTAGCCAACAATCAATCACTAAGTGCTTTTGTGGACAGAAGCAGCAGCTGTCGGCTAATGCAAAAAAGAAGCCATTGTTTGGCCCATTGTTTTGCAGTTCTAGGGGAATGTCCCTTGAGGCTTAAACTGAACCAACCCAAATAGGTAGAGTGTTTTTAGGAGGGGCTATTAGTCCAAGCCAAAAATAGTGGCAGCCAATTTTATGAATAGAATGTACCCCAATTAGTGCCCCCTGGCATTAGAGTGGGACAAAAATGGTAGCCAATAAGTTTAAGGATTAAAATCCTGCTCAACCAATGAGGAGATGCGGCATGCAGCCCCTTTGTCAAAAACTAGCACTGACTGTGAGGGAGGAAAAGACAGGAAATCCTGCATAGAATATAAGTGTGGTGTTAAAGCCCAGGGGGTGAAGCATTTCCAAAATAATGGGCCTATGACAAGGTGATGGTCGAGTTCAGTTCACCATTTTGGGAACATCCCTCACCCATGGGGTAAAGCTTTACCCCTCATAAAGCACAAGGGGTTATTGTAAACTCAACATAGGTAGATCACAAGCCATAAGATGAGGTGGGGGAGTGGGGAAACCGTTCTTACCAGTGTTGCCCAGATATACATTAAAAAATTCCAGATATGAACCCAGATAGTGCTCGGATATGCATGTAGTCATATCCAGAATTTGGTTTTAAAAAACATATCCATCCTTGTATGTATCTGGCATAATGTGCTCATGCAGTAACCAATGCTCGTGCATATATGGGCATGATGTGCGATTACTAGTATGCACATCCAGGCGCTCATGCATTACTGGATATGCTCGAATATGCATAGTATGAATATGCCTATGCTTATCTAGGGCATTCCACCACATAATTGGTTAGGGTTTAGGATTAAATTGTTGGACGGAGATGGAGCTCATGGGGTTGAAGGTTTAGCATTTTGTGGCAAAGCTTTGAATGTGAAGTGCATCCGAGCTATCCTTTCTTGCTTGTTCCTTGTGATTTTTGGCTTTAGGGTTTAGCATTTTGCAACAAACCTTGAATGTGAAGTGCATGTCCTCTTTGCTTTACTTGCTCCTTGTGACTTTCGACTTTAAAGTTTAACATTTTGTGACAAAGCTTGAATGTGAAGCACAGTCACTCTCCTCTTCTTGCTCCTTATGACTTTTGACAATGCATTGAGTGCACAATGTGTCTTCTATCTCCTCCTTTCTCCTTTGTGACTTTCCTTGTTGAACGTTATTGAGTGTCAAATTTTGAGCATCTAAATGTGAGGTGTGAATGTGTGAGCGTTGGGAAAATTGTGTCTTTTCTCCTCTCTTTGCAACTTTTGGTAGTGTTTTGAATGCACATGTATCCTCTCTCCTCTCTTCTTTTGTGAATTTCCTTGATAAGCATTTTTGAATTTCAAGTCTCTAGCGTCTATGGGAGAGGTGCGGGCATGTGAATGATGGGTGAACTATGTCCTCTTTCTTCTCCTTGCTCCTTGTGATTTTTAGTGTTGGTTCATTGTTGTAGTCAACATGGTTGTTATACTCATCGAAACACTATTCCAATTCGAGCATTTGTAATCTTAGTGGAAATTCAAACACACTGTGTAACGATGCCTTTACATCAACCAATAAGGTAAGTCTTCAAATTCAACCTCTTGAATTTGGTTGTTTTTTTATTCTTATGGGCTCCATGTGTCTTGCATTCTTTGTTCCATGTCCATGCACTTTTTCAAATTCAAGTAAGCTTCCATGCCATGCCTTACATTAAATTTTTGGCACTTTGTTGTTTAGGTCATAAGCTTTTGTTCTACGACCTTGAGCAATGGCTAAAGATGATGATGTGCATTTGGTTGATTTCATTGTTCATATTGTTTCTCCATGTGGTGGAAAATTTGATGGAACACCACCAACATCAGATGTTTAGAATGTGCATATGCATGGCTTTATTGGTGTTGGTTCTATTGTTGCTACTTCAAATTTTGATGAAGTTGAGATTCAACTGCTTGCAATTATATGAGCCCAAGCTACAACCTAGAAGCCACATAATTAAATTTTAATTTTTCAAGGTTTTTTATGTTGTCAATGACAACTTACTTGTGGATGTTGAAAAACTGTAAATGTTGTGGTCCATTATTTGTAGAATAGAGCAAGCCGGTGCTCTTGATTTATGCCAATGATATAATTTGTAAAAAGGTTTTATCAAATATAGTAAGTTTAATGGGATCACTCCCATGAAGACCCATGTTGAATCTGCGCATCCAAAGTTGGTTGTTTATAAAAAGTTGGCCATTGCTGAGGAATTCCTTAATGCAAATCACAATCAACAACTTAGGAAGAAGCAATATGGGTTATTTGGATTTGTAGTCACGACATACTTTGGTGTTAAAAATCCTTATAAAAAGTATGATGGGGCACAACAATAGTTTTTTGAAGACTTGGTTTTATAAAAGGTACATGCCCCTTTTCATTTGTGAAAATATTTGGTTATAAAGATTGATCTTATGCCAATGCTCTTGTGTTGATTTTCTTTCCTGTGTTCCTTTGGTGGAAAGATTGTTGCTTACAATGGTCACAAAAACCATGTAATTGCACTTGTTGTTTGGGCTTGGTGAGGCAACAATTATGTTTGCTAGTTTTAACCTTTGGATGTCCAGAGGTGGCATGGACACCTTTGCCATGGTAATATGAATTACTTGAATGACTTTTGGATCCCCAACTTGTTACCATTGGTTTATTTGAAATTCATGAGAACATAGGGTTTTCCATGGTTGGTTAATTGCATTTTTTTATTTGAAACATACAATTTAATGTATCATATGATTGCCTTTGTGAAAGATGAGGCTATCAACCTAATGTCTATGGTGACAACACTAGGTTCCATTGTTGATTGTCACCTTTTGAAACTTTAGCAGGTTTATGAAGGTGCATGTTTTGGTCACATAGAATTCAAAGCTTACTAGTGTGATATTAATGATGAGAAGGTGACTATAGGTTTAAAACATGTTAATTTGAAGGTTGCCCAAGGTAGCTTACAAAAGAAAATCACATGGATGAAGATTGGGAAACAAAAGGCAAGAATAGGAAATGACATGTGTTGAAAAGATATTATAACCTTGGAAGTTCAAAACCCCAATGAAAAAAAGATTTATTAGTAAAATAATCATATTTGAAAAGGAATTGAAATTCAAAGAGACCATTCTTTTATGTTATGGATAATAGAAGACAATTGTTTTGTAACAAAGGGTTCTTAAGGCTAAAGTATGGGCAATTGCATAAACACTCACAAGCATTTTGAACAATATTGTCACTACTTGTGTGATGAACTAGTCATGAAGGCATTGGTTATTATTTGATACTCTCAATACATGTATTACTTTGACACAAATTTTGGAAATTAAGGTTAAACATGCTAATGATGCTCTTGATGCTTTGGATGCATTTAATGTTGAACTTCTCATCTTTCAAAACAACATATGAATAGAAGTTGTTAAGGTGATCAAACATTTTTTGCAATTTTTGCATGCCTATAATTCACATTAGGTGCACAATATGTTTGCCCTTATGTTTGATCCTTGGTTCAAGTCTTTGAAGGTTGTGGAAAATTATGTGGGTCGTGGAGCTTGTATTTGTCTTGCTACTGAGTATGATCCCAATGTGATAATCCTTCTCTTGATGATTGTGTTTGAGGTATTAAACCCTATTGTCCAAACATGTGCAGTAGAAGTTACTAGATTTGTTATTGGATTTAGTGATTCTATTAGAACATATAATAATATATTGGTGTGAACACATGTATGGAAAAGTCCTTGCATGCACTTGTTGTTGGGGGGTTATTCTTATTCAGGAGCTTATTTGTAATTCCTATCACATGTGTTGATCCCTTAACTTGATGGTGAATTCATGAAAGCCAATTTTCAAACATTAACTTCCTTGCCAAATAAATCTTAGGAATTCTAAGGTCATAGATTGAAATTGAATGTGTGTTTGATCTTGCTAGTGTGTTGACATATTTGAAATGTTGTAGGTTGTAAGTGGATAATTTAGATTGGATCATCACCATGGTGAAGAACTAACATGACGATCCTTGTCTGACAAATTAAAAAAATGAAAATGAATACATATATGTCTAGTAAAATGTATTCTTAATTTTTCTTATGCATATCCTTATGCCATAAGTTTTTGAAAAATATTCCATTTAAATAACTTGAGTAGTGCTTCAAATCTCCATATCCAAGCAACATTGATTTTTACGAGTGTTGACTTGTTATTGAATTTTTACCCCACTATTAAATTGGTTATTAATAACCTACCAATTGGTTATGGATTTTTCAAATAATTGTTTAATTTGATAACTAGTCAAATATTGAATTTTTTTAATCTAATAACTTATTTGGATTATTCGATAGGTAGGTTATCAATTTTTACATTAATATATTTTAAATAATAATTTTACATTCCTAAAAACCCTTATAATTGAGCAATAATTGATAGGAGAACATGCAACCATAGGTTTTTAATATTGATATTGATAATGTGCGTGGCCTCAAAAAAAAATTCAAAAAAATAACCCACCCAACAACTATAGGAGAAAACATTTTTTAAAAAGTTAAAATGTTTAAACTTTGTATAGACAATGGTAGAATGTTGAGATATTGGAAAATGTCAATATCAACTACCTAAAAATAGGGATATTGGTGAGAATGTGAAATGAACATGAAAGGCCCAAAACTTGGTGAACATTTTATTTTATTTTCCCCTAGTCTCCCACCACACTACCTTAGTTTTCATCATCCTTGCTGCTTGTCCCATTGACCCCATTACAATGCAATTATCCGTGCAATTATCATAACACTTATTATTTTGTTATCTCATTGCCACATCATTTGTTTGGTCATTCCTCCCATTGTTGAGTTGTTGGTCCCATCATGGCTTCATTGCTTGGGACTTGATATTGTAATTTCCATTACCCCAGCAATTTCCTTACCTACAACTGATGTTTTTGACACAAAATAATTAGCAAAAGGTGTAGCTGGAAAAAGGATTTAATTTTTTTTTGATATTTTGCCAAAAGTGTTGAGAATCAAACTCCCAACTTGTGAAAAAAAAAATTGTTTAAAACTATTACAAATACCCAACAAAAGGTGTACTTTGCATATTTCTTCTTCAACTGTTGAAAATTTTAAAAATTAAATTTAAAATTGGCTAATTTTTTAATAAATAAATAAATATTCAGCAAAGAAGTGCCAAACATTAGCCATAGGTACAATATCAATTGTTTTCTTCAATGTCATCTCCTTCATTTGTCTCTTTTCACCATTACTTGTGTGTGTCTCCATTGCCCAACAGTTCGGATGCAATTTAACTATTATTTTTTTCCCACTGTCTTGCCACCCCACTATATTTTTCAATTTCCATTTTCCATGTGCTTGTCATGCTACTTGGCCCTAAGTATGTTATGGTTTCCATTGTGCCCACTACTATCTTGCTACCTTTGTTTGACACAACCACCCCTTTCCCCCCTTTGCCCCCAAATGTTTGGTTACTAGTCCCATTGTCTCACCACTTTCTACAATTGATATATTGTCATCATCATCACCCTATTTAATGCAGATGCATTCCTTTGTTTATGGCTACTTTCCCCATTGTTACTCAACCTTGATGAAGAAATCCCCCAAATATAGATGACTAGGACCCATACCAAATTTTTATATGGTCTCCATATTTCACAACATACCAAGTAATGCTTTTTTGGACAAAATTTGTCTTATCCAACTAAAATAATTGGGATTTTTTTTGAAAAAATTTGCCAAATTTTCAATATCACAAAATTGAAAAAAAAAAAACTTATCATGAAATCTCAACATCTTTTCTTAAGATGGTTCCATGCACTACCATGTCAACATTTACACCTATAGCTATGCACAACCATAAACCACAAGATAACAAATCTTCATACATGGTGTAACACATTGAACCAAAAGTGCAGCTCACTTGCAACATCGTGAGAATCCGACTCAAATAGCAACACCAAACTTCTAAACATAACAAAAGTTATGCAACAAGTGCAAAAACACATAAAATTGTAGCATAGAAAGTGGTGTGCTTTGGAAACTCAAATCAATCTTATATATTAATTCACTACGTCCGTCCGTCTGTCTGATGGGGGTTTTGGGGGGTGGGGGAGGGAGAGGCCGGTGAAGCAGCAAGCGACCGGTGTCAGTTTGTGATGGGGGTTGGACCACCACGGTTTCCGTGTACAAACCGTCTCCACAAAGCATTGCAGTCATCCGAAGGGTAGGAATGATGGTCGGATTGCATCCCTCTCCCACCGCACCAGAGGCGGATATAAAAACCTTCCCTTCCCCCCCCCCCCCCCCCCCCCCCCCCCCCCACACCCACCACACCAC
>Ga0116229_10008538_pt1 | contig 15894 bp, 13 predicted proteins | sample S1TSphgellanicum_3_FD_87313 | JGI IMG/M metagenome (GOLD analysis project Ga0116229, IMG submission 87313) | Host-associated microbial communities from peat moss isolated from Minnesota, USA - S1T2_Fc - Sphagnum magellanicum MG | ecosystem: Host-associated > Plants > Peat moss > Unclassified...
CCACCCCACCTGGTACCCCGAAGCCCACGTCCATTGTGCGTGCGGCAGCACGTTCACGACCGGTTCGACGGCCAAGGACATCAGCGTCGAGATTTGCTCGCAATGCCACCCGCTCTTTACGGGTCAGCAGAAGTTCATCGACACCGCCGGCCGCGTCGACAAGTTCAACCAACGGATGGCCGCCGCCGATCGGAAGAAGTCCGAAGCGGCCGAGCGCGCCCGCAAGAAGGCCGAGGCAGCCGCCGTCGAGGCGTAGCGGCCCCCGCGCTCTCTTCACCTCCGGCCGGATTCCGCGCCGGAGGTAAGACCTTGCCCGGGCGGCGCGCGTCGCCAGGGGTTCGGGGGCGTCGCCCCCCGTAACAGAATGTGAGCCGCGGGAGTCCTCCGATTTTCAACTTCGACCGCCTGGAAACGCTTTCGAAACGCTTCGATGAAATCGAGGCGGAATTGGCCAATTCCGGCGGCGCGTTCGATCAAGCACGGTTCACGCAACTCGTCAAAGAACGGGCGGCCAACGAGTCGACGGTCGCGGCTTACCGGGCCTTGCGCCGGCTGCTGGCCGACATCTCCGCGAACGAGGCCTTGGCCCAGGATAAGTCCGATCCGGAGATGGCGGCGCTGGCTGAAGACGAACTCGATTCGCTGCGCGAGCGGCGGCGCGAGCTCGAGGCCGAGTTGACGGAACTGATGCTGCCGCGCGATCCCAACGACGGCAAGGACGTGTTCGTCGAGATTCGCGCCGGCGCCGGCGGCGACGAGGCCGGGCTGTTCGCGGCCGAGCTCGCGCGCATGTATCTGCGCTACGCGGAATCGTTGAAGATGAAGACCGAGATCCTCTCGCAGAGCGAGAGCGAAGCCGGCGGCGTGAAAGAAATCGTGCTCGGCGTGCGCACGCACGAACCGTACCGGTTCCTCAAGTACGAGAGCGGCGTGCACCGCGTCCAACGCGTGCCCGTCACCGAATCCCAAGGGCGCGTCCACACGAGCACGGCGACGGTCGCCGTGTTGCCGGAAGTCGACGACGAGGGTGAGATCGAGATCAAGGCTTCCGACCTCGAAGTCGACACCTTCAAGGCATCGGGTGCCGGCGGTCAGCACGTCAACAAGACGGAGTCCGCCATCCGCATCACCCACGTGCCCAGCGGCGTGATCGTGTCGTGCAGCGAGGAGCGTTCGCAACTGCAAAACCGCGAACGCGCGATGACGATGCTGCGCAGCGTCCTGGCCGACCGGAAACGGCGCGAGGCCGAGGAGGCGGTGGGCAGCCTGCGCCGCAGTCAGGTCGGCACGGGCGACCGCAGCGAGAAGATTCGGACCTATAACTTTCCGCAGGACCGGATCACCGACCATCGGATCAACGAGAACTTCGGTAACATCAAGGACGTCATGGACGGCAATTTGGGCCGTATCGTCGCGCGCTTGCAACAGGACGAGAAATCGCGCCTGCTGGCGGGCGAGACGACCGCCGCCTGAACGTTCTATTCCGCGAGCTGATCGAACGCTCGCCCGTGATCCCGGCGGTCCGTCAGCCGCACGATATCGAGCGCGCCATCGCGGCGCCGTCCGCGGTCGTCTATCTGCTCTGCGGCACGGTGGTCAGCGTCGAGGGTTTGGTCGCGGCGTTGCGTGCCGGCGGGAAAGCCACGCTGGTCAACATCGATCTGCTGGCCGGTCTCGACGGAGACGCATCGGCCGTCGAGTTTCTCGAGCGCAGCGGCGCGGCCGGCGTGATCTCGACGCGGCCGGAGACCTTGCGCGCCGCGCACAAGCGCGGTCTGTGCGCCGTGCAGCGGAGTTTCTTGCTCGATTCGCAGGCCGTCGCCAATGCCTTGCGCGCGCTCGAGCGCTTCGAGTCCGATGCGGTCGAGCTGCTGCCCGCACCGGTCGCGCCGCGCGTGGTCGACACGTTCTCGCGCGCGCATCCCGACGTCGTCTTGACGGCGGGCGGGCTCGTTGCGTCGCTCGCGGAAGTCGACGCGCTCGTGCGCGCGGGCATCCGGGCCGTGTCGGTCAGCGATCCCGCGATGTGGGTCGCGTAGCCTCGCGCAGCGTCCGGTGATTCGGCCTTATTGAACCATGCGGATCGAGATGCTCAGCGTATCGGAGTAGCCGCTGGCGACGACGTGGGACTGTCCTGGTGCGATCTCGGCGTAGATCGGGAAGCTTCCCTGGGAGACGCCCGAACCGGGCACGTACGCGGAACTTCCCGCCGCCCCGTCGCCGAAGACGACCGTGCGCGCGGCGTCGAGATAGATGTTGTATGCGATCGCGGCCTGCCCGTCACGGTTGGACGTCATGCTGCGGCTTTCGAATTCGCCCGAGGTGCCGGAACTGAGGTCGATCTCGGCGACGCTTGAGGGACAGTTGAAGGTGACGAAGCTTTGCGCCAAGCGGCCGGTCTGCGTGAGCGGCGAGAAGATGCCGAACGAAAACCCCGTGATCGTCGCGCGACACGATCCCGTCAGCGGTCTCGCCGGCAGGTGTGCGGCTGAACTCGCGGTCGCCGGCGCCGGCACCACGGCGATTGCCAGCGTCAAAGCGGCGAGCCTTGCTAGTGTACGTAACATGTGAGCCTCCCTAGATCGATCTGGAGTTCGTCGCTCTTGGGAACGGTGATTTCGAAGGAGCACGTCCCCGCGCCAGAATAGAGTGCCGTCGCCTGGTACCTTCCCGGCGGTAGATTTTCGAAGTAGAACTCGCCGTTGTCGCCGAGGTCCGAGCGCAGCGGGCCGCTCGGCGCGTCGATCGTCAGGCTTCCGAAGGCCGCGGGAAACGTCTTGCCCGCTTGCGCGATCGCGAGCGTTCCGTTGAAAATGTGCACGCGGTGTACGGCGAACGTGGTGCTGGTCGCGCTGTAGAAGCGCGGATTGAGCGGCTTATCCGTCGCGTCGGCGACCGCGTTCGTGAGCGATTCCAAGCTTCCGAGCGAGACTTGGTTGTTTACGTAGGGGCCGAGATTCGAAATAACGGCATCGCCGCGTTTTCCCGTCGTGCCGACGAACACGCCGTTGAAGTACACCGGCGCGTTGGCCAGACCGTCGACGTGCACGAGTCCGTATGCCGACTGAACGGGCTCGGAGAAGAACACGCCCTGACGGAAGACGTCGATGCTCCCCGCGATCGTCGCGCTCGCGCTGGTGGTGCCGCCACCCGTTTGGATCAACGTGCTGGCGTCGAAATGTTGCGAATGGTACGTCGCCGAACCAAGTAGGCTGCCGACTTGGCCGGAGCCGACTTGCACGTCGTACCCGAGTCCGAGCCCGGCGGGAGCGAGTTTTTCGTACTCGGCGGTCGTGCTGGCCACGCCGCCGGAGCTCGTCGAGTTGACGGTGGCCAGCCCCGACTCCCCGAGTTGCATGACGATGCTGGTTCCGATCGTCCAAGTGGCGCCCCTCGAAGCCGTCGTTGCGGAGGTTAGGGAGGAGCCGGCGTCGCGCTGGACCGTGAACGCGATGGTCGCGCGATGCGTCGCGATGACGTTGACGGTCAGCGCGGTCTGATCGGACGATGCGACATCGTTACTATAATGCGTGTCGACGTGAGAGAGCGCGATGTTCAGCCTGCGCGTCAGCATGACGGCTGCCGATTCGCCCGCGGTCGCGGTCGCTCGTTCGGCGTTTGGGGCAAGGGTGACCGTCGAAAAATTCGTGCTGCGCGTGATGTCGTACGCCGACAAGCTAAAGCGGCGCGACGTATACGTGTAGGCGAGTGAGGTCGCGAAGCCCGAGGCGCTCGTCTCCGGGGCGGCCGCAGCCAGGCCCGTGTCGACGAGGCCGGTGTTGCCGATGTCGGCGAAGCCCGTGTCGAGGAAACCACCCGAGGCGTGGCTGACCGCGGCTGCCAGGTTCAACGTTCCGATCGGCAGCCGAAGGTCGAGGGTCGGTCCTCCGTCGATCTGCCCCGCCGTCTTCTCGAACGTGCCGCCGAGGGTCACGTCGTTCGTTAACCCGACGCGATAGAAGCCGAGACCGGCGAGCGGCCCGTATTGATCTCGAGCTCCGAACGGCTGGGTCCGCACGAAGCCGAGATGATAGTTGTACTCGTTCAAGCCCTTGGTGAGCACGGTCTGCGCCGCGTAGTAAAACGAGGACAGGTCGGTCGTCGCTCCGTTCGCGTCGCGCAAGACGACCTGCGTCACGTTCGCGCCTGGCGGAACGGGCAGGTTCGTGAGGCTGAACTGTCCGGGCTCGAGCGTCAACGAACGATAGAGCGAGCCGTTGACGTAGACGTCGGCTTGCGTCGGCGATAAGACCGTTCCGGAAACGACCGGCGATGCGTCGCGCAGGAAGTCGGGTTGAAGTGCGAAGTAACGCGAGTACCCGACGCCGCCCACGACGACCGACGAGCCGAGCGCGCCGCTCTCGGCGACCTCGTCGCCAAGCGTTTCACGCCTGAGATCCTGCTGGTCGTCCACCGAGTACGCGATCAATCCGCGGCGAAACTCCGACCGGTCGTAAGATCCGCTCGCCGTCAGATGCCCGGCGTCGTTCGATAGGCCAAGGTCGTAGTATCCTCCGAGCGCGGATTGGTCCCCGGTCGTGCCCGTGATCGAATAATTAAAGAAGCCGCTTGGATCGGCGTGCGGCACGCCCGTCGCCGGTTTCTTCTGCGCCAAATCGATCGATTGCGAGCTATCGATGAGGGTCGCGCTCGTCAAGTTGACCCGAACCGTGAGCGTGCTCTGGTCGTAGGCGTAGGTCACGGCAGGGGCGAGCGAATGGAGCGAGACGTACTGGACGGACCCGATCGTTTGCGTCTGGGCGCCGGCCGGCATCTTGAACGGAAGTTCGTGGAGTGCCTCGAGCGGCAACAAGATGTCGCTTGGCCCGACGAGCATCAGGAAGTCGCCGCGATCCACGCCCGCTAGGACGAGCGTGATCGGAGCCAGTTGAGCCGCCGTCGCGGCGGGAGCCTGAACCGGAGCCGGCGACGGGGGCGCGGCGTCGCCGAAGGCGACCCGGGGCCCGAACGCGAGCAGCATCGCGAGCAGTGCCGCGCCGACGCGGTTACGTGCACGCACTGACGCGCACCGTTTGGGCCGGCAACATCCCTCCGCCTGGTGAGATCGTCAGATTGCCTCCCACCACGCATTTGGTCTTGCCGGTGTCAACGGTGAAGATGCGGCGACCGCCGGCCAGAACGTTCCAGCGGCCCGCGTCGGTCGAAAAGAGGGCGGCTCCGTTTGCGTCGTGGAGCGCGATGGGAAGGGTCAAGCCTTCCAGATGGACCGTGCCGCTGTTGACGAGCGCGAACGTCAGCTTCCCGTCGTGCATCGCGGCGTTCTCGAATCGCCCCGCGCGCGTCCGCAGGGCGGGCTCGACGTAGAGCGGCACGAGAAACCGCGTGCGGACCGTGATGTTCGTCTTCCCGCGCGGCGCCGCGACGGTCTCGCCGAGCGGCGGCAGGTCCGCGACGATGATGCGAAAGGTCTGCTCGTTCGTGCTGATCGGAGCGACGACTGCCGCGCGCAAGCGCTGCGCGGACGAAGGCAAGAGGGTGAACAGTTGGGGGAACACGATCACGCCGGTCGTCGGAGACAACTGCATCGTGCCGTTCTCGCTCTGCGTCCAAGCCTGAACGCTGACTTGAAGCCGAAGCGGATCGGTCGAGAGATTCGTGAGCGTGATGGTCGCATTTCGCACCGGAGGGGCCACGGTGAACGTGACGGGGTCGACGGCGAAGGAAACACCGCTGCTGCCGGCCACGCCGAACGTCAGGCCGAACGCCGCGACGGCCGCGGTGAATCCGCGAACCAAGGCCGGGCGCTCGAACGGTTTCACGGCGACACCGCGTACGTGACGGTGTCGCTATACGATCCGGCAGCCGCTCCGCTGTTGCTGCCGTCCGCGATTACCGCCGCACAGATGTCGTACGACGTACCGACGAGACTTTGCGGCGCGCCCTCCACGATCGGGTCGTCGCCGGCGCCACCGTCGCACGACGTCTTGTTCGAGATCTGAAAGGTGAGCAAATGCGCGCCGTCGTTCATCGTGAAGATCGACGTTCCGGACGCCGCGGCGTCGCTGAAGATGACGGTCGGAGTCGGTCCCGTACAAACGGTGTTCAAACTCGTCGCCGACCCGGTACCCGTATCCGACAGCGGCGCGAAGGTCGGCGTCAGGTTCGCCGGGCCGGAGTCGGTCACGGTACAGGTCGCGTCGACCGTCGTCGTCACATTGAAGGTCGTCGCTGCGTCCGCTGGGGCGCCGAGGCCCGCGAGAAGCACCGCACCGACGCTCAACAACGTGCCGGTACGAATGATCGGAAGAGGATTCAACCGCTGTCAACTTTCTGCATCACTTTGTCCGGTGACGAATCGTGGGCTTAATCACCTTTTCGTCACAGTTGCAAATGCAGATGAGTCAACACTTGCCGCCGCCGGCGAAATATTCGGTATTCCGGCGAACGAATTACGAGGTAACGCTTCGTTCGTGCGAGACCAAGTAAGCGATCGTATCGCTGTACACTCCTGCGGCGGCCGCGATGTTGCCGGGGACGCCCGTGATCACGGCGGCGCGGATGTCGTACGAAAGATTACCGGCCGCGAGTCTTACGGGAGCGTGTTTCGTCAGACGCTGTGACGCGAATGACTCGCGACATCCGCTTGGGGCGATTCGCCGGCAAGCGGGGTCGGAGCGAGCCGCTTCCGCTCGCGTCGTAACGGAGATCGGAAGCGGCTCTGGGGAACGAGTGTCGCGAACGAAACGCGTGCAACGAGCCGAGGCTAGGGGGTGATGTTGTACGTGACGGTGTCGTTGTATGTTCCGGCGGGAACGTTAACGTTAGCTCCGCCCGTGAGCACGGCGGCGCAGATGTCGAACGCGGCGGTGTTGATCGGTTGACCGTCGCCCTCACCCATATTATTGTCGGCCGGGATGCCGCTGCATGTCGCAGTGTTCGAGAGTTGATACTGGAGGTTATGGCCATTGCCGTCGTTCATCGCGTAATCGCCGTCGATGTTGCCGTAGGCATCGGTGAAGCTTACGGTGGGGTTCGTGCCGCTACAGAACGTGTTCAAGACCGTTTCGGAACCGGTGCCCGAGTCCGTCGACGGGGTGTAGGTCGGAGTCAGGTTAGCCGGGCCGGCGTCTGTAATAGTGCAGGCGGCGGTGATCGTCGTCGACACGTTAAACGTCGTGGGAGCGGCGTACGCGCCGGCCGAGACCGCTGCGAAGAGGGCCGCGCCGGCGAGGACGGAGGTGCCGGCGCGAATGAGTTTGCTGGTGTTCAAGGGATATGAAACCTTCCGCATCACATGAAATGATGACTGTTAGTGTAACTAGCATTTCATTCGTCAGCCGCCGTCAGGCAAATGAGTCATTGCTAAACAAAGCAATCAAATATCCATATTCGCGGGACCAATACATCCGCGGTGAAACGCTGCCGCGTTTGAGAAACAAACGTCGGCGCAAATGCGAGTGAGGTGCAGGGTTCGTTTGTAATGATTTCGCACGTAGCGTAACGGCCCAGCCGGCTCGAGGATCGTGCGCGATCGGATCCGCGCCCGAACGGCCAACTCGTGGCGGATCGAGGACGGCGATACCGCCATTCTACGATGCCCGGCGCAGCGGCAGCGGAATGGAAATTCGCAGGGACGGAGGCTGCGCGCGCGAGCGTATCCGGGCGAGCCGCTTCCGATCACGTCGGAACGAGACCGGAGGCAGCGGCCGCGGAACTTCTGCGAACCTTCCGCATCATCGGAAACGATGGCTGTCAGTGTGTGGCTAGCAAGCTCTTCGTCCGTCGCCCAGAGGCAAGTGAGCCGTCGCTCCACGGGATTCTCGAATATTCCATATCGCGACGGAATACGTAGGCTCCAAAGCGTTGCCGCCTCCAAGATCGACTCGGATGCGAGAGCGAAGCGGGCGCCTGTTTGTGCTGATTTTGCTTAGGTGCTGATAGAATAACGGTGTGAGCATCTTCGGCGACCGGGTTCGCGACCTGCGTCATGTCAGCCGGCTCAAGCAGGCTGATTTCCAACAGCATGGCATTTCGCAGAGTCAGCTCTCGCTGATCGAAAACGGCGAGACCGAGCCCGGTCTGGAGCGAATCGAGCTGATCTCGAGGGTCCTGGAACGTACGCCGTCCGAACTCGTCGCCGGCACCGAATTGGAACGGCAGTACGAGACGGCCTGGGCCACCCGGGAAGACGGTGCCTCCGGCGAGGCCGCGACCGCGTTCGCGCGCTCCGAGCGAATCGTCGCGGTTGAAGAGGCATACAAGCGAGTGCAGCGCTTCTTGGATCTCCTGCTCGATCCGAGCGCAAACTATCGCGGCGACGCCGAGAACGAGCGCTACTATCAGTATGGCGCGCGGATTCTGCGGCGGGCGCTGGATGCTGCGCGGACCTTCGATCCGGCTCTGGCGGCTCGAGTCTTCATTCCCGACTCGATCATGGATGCGTCGGTGGCGAAAGGCGCGCTGCAGTTCACGATGACGAAATCTCTGGTGTACATCCAGTCGCTGTTGCTCGAGTTTCCCGAAGCCGACAGCTCGGATTCGCGCATCGCCGTCGTGGCTCGACTCGGGCTCGCGGCCGTCGACGAGCACCTGCGAGCTGCCGTTGCGGTTCGTCTCGTCGCTCGATAGCGGACGACCGCGTGAGGCTTTGCCATGGCCCGGGCCGTCGAAGGTGACGGTGCCGCGTCGCATGGATGGCGTGGCGCACCTATATGCGATTGCTTTCCAGATGTTTTCGCGCCTTGCATGCGGGATAGCCTTGTGATACGGTAACCCGAACCGGCCAGAGCCTTTTTGAAAGGCCGTTTGATGCACTGCTGAATATTTCAGCGGCTTCAGACGGCTTTTTTCATGCGGCGACCGAGGGCCGTGGCACGACATACGTTCATTCGTTACTTACGTTCTGATGGTGAGGGAACCGATGCACCACGCTTTACCGAAGCGCATCGCCGCGGCACTCGTGCTGGCCGGCATGTTCGCGCTGACGCCGCCGGCGCAATCGCAGATCGACAACGAGTCCGACATCACGCTGGGCGGACTGCTCGCGCCCAAGGGCACCGACAAAACGGCACCGGGGGAGTATAAGAAGGCCGGCCCGTACAAGATCGCGTTCGCGTTACCCGGCGTCGGGAACAGTTGGATCGTCCAGACGATCGAGGAAGGCAAGGTCGAAGCGGCGCGCCACAAGGACGTCTCCTTCATCCAGACCGACGCCGAATGGCAACCGGCCAAGCAAGTTTCCGACTTGGAAGACCTGCTGACCAAGAACGTCGACGCGCTGATCATCGGCACGGTCACGCCGAGCAACGTCAACGCGGAGCTCGATAAGTTCGCCGATCGCCACATTCCGGTGGTCGTCAGCGGCTCGGGCACGACGGGCAAGTTCGCCGTCGAAGTCCGCGGCGGCGGCGAGTATTTCGGCCGCGTCGGCGGCCAGTATCTGGTCCAGCAGCTGCACGGGAAGGGCACGGTCTGGGCGTTCCGCGGCGTGGCCGGCATCCAGGAAGAAGTCGACCGCTACAACGGGTTCGCCGAAGCGCTCAAGGGCAGCGACGTGAAGATCGGGGCCGAAGTCTACGGCGATTGGGGCTACGCCAAGGCGAAGCAGGAGTGCACGGATCTCGTCCTCTCGGGCAAGCCCGTCGACGGCATCTGGTCCTCGGGCGCCGAGATGACGCGCGCCTGCATCGACGTGTTCCAGCAGTACCACAAGCCGCTCGTGCCGATGACGGGCGAAGCCAATAACGGCTGGCTGCGCGTTTGGAAGACCAGCGGCGTCAGCTCGGTCGCGCCCGTGTTCCCGCCCGGCCTCTCGACGGCCGCCGTGCGCGCCACGCTCGCGCTGCTCGAGGGCAAGTCGATCTATCGCCACTATTGGAGCGAGCCCGCGCCGATCACGACGGCGAGCCTCGACAAGTTCTACAAGCCCGATCTCAACGATAACTTCTGGGTGCCTTCGTCGATGCCCGACGCCAAGATCAAGGAGCTGTACGCGAACAAATAGGTAGCCGGCGTGATCGAAGCCCGCGAACTCTCCAAGTCGTTCGGCCCGACGAAGGCCGTCGACGGCGTCAGCATCACCGGTGATGCCGGTTCCGTCCACGCGATCACCGGCGAGAACGGCGCGGGCAAATCCACGCTCATGAAGATGCTGGCCGGCGTCGAGAAGCCCGACGCCGGCAGCATCTGGGTTGCGGGCCGCGAGGTCCGCTTCGCGAGTCCGCGCGACGCCCTGGTCTGCGGCGTCTCGACGGTCTTTCAGGAACTCACCCTCCTGCCCAACTTGACGATTGCCGAGAACCTCTACCTCGGCCGCGAACCGCTGGCGGGCGGCGGACTCGCGCGCAAGACGATGCTGACCTCGGCGCGCGCGATCCTCGAGCGCATCGGCCTCGACGCGAAGCCGGAGTGGCTGGCGGGCGGCTTGACCGTCGGCCAACAACAGTTGCTCGAGATCGGCAAAGGCATCTCGGCCGATGCCTCGGTGTTCATCTTCGATGAGCCGACCGCGGCGCTCAACAAAGCCGAGGTCGACCGCCTCGCTACCTTGTTGCTCTCGCTGCGCGATGCGGGCAAGGCCATCTTCTACATCAGCCACCGGCTCGAGGAGATCTTTCGTTTCTGCGACACGGTCACCGTGCTCAAAGACGGCCGGCACGTCGCGACCGTGCCGGCCGCGTCGATCGATGCGAGCGAACTCGTGACGTTGATGGTCGGCCGTCCGGTCGGCGAACTCTTCCCGGCTCGCGGCGCCACTGAGGCCGCGGTCGCGTTGGACGTCCGTGCGCTCGTGCCGGGACCGGGCCGGCCCGCCGTCGCGTTCCAACTGCGCCGCGGCGAGATCCTCGGTCTCGCGGGGCTCGAAGGCCAGGGCCAGCGCGAGATCATTCGCAGTCTGGCCGGCGTCGAGAAGCCGGAGCGCAGCGACATCGTCAAGACCTCGCGCGAGGGCGTGGCCGCGACCCTGGATCCGCGCGATGGCGCGATCGCCGCGGTCAAACGCGGCATCGGCTTCGTGCCCGAGGACCGCAAGACCGAAGGTTTATACCTGAACCTTTCAATTTACGATAACGTGGCGCTGGGCAAGCTCAAGGGCCTGCCGCTGGCCGCGCCCGCGCCGCGGGTCGGGAAACTGGTCGACGAGATCATGGCGCGGATGCAGTTGCGCGCGCGCGACGCGCGGCAGCCCGTCGGTTCGCTCTCGGGCGGAAACCAGCAGAAGGTCATGCTCGGCCGCTGGTTCGCCGCCGGCGTGGACGTGTTGCTGATCGAACAGCCGACGCGCGGCGTCGACATCGGTGCGAAAGCCGAGATTTACCGGTTATTGCGGGAGTTTGCCCAAGGAGGCGGAGCGGTGCTGATCGTGTCGAGCGAGCTGATCGAAATCGCGGGGTTGTGCGACCGCATCTTCGTGGCACGCGGCGGGCGACTGGTGGCCGAACTCGACGGTCCCGGGGCGACGGAGGAGGCGCTCTTGGAACACGCGCTCGACGCGGCGGACCGGGCGGCGGTCGCCTGATGCTGCTCGGCCGCAATTCACGCTCGGGCGTCAGCTTGGTGACCCTGGGCATTCCGCTGACGCTCGTCGGGTTGCTGATCGCGACGACCGCGCATTACTTTCTTTCCTGGGAGAACCTGACCAACCTCAGCGGTCAGATGACGGCGCTCTTGATCGTCTCGTTCGGTCAGCTGCTGGTGGCGCTGGTCGCGGGACTCGATCTCTCGGTCGGCTCGGTCATGAGCCTCGCGACGTGCGTGGTAGCATCCGATTCGCCGCTTTGGATCACCATCCCGATCGCGCTGGCGATCGGCATCGTCGTCGGGCTCGTCAACGGCAGCGGCGTCGCGCTCTTGGGCATCCACCCGATCATCATGACCTTGAGCACGATGACCTTCTTGCAGGGCGCCGCCTATCTGCTGCGGGCCGTACCCGGCGGCCACGTCCCGGATATGCTGGCGTCGTCGGCGCGCGGCAGCTTCTTGGGCGTGCCGGATTCGCTGTTGTGGTCGGTCATCTGCGCGCTGGTCCTCGCGTGGCTGCTCTACCGCTCGCGCTTCGGGCTCCATCTCTTCGCCACCGGCGGCAACCCGGTCAGCGCGCGGCTCAACGGCGTCAACGCCGTTCGGGTCTGCATCTCGGCCTATGTCCTGTGCAGCGTCTTCGCGGTCTTGGCGGGGCTCTTTCTCTCGGCGCGAATCGCGTCGGGCGACCCCGCGGCCGGTCAATCGTTCGGTCTGGATTCGGTAACCGCGATCGCGCTCGGCGGCACGCAACTCTCGGGCGGCGTCGGCGGCGTGATCGGCGCGATCACCGGCACGATCGCCCTCGGGCTCGCCAGCAACGGCATGAACCTGCTCAACGTTTCGCCCTTCCTGCAATCGGCGGCCAAAGGTTTACTGCTGATCTTCGCGATTTGCGCGCAGCGCCGCAGCACGGTCGGGCTCTAGTGTCTCTTCACACGACGCGGGAATCATAGTGGGCCGCCCGGGAAGGAGGCCGCGATGACGCTCGAAGCGGGAGCCTCGCGACCGGCGGCTCCGCCGCTGCGGCGCGCGCTGACGACGGCGCTGAACTTGCCGCCGGCCGTCTACGGCACGGTGCTGCTGTTGCTGGCGGCGCTCATCTTGCGGCCGGTGCTGCTCGGCCCCATATTCTTCCTGGCGATCGTCGGCCAAGCCGCGCCGCTCGGGATGGTCGCGCTCGGTCAGTCGCTGGTGATGCGCTGCCGCTCGATCGACCTCTCGATCGCGGGCGTATTCGTGGTCTCCGACTTCATCGTGACCAGCGGCTATTTTTCGTCGTGGCCCGGGGCGGCGCTGATCGGGCTCTGTCTGCTCTTCGGCGCGACGGTCGGCGCGATCAACGGCGTGCTGATCACGCGCGTGCGCGCGTCCGCCGTGATCGTGACCCTCGGCATGTCGATCGTGCTGGTCGGCGTCGTCGTCGCGTTCAGCAACTACAGCCAGCCGGGCGAAGTCCCCGCGTTTCTGCGCGTCATCGGTTCGGGCGACGTGCACGGCGTTCCGATCTCGCTCTTGATCTGGTTCGCGATCGCGATCCCCACGGGCCTCGGACTTGGGCGCTCGGTCTACGGCAGTTACTTGAGCGCCGTCGGCGCTAACCCCCAGGCGGCCGCGCTCTCCGGTATTCCATACTTGCGGATCGTCTTCATCGCCCACGTGGTCTCCGCGGTCTTCGCGACGATCGGCGGACTCTTGCTGGCCGGCTTCGTCGGCTTGGGCAGCACGACACTCGGCCAGGATCTCGTGTTGAACTCGATCGCGGCGGTCATTCTGGGCGGCATCAATTTCGGCGGTGGAGCAGGCGGCACGTTCGGGCCGATGGCCGGCGCGTTCATGCTGACGTTTCTCTTCAACTTCCTCAACAGCTTCGGACTGGGCGAGCCCGCGAAGTACATGATGCAGGGCGGAATCATCGCGGTCGCGGCCTGGATCTACGCGCTCGGCAAGCGTTAGCGGCTTTTCGGGATGCCGTTCGTGCTCGCGCTCGACCAGGGAACGACCAGTTCGCGCGCGCTCGTCTTCGACGAACGCGGTGCGATCCGCGGACTGGATCAGCGGGAGTTTCCGCAATCCTATCCGCGGCCGGGCTGGGTCGAACACGATCCGGCGGACATCTGGCGCTCGCAACTCGAGACGGCGCAAGGCGCGCTGCGCAACGCCGGGATCGCGGCCGGCGACGTCGCGGCCCTGGGCATCACGAACCAGCGCGAGACGACCTTGGTTTGGGAACGCGACGGCGGACGCCCGGTCCATCCGGCGATCGTCTGGCAAGACCGCCGCACGGCGGCCTTCTGCGACGAACTGCGCGCACGCGGCGCCGAAGCGCTCGTGCGCCGCACGACGGGGCTGCTGCTCGATCCGTATTTCTCGGGCACGAAACTCGCATGGCTGCTAGACAACGTCGAGGGCCTTCGCGATCGCGCCGAACGCGGCGAGCTGGCGTTCGGTACCGTCGATTCGTGGCTCATCTGGAATTTGACCGGCGGCGCGGCGCACGTCACCGACTACACCAACGCATCGCGCACCCTGCTCTTCGACCTCGAGCGGCTGGAGTGGAGCGACGAGATGCTGGCGCTGCTGCGCATTCCGCGCGCGCTGTTTCCGACGGCGTTGCCGTCGGTCGCGCAGTTCGGCGTCGCCTTACCGGAACTGCTCGGCGCGCCGATTCCGATCGCGGGCGTTGCCGGCGATCAGCACGCGGCGCTGGTCGGCCAAGCCGGGTTTGCCAAGGGGTTGGCCAAGAACACGTACGGCACCGGTTCCTTCCTGATGTTGAACACGGGCGACGCGATCGTGCGCGACCGCGGCGGCCTGCTGACGACGATCGCGTACGCGCTCGAACCACGGAAGGCGGTCTACGCGCTCGAGGGGTCGATCTTCGTGACGGGCGCCGCGGTCCAGTGGCTGCGCGACGGTCTGCGCATCATTTCCACGTCGGCGGAAGTCGAACAGTTAGCCGCGCACGTGCCCGATAACGGCGGCGTCTACTTCGTGCCGGCCTTCGCCGGGCTGGGCGCGCCGCACTGGGACCCCTACGCGCGCGGCACGCTCGTCGGCCTGACCCGCGGCACGACGCGCGAACACATCGCTCGCGCGGCGCTCGAAGCGATGGCCTATCAAACCGCGGACGTGGTTACGGTGATGCAAGCGGAAGCCAATCTGGAACTCGCCGAGTTGCGCGTCGACGGCGGCGCGGCCGGCAACGACCTGACGATGCAGTTTCAAGCCGACGTGCTCGGCGTCGACGTCGTCCGTCCGCGGGTCACCGAGACGACGGCGCTCGGCGCCGCCTATCTGGCCGGCATTTCCACCGGCGTGTGGAACGGCCCGGACGACGTCGCGACGCAGTGGCAAGAAGCGCGCCGCTTCCGGCCCAGCATGGCTCGGGTCGAGCGCGACCGGCTGTTGCGCAAATGGCATCGCGCGGTCGAACGCTCGCGCGACTGGGAAGAGCCGGAGTCGTGAAGCGCGATACCGGGACGAGCCGCAACCGTGAAGCGTGAACTCGCGCTGGGGCGCATGGGAGAGCGCTTCGACGTGCTGGTGATCGGTGGCGGCGCGACGGGTCTCGGCGCCGCGGTCGATGCGGCCGCGCGCGGGTACAACACCGCGCTGATCGAGGCGTCGGATTTCGCGAAAGCGACCTCGAGCCGCTCGACCAAACTCGTGCACGGCGGCGTGCGATATCTGCAACAGGGCAACGTGAGCCTCGTGCGCGAGGCGCTGCACGAGCGCGCGAACCTGCGTCGCAACGCGCCGCACCTCGTCGAGGAGCTGGGGTTCATCTGCCCGGTCTATCGCTGGCTCGACGGCCCGTATTACTTCGCCGGACTCAAAGCCTACGACGTGCTGGCGGGCAAGACGAACTTCCACGCGAGCGGCTACCTCGGCCGCGACGCAACGGTCGCCGCGTTACCGGCTCTCAAGCGCCGCGGCCTGCACGGCAGCATCCGTTACTTCGACGGCCAGTTCGACGACGCGCGGCTCGCGCTGGCGTTGGCGCGCACGGCCGCCGACCACGGTGCCGCCGTCGCGAACTACGTGCGCGCGACCGCCTTCCTCTACGAGAACGGCCGCGTCTGCGGCGCGCTCGCCCGCGATGAAGAGACCGGCCGTGAGTTCGAGATTCGCGCGACCGTGGTCGTCAACGCGACCGGCATCTTCGTCGACGAACTGCGCCGGCTCGACGCGCCCGGCGCCGTGCCGCTGCTGGCCCACAGTCGTGGGACCCACGTGGTGTTCGCGCGCGAGGCCTTCGAAGGGAAGTCGGCGCTGCTCGTGCCCAAGACCGACGACGGCCGGGTGCTCTTCGTGATTCCCTGGCAAGGTCACGTCGTCGTCGGCACCACGGACGTGCCGGTCGAAACCACCGAGCTCGATCCCGCGCCGACGCGTGAAGAAGTCGACTTC
>Ga0116229_10008539_pt1 | contig 15892 bp, 9 predicted proteins | sample S1TSphgellanicum_3_FD_87313 | JGI IMG/M metagenome (GOLD analysis project Ga0116229, IMG submission 87313) | Host-associated microbial communities from peat moss isolated from Minnesota, USA - S1T2_Fc - Sphagnum magellanicum MG | ecosystem: Host-associated > Plants > Peat moss > Unclassified...
AATAATAATAATAATAATAATAAATATTCGTTATTAATATGAAATTCAATCCTTATTAGGTAATTACTTATATATTTTTATTATTACATAGCCTAGGTTAATTAATGTAACCTACTAGAAATAAATATATTAATATAACTAATAGCATTATAATAAAAATTAAAGAATAGATATTGAATAATCAAGATAGTAATATTAAAATTAATAAATAAAAATACTTTAAAATAATAGTTCTAATTGGTAAACTGTAATAATAGTAATAATATGCATAATCATATTTAAAATATTATCAATATTTACAACAACTTAATTTAGCTTAATTTGGTTTAACCATGTTTAATTTATCCTTCTAATTAGTTTATCCATTATTAGTTTAGTTTACTTGTTAGTTTAGCCATCATTAATTTAGCTTAAGTTAGTTTAGTTAAATTTGGTTTAGTTAACATGGGTTTAATCTTAGTATTAAAGGTATAATACTATTGTAAATAGCCTATGTAAATAGATTGGGTATACTAAATGAAGTATGTATTAGCTTAAATTGTTATTTTTATGACATGTATCCATTTTGTACACCATTAGTTGCATGTTAGTTGCACACACAACCGTATTATTCAAAAATTATACAGTATCAATTTTGTAGTTGCAAGCATAACTAATCTAGTTGCAAAAAACAATTAGTTGCACATAGTTGCATAGTGATTGGTTGCAAATGATAGGATTTCTTCTAATGACTTGATGTATGCAATTAACAATTTAGAAAATATATAAAATTCCGAAACAAAAAAAAAAGGTCAAAATTCATCAATTATTAGACATAATTCACCAACAAGGAATAAATTATAACCATGCAATCTTTAGTTGGTTTTAAAGACATTTAAGATGAATTTTTATTTTTTTAATTATGTAAATGTAGGTCAACAAAATTAAATTTAACCTTTTTGGCATATTATATTTTGATTTCAACCATAACAATAATCAACCTTAATTATTGTGTCCATGTTTAAATCTTTGTTAAGATATGTTTATTGAAACACTTGCATGTCAAGGTCAATTAAATCATTTTATTGGTATTGTATCAAAGAGTATGGGAGGATTTGAGAATTAAACCTTACAATTCAATCATGCTAAAAGAAATCTTGTTCATTCATTTGCAACTATTTGCATGACTATTCTCCAAATCAAATGATTTTGTAACTATAAATTTTGTTGTAGTCCTACATTTCCTCAAGTCATAAGCATTTATAATCATACATGTGTAATTAAATTTTGGCACATGACAATTTGTAGTTGTAAATGTGACTATTTGATGTGACTACTATGCATTTTAGATGAAAAGGTGGATAAAAATGAATTCATGTCAACCATAATTAGTCACATCTAACCAAAAATGATAAACAAGTTATTTTTGTAATCATTATATTTACTATTGAGCTTACATGCCAATTTGTAATTGCAAGTGCAATTATTTATTGTCATTAAGTTGTATATTTGGATGAATAGATGGAAAATATAATTTTTGTCATCCAATTTGGTTGCATCCAATCATGAATGATAGGTAGGTGATAGATAGATAGGTAAGTTGGTGATAGGTAGGATGTGAACATCATTAGTAATTAATAGGTAAGTAGGTTCACTAGGTCAAACCAACCTTGGTTAGGCTAGGTTGCTTATATGTTTCATGTAGGTAAGTAGCATGATTGAACACCCCTCCCTCCCCACACAAAATGCCATGCAGTTGCAACATCTTCGTCCACCCATGAACAGGTGGCCCATTAATTGGTTTGGCATATTGTAGTCATATTTGTAAACCACAACATTTGCATTTTTGTCATGTGACAAGTGCATGCCATGTTAAAAGGATGATTTTCCAAAGAGGTGGATGAAAATCCACCTTTAGTCATAGGAGGTATGTGATTACCATTATTACTAGGTGCCATGTGGCGTCTTTTGTCACTTGTTCAAGGCAACCATAGTTAAAAAATATGCATGACATCAAAATGATTACTTTTCATTAACTAGTTGTAATGATTAACATTGGTTATTGCATTTATAAACATTGTTTGACCTTATAACATATTAGTTTTTAAGGTTATGGGTGGGGAGAGGAAACCAACTAATGCAATCCTTGGATGCTATAAACATTGATAAAGGAGCAAATGGTGCTCAATATTGGAGTTGCTTTAATGCACCATTACACATATTAGATCAAAGAAATTAATAATTGGTAATTGTTTGAAAATATTTAACAGAATTTACATGGCACTTCTTTCAAAGGCATACACATAATAATCACAATATAATTGTTAAGATATGATCAATGATTATCCCAAGTGTCATAATAATTAATATCCTTTTTGTGAGGCCATTTGTATGCATCCCAATTAATTAATTATATGTTTATTTTTGTATTTTTTTTATGATACTTTAAAAAAATTGGTTAATAATTGATGACAAGACATGGCAATTCTTGACGTTGCAACCTTTCCTATCATTTGCTTTCACTACTACAAAATGTGGGTGTAATTCACTAATCCATGTTCACTAGACCAGTGAATTCACTGCTTCTTCACTAGTCCCCATTCATTATAATTAGTGAATTCACTCAAAATCCAATGAAATCACTTGATGTACAAGGACACCTTTTGTTGTAGTGCTTACTACACCATGTTGCATGGAACATTTGGTTTTAAGAAAATTTAAATTATACATGCTTAACATTTTGGTTTTGAACACATTTTATTAAAAATTTCATGTTAAAAGCTATTAATTAATTGTTATCATTATTTGTTGATTTATTAAACAAACCAAGGTTGTAGCATTTGGCAAACACTATTTAAGTAATCCAAATTTGTAATCCTTGTATATTGGGTAACAACATGGTGAGGTGGTTGTAAGTTGGCATTGTCACTCATTTTTTTACATTTGTTAAAACTTTGAAATATGATAATTAACAAATTATCCATCCAATAAAAAAATTCCTTATGTGGGCATCAATTTGCTTGTGTGGACCAAAATTTGACATGTATTCTAGGTACTTCAAAATACCAAAAAATATTGGATTTATCACAATTATTTCCTATGTGGCCATTGATAAACTATTACAAATTGTCATTTACTTAACTCCAATAAAAAATACTAAAAACTATGAAAATCATATTGGTCCCTTTTGTGACCATTGTACAACTATTGTATGCCTAACTCCAATAAAAATAAAATGTAGATGATTAATATATATTGTACCAAATACATGAATGAGAGGTGGTGGCCCCCAATGCACATAAAAATAAAGTATTTTGCTAGGTGGACAAAGAGTGTGACATTTCATTGCATTCTTTACATTCAAGGGGTTCTTTGTTGTATGTAAATCAACCAATAAGATATTCAAAAGATGCATTTATTTCATATTATTAAATAATATTAGTTTACCTCAATGAGATGAAACATTTTCAAAGTTTTCATTTCAAAATACAATGTCCAATACCTCCTAGACAATATTTTCTCCCCACAAATATATTCACAACAACACTTTAATTAATTCCATGAAAATTCATTAGTATGCCCTTTGATCTTCTTGTTTTCGACTATAAGATTTTCATTTTGCAAGAAGAATTTTCTTGTCATTGTTCATATTTCACATATTCATTACGTTCCAAAATAGGGGGGAAAAATCCCTTGGATAGTATTTTTGGTCCATTCAACCATCACCATTCACGTGTACATGACTAGTCATGTATTTGGTCAAAAAATCCATGTAAAATATTTTGAATGAGAAATGAATTAATGATTCACTATTCAAATAAAAACTCAAAGTTTTTTCTATAGGGAAATTTTAATGCATCTTACTTTAAAACAACTACAATGACTTTTTTATAAACAAATTCCCTACTATCACTACTAGAAAAACCTCATTTTGCAACTTCAATTTGTGACTAAAAACTAACTTTAGATGATTATTGCAACTAAATTTTCCATTAGTTGTATAAGTGGAATCGTACCCAACATGTAATTGCAAATATGACCTAAACATGACATTAACAAATGTCCTATGGATGAACATTCAAATGTATACTCCATATTTTGACCATATAATTATTTATAATTACTTACCATTATTTGCAACTATAATACCACCAGTTATGCATTGCCATGTGTAGGGGTATATATAAATCTAAATTATGAAAATTAAATGATCTTTTGTAGTTCATTCATCCAAACTAGGTGGTTTAGGATTATTCCATGTGGATCAATCACATTTTGCCACATGAATGTGAAAATTTCAAAATAAATAAAATTTTAATTTTAATTTAGGTAGGAAGCTAGGTAAATAAATAGGTAAATAGGTAGGTAGGGAGTAGGCAAATAAGTTGATTTAAAAAAAAAAAGGTTTAGCCTTTAGGGTCAAGCCTTCTTTATTGGTTCATCCCAAATATCATTTCATTTTTATGTTGTTTGTTCGTTTTTTCAATGTTTCAAATGAACCTTGCTATAAGTTTATAAGATTGAAATGGAGGACAAAAAATATGAAATGAACTTATAATTACAACTTAGTCACATACTAATTTACAACTAAGTTGCAACTAAATATTTTTATCCCATACCTTTTGTCCATACTTGTAAATGTATAACTAGATGTGCATAATGAAATTTCTAATTGCAAATTAAAACAAGATTCTTCTAAAATAACTACCTACTTGCCTAAGCCTTGCTTGCCTGCCTACTTACTTTATGTTTATTTTCTTAAATATTTACTTACCTAATCAATATACATACCTACCTACCTTTTTACCTAGCCAAGTTACCCACCTAACTTATTCACCTACCTTCTTAACAAACCAACTTAATCAACATATATGTATATATAATTAACCTAATTAATTTAAGGTATTACCTATCAACTAATACCTCACCTAACCTACTACCTATTATCTTAGGTACTACTTTTTAGTTACTACCTAGCCTATGTAAATCTATTTACCTAACTGACTACCTATTAATTAACCCAACTTATCAACTAAAATAGTTTACATTACACTTAAGCTAAACCCACATGGCATTTATGCCTAGATCAAATATGCCACATAGGACCTAAGTTAAAGCTTGGCTAAACATGGCAAAACATTGACATTTAATATAAGAAATTGGTTAAAATTTAGCTAAATTAAAATTATTAAACTTTGGTTAAACCTTGGCAAAACATTGGCTAAACAAAAATTTGACTAAACCTTGGTTAAAACCTGGCTAAACTTTGGTGAAACTAAAACTTAACTAATGTAAAATTAAAATTTTAAATATTGATTAAATCTTTGTGAAATAAAAATTTGGTTAAATTAAATTAAATTATTTGCTAAATGTTAATTAAAACTTGGCTAAAGCTTGATGAATATTTGACAACTTTAATTTAACCATGACTATACATTTAAAACATTTACACAACTTTAATATACTTTATAACATTAATAGAAATTTAATATCAAACCTTAGAAATATCCTAAACCCTATTCATAATATATTATTAATATATATGAAGTATAGCTTTAATGCACTCATAGATATGTACCCCTAACTTAATATATTCTTAATAGAACTATGTTGAAAACTAATTGCAACCAACTTTTAGTTTGTAATGTGACTAATTGGATTTATTATTTTATTGTTGAATGAAAATACACATAAAATCATCCACATAGAAAGATGAAGCTTTTAATAATTGTAATGCAATTGCAAGATAGTTATAGACTCAAAGGTGGTTAATAGTTATTAGAATAGTCACATATGACACATAGTCAAATGTAATCACAAAATTGATGATTGCAAAATACAAGATTTTTATTTGTTATATGTCATATTTTTTCAATCCACATATCAATTTTTACTTTGTGATTAGGATAATGTTTAATCTCAAAAGTTCATTATGAATCCACTCTATTTTTGGAATTCATCCATATTTTACAATATGATTCCCAATAAATTACATTAAAACATAAATAAATAATTTTTTACAATGTTAGTGTTGAATATGACTTTACATTGTAAGTTCATTTACACTCCAAAAGATTATGGTTATGATTACTAATATATTTTCATTTTTTGATGTTGCATCATTGATTAACATCCGATGAAAGATTTAATAATAAGTTGACAAGCTTTTAGAACCTATTTAAATATTTTTTAAAAACTACTTAAAAAATAATTGCTACCAAAATGAAATCAAAGTTCAAATATGGTGAAATGTTTTCAAATTTAAAAAAAAATTGTATGTCTTTTACAAAATGAGAATATTGCAAGATAATCTTTGTTTTGGGGGGCAAAATTTTGCACAAAGAAAAAGATTGATTGTGATAGTCCAAATTGTCCACCTACCTATGCTTTCACCTTATCTTTACATATTAATAAGATTTAAAGCAAAGTTAAAATGGGCAACCACATCATTTTTTTGTTTAAAAAAAAAATCCTTTGATGCCTAAAGTTAATAAATGATTGATGCATCTTTATTTTTAAATTGATCATACTTTCATATTTCAATTTAATATGTCATGCCATCATTTCACATTAAATCCATTTTTACAAATTTATTTTTTATTTGGATTTAAAAACTTAATCAATTAATGATATTTTGTTAAGCATGAATCTTTTCTCACCATCTTGCCTTAAGGTATATTATCATGGGAAAAGACCTTTTGCCAAGATTGAACAAATTCAAATCAAAAGAGCAATTTCAAAAACTACTACCATATGCTATTTGTTGTCTACTAGTATTGTTATTCATAATTATTTCCAAAATAATTGAAAACACAATAACTACCCTATACTCCATGGGAACTACCTCGTTAACATTTCAAATGCCATCAAAACTACACTATTATATTTTGTTACTTTGTTTCTTCTAAACTTATATGTGTTCCCTAGAAACCTTAAATGTGTATGATTTACCAATTAAAGTGCAATTAGTAAAATGGAAACAATAACTTCTGTTTTTTCAAATTAGGGGTTTGTTAGATGGTTTAGTTCTCTAAGCTTTTATTCTCACAAATTTCAACCCTCACCAAAACCAATTGTTCTTTCTTACAAATCCTATAGAAACTCACACTTCATTCAAACCTACCCATGTTCCAACACCACCAAGAAAATAAAACCTCACTTGACATCACCCATTTTAATATAAGGACTCCACATACTCATAATCAGCTTCCATAATCTTCATTTTTAACCAACAAAATTAGATTACAAAATTCAAATTTTCAAGACAACACTAGATAAGGTTTGTTTTTAAAAAGAATGCCACCATTAAGTTTCTCCTCCTTCTCTCCTAACCACCCCTTACCTTATTAATTCTTCTTGCCATTTATAGTATGTTGTTACTAATTCCTTTTAGAATTTCACTATACATCACCAAATGTCATAGACATTCAAAGTGGCTAAGAAAATAGACATCATAATCTAGTAACCTCTTCCTATTCACTTGGACCATCCTTTTCTTTACTAAATTATTTTTTCCAAACTTTCCCATGGATGTCATTTTTCTCTATGCCACCTTTAAAACCTAATGGATCCTTCTTGAATGACCTCTCATCTACTTGCTCCCTCCCATCGGTGTGGAGGCAGCTTCTTGGAATAGCTTTCCCTCTTCTCAAGATCTTCTACCATGTGTTCTCTCTATGTTTTACATTTAATCCTCATTATTGTCTAAATGTAGTTTGTTTAATGCCCCTCATCCCTACATGGGTTTTCCTAGCCCAACATTATTTACTAAAAGGTAGTTGGTTAATTATTAAGATCATATTAGTCTATGTAGTAAACCTAATCACATTCTTTATAGTGTTAGTAGTTATCCCAACAATGCCTACAACTCCTAAAGTCATTTCATTATATGATCAAGAGATGATGTCAAATTAGATGAGTTCAAACATAGAACTTGTCTGTTTCAAACAATAGACCATAAAATTATCTATGTCAACCTTCCGAAACTTTGGATGATAGTGCTTTTCAAATTTTCAAAATCAAGCAACTTGCAATTACATCTTTAGCATGGTTGGAATGATTTGGTGCATATACAAATTGTTCCTTCATTCATACTACCACATGCAACCTTCGGCGGTATCCACCAATTTTAATAATTAGGTATTGCATGTTCAAATTGTCCTAGGGTTGGGCTATGGACAAGCAGCATGCATATGACCTATTTGAGTAAATTAATTTGTTGCTAACAAATTTGGACCTTGATATAGGGATTAGCAACATCTAAAGACACAATGACATTCCATTGAATTCAAATGACTTACAATCAAATAAAAGGTAATAAGGGGGCAATGACATATGTAAAGCTTGTTTGTTAAACCAATATCCCATGGCCAATGATAGGAGTTGGAGGTTTTAGACCATAATTACACAAATCTCACTTGACCATATGCACAACCACTTTTACTAACCATATGGTTTTGGATGATCTTGAAACATAGGGAAAGCCCATTATGGTCCCCAAAAATTGTAATCACAAATGTTGTTTTGCAAAGTTTGATAATGTTTTTGAAATTTATTGTCAAATGGAATTATTCTTGTGAATTTTAAGGGTATTTGATTAGCTTGAACTTGGGCTAACCATTTTTAAAAAAAAAAAAAATGTTGAAAAATTAAAAATCTATGAGCATATTTATCACAGAAAAATATGTCATTAAATATGAAAACATAAAAATATGCCTCCAAAAGTGGGGTTGTAAGTGATGTTTTTGCATGAAACTTTGGGTGGTGAAAGATATTGATACAAACTACCAAATTTCATTGATATTATGGTCATTATCACAAACTTCCATAGGCAAAATTGCAATATGATTATAATGAATCATTAGATTTATATTATTTCTTAAATTTTTTCACATCATTGTTGTGTATTTTTCACTTTATTATTCTATTATTGATAAATTGCTTGTTGAATTATATAAACATAATGAACAATGATTTTGACTTATTAATTCCATGATTATGATGATGAAAAGAATAATGGTTTATCATTTTACCATAATTTTCATGACACAAATGTAAAATTTTATCATTCAAAGAAACGTAAAATTTATATCATTTTAAAGAATAATTATATTTATGTTGATACTATGATAATAAAATATGATTTTAACATTTGTTTAAATAACTAAATAATAACATTTGATCCTAATTACATTATATACTAGTTCTCATTAGTTTTACATAATTATTTTTCCCTAGGAAATTTGTGATTGGCAATATCAATAAAAGTTTGACCATTGGTTTGGTATGGAACAATTTAAAATGTTTGCATAAAACTATATGTCACCAAAAATACTTATAAATATTATAATCACTTTTAACGCTTCATGACATTTGCCTACATTGGGATAACCCTCTTTTACCCATAGTTTCATTGTCTAACATAGTTGGAATGGCACAATTCACACAAAGCTTGAAATTCTCCCCAATATTATTTTCCTTCAATTTGTCAACAATTACATACATATAAGAGTGCCAAATTGATTCAACACTTGGTCCAACAATGAATAGGCAAGAATACACAGGATATTGTATCTCTGGTATAGAAATTTTAATCTTGAACAATTTGATATGAAAGATATGTACTCAATATATCTTAAGCTGTGACATACAGACTATAGACTAAAACTATGTACAGTTAATATGTCACATATTACGAGACAATCTATTATATGTAATGTGTTCATCATATTCATGACTTCACAATTTGATGGTTCAGGAAGTCCACTTGTCAAAAGAAGTCCTTAGCATGAAAATTGTTCACAAAGATGATCAGAATGATGCAGTCATGGGCATGAGTACTTGATGCTCACATGGTGGCCTTAATTGTCTCATGCACAAATTATTACATACAAATGAAATTATATAACACTAAAACTGGAATGCATGAGAGACTGAATGTGACTTTCCTGACATTCCCAACCAACACCTAAATGCTCACTGGCCTATCACCTTGGACTTGCACTCAACACCAATTGCATACTTGTACACAAAACAAGAAACATGGTACATAATAACATGTGGTGTTTGTCATGAGAACAAATCAAGATTGAAACTATGAACTATTTTGAAGTTGTTGTTGCTCCTTTTATAAAATGGATCACATCATGAACTAATATGAAAATCCATGTGTGTGTGGTGTTAATGCATATTTGCTAGTCTTCTATAAGCAAGAAGCTTTGATTAGAACCAAATTCTTGTTATTCAAGCTTCTTGAGCATAGACTAGTAGGGACCCCATAATCAACACTGATGGTAATGCACAATGTAGCATTCCCTTGTACGTAGGATTGCTCAATACCTGAGGAAAAAACATTTTCTGCAAAAAGGCAATTGCAGGAATTTAAAAAGTACTTAAGTACTACATCAATTCATGGCAGTGAGGTGACAAGGTCGATGAGTGCAATCTGAGGCATACTGATCATGAGGTTTCCAGCATTTCAAGTTTCTCTGCAAAATGAAGGCTGCTTTCAAAAAAATCATTCTCTTGCATCAGAGACTTGGTGATCATGGAGTAGCACTGTTTCAAGATCATATAGATATAATTGCAGTTTTTGTCCAGCTTGGGGAGGATGAAGATGAAAATCTCAGTGGTTTTTTAGCAGTTCTCTGAAGTAGCATCACTACCAATCATTCTTTAAAAATATTTAGCATTTATTTATGACATGTTTGTAAAAAAACTGTCCAAACTGGCAAAACAATTGCCTCAAAACTAAAGTTTTGCACAAATGTGGCAATTTTTATTTTTTATTTTTTGGGGCTAATTTGTAACAACAGGGAATTTGTGACATGATATTCCTTCATTATTTTTGAGGTAGAAATTTCGTGAAAATTCACCACCCAAAAATAAAATAATATAATCACTGAAACCCGCAAATTGTTCAAGTGCCTACATGTAGCTTAATATTTACACATGTAGGAATTTACCAAGAAGGCAAGGAATATCATCAAGAGAACTTTTTTTTCTTTTTTGGGGATGGTGAGGGAGGGGAAGGGCAGGAATTTTGGCATTTTTTTAACCTGAAAAATACAATTTCAACACGTGCAAAGGACTTTTGTGTAGAAAATGCCCCTAATTCGCCAGATTTCCAAATATTTTGAAAAAAATTACTAGATTTCTACAACAAGTTCCAGCAGGTATGCAAAACATAAAGGATTCTTAATTTATTTTACTTCCATATCTATTGTATCTACTTCTTGTTGAGGATCACCAATTTGGCCACATCACAAAATTGGAATAAAAAACCCTCCAAAAAAAAACTGTACAGTAACTTTAGTATTGACCTGATTCGGTGAATTTTTTTTTCAATTATCTGATGTTGTATGATTGGTTTAGGATCCCAAGAGGGATTTAGCATTAAATGACAATATGTCATTAGAACCCATCTAAATAGTAAAAATACTAGTTAGAAAAATGCTACCAAACTAAAATCAGAATCCAAATGTGCCCAAAAAAACTTCAAATTTTTTTTTTTCCTAACTTGGTAATTTTCTTAAAACAAAAAAATCAAGAATATTGTGAAAGAATATTCCCTTAAATTTTTATTTTTAAAAATCATTTTGGCGAGATTTTGGGTCCCAAAAAATAAAACCGCTGACCTGATTAGATTAAAAATTATTTGAGGCATTCCGAGTACCCGGAGGACGTCAACGAGCTTGACTAGTGGTCAAGCAGTCGGACCAGGGTTTTACGCCAGTTGGAGGCAATGTCCTGGCGTAGGATGCAGCTGATCGAAAGCTTGGGGTCTGTGTGAGCTCGTTCGCTCGCACCAACCCCTGAATTCCCAGAGAAAGCTCCGACCGGGCAGGGACTAGGGTAGAAGTTGAAGCGCATGGAGCTGCTCATCTTCGACACCATCTCGAGGTTCTGGTTGTCGAAGTGGTGAGGTTTACGGGGAGGTTCGAGTGACGCCTCACACCAACCCCTCCATTCGAAGCTCCCAAAAAATCAAAGATTGGTTCGCTTAGCTACTAGAGTTTTTACGCTATTCATCTCAAGAGAGTCTGAAAAATAAAAATAGCTGCTGATTTTCGTCAGAGAGATCCGAGCCCTAATCTTGCGTTCGATGATGGAATTTTCAGAAGCTCAATTTCTGCGTCGAGGTTGGCGTTGTAGCTCCTACAGATTATAATTCTGAATTTTATCCTCCTCATATCATATTCAGCATGCACCTTTATCCGTGACGGCTTCCAAGTTCCATTTTTCTCATACCTAAATTGGTTATGGTCTGCACCCAGCTCGGTGAAGAGCTTGGCAGCCAACAAGTGTATGTTGACTGTGGGATGCAGCTGCATGCCGAAGCTCTCGGCCCAGTGCATTTACCTTTTCTGATTGACCCAGGCGTTGGCGCCGAACCCGAAGGAAGTGCCAAGTGGGCAATGGACGCGTTCCTATCCTGTGCGCCTTGGCGTCTCAACGGTTGATCAATACATGATCAATTCCGTGATTGAGAATCTTGAAAAAACAAATCCCCACTTCTGGCACGCCTTCGCCGTCCCCTTCACAAGATCTTGTCTTTGGCTAGGCTTGCCTTCTTTCAATTGAAGAGCGACAGGAAAGTCAACGGCCCATAAACCCAGACTGTGTAACCTAAGGTCCGCAGGGTCCCAAACAACAAGACCATGGGCTTCTCCAAAAGCAAACCTACGCTCCCCGCTGTATGCGGACTCCTTGTGAGATTGATAGAACAGTACGAGTACTACAGGAAGGGTACAGCTGCTAGGGTTGACACTAGCTAAGTCAGATGACAAAAGATATGATCTGCAGGACGCCTGAACCAGTACGTCTGGTCAGACAAGTGGATTATTGACAGGAAAACCCCAGCTAGATCATTACAGTAAACTCCCGAAACCAAGTGGTGCCTTCTCATCGATCCTCATGACACGACAACCATCAACCACCACCTAATGATCGCGTGATGGGTTGTAAAGAGCTACATTATAGCTGCATCCAGTAAGAGCTGTAATTCTGTGGAGAGTTGCAAGAGAATGAATCACCGGCATTTTTTGCTGCAGGAAATTGTAGTCCCCGCAAGTTGTCAGCTTTACGACTTTTGTGATTGGAATGATCCGTTCAGCAGCTGATGCTGCAGGACCAGGGCGGCGCCGGGCGGGCCCTAGTCTGGTCTCGGGAGCAGTTACGTACGGATGGGGCGAGGGCCAGGAGAGTGTCGGGGGCGGGCCCCGAGCCCGGGGGGGGGTCGAGAAGTAAAGTAGGTAGCAGACAAAGTGACTTCTTGCAACCCGGTTCCTGCTTCCCACCTACTCGCAAGCGACAGAGTTGTCTCCCTACGCTCGACAAGTTGGAAAGGCATGTCGCAGGATGTGCCTTCCAAGCAAGAGCATGTGTATAATTCAATCCATCCATCATCCTCAAATGTTTCATCAAGCATTTTAAGTATCATGGCGCATGCTGAGCACAATGTACTAAGTGTTGGGCTGTGCTTTCTAAGAGAACCTCTGGTCTTGGTTTTGACACTAAAGTTGTTTTTTTTGGTAGGTTCTTCTATTGTAAATTTGAGCTTTGAGCTTGGTTTTGCAAATTTTTTGATCTTGCCGTTTCAGTTTTGGCACATTTTTTCCAAATTGAAGAACCTCCTCCCCTGGTTCAAAAATGACTTCCGGTTTCATGTACACATTCCCCAAGATTGGATATTGTATAAGTACAGAGTTTTACAACAAATTAAAATTGAGATTGACTGTATAAGTACGGAGTTTTACAACAAATTAAAATTGAGATTGACTGTATAAGTACGGAGTTTTACAACAAATTGAAATTGAGGTTGATTGTATAAGTACAGAGTTTTACAACAAATTGAAATTGAGGTTGATTGTATAAGTATGAAGTTTTAAAACAAATTGACATTGAGGTTGATTGTATAAGTACAGGGTTTTACAATAAATTGAAGTTGGGGTCAATTGTATAAGTAAGAAATTTTACAACTAACTAAAACCAATCACTTATCTCTAAAGTTCAACTTACTTGTCAACTTTTGAAAAATGTTCAGCTTGAACTTACCTAAAGAACCTAAACCTCTGTTCAATGATTATTTTTATCAAGGTTTCAATTCTGATTTTGGTTGTAACAAAATGGGAGTTCTACAGTCTGGTTCTTGTGCCAGTTCCACCAAAAGGGTTCCAGTTTATGTCCAAGTCACAAGAACCTGAACCCTCAAGTTTAAGACTCCAAACTGGGGTACCCACCTGCCAACACTAGTACATGCCATAGGCCATTGTGCCCAATTTTGGTGCACATTTGGAATTTCAGGCTTGCTCTACTGGGTTTCACCCGCAAATTCCTCACAGACACCTTGGTCTTGTAAGTAATAGGTCTGGGCAATTAGGTGTGGTTGAGCCCCACAGGACCCTCCATCTTGTATGGGAACTAAAAAGAGCCAGAAATGGCCATAAGGAAACTCTTACTTTCTGGATCTCCTCAAGATATCTTCAGTAAAATTGTGAAATATTTTGAATAATCATCCATTATGGTGGATATTAGATATTAGACATATCACAGAACTTGGCATTGCAGGATCTGCATTATGGGTTAGTAGCTGGGTTTGTTCAAAACTTCACACTTTGAAAGGCTCTTTGACACAGAAAAAAAAGTAGGTCAGCAGCTCCCATTTCACCTTCCTAGTCATGATTGTATGGTATCAAATACCAACTACATGCATCCAATGAGGTATCACAATTGATGTCCATTAAACCTACTGAAGGCAAGGAGTCCTCCCAGGTATTACTTGAAACTTGCACTACATACTGTCAAAGTTTAAAGAGGTTGTCATCTTTCTAGTGCAATTTGCCACACACAATGCTTTTTAGGTGCAGCTCCTTTTGTGGCCAGTTAATTTCTGTGAAATGATTGGCCTTATCTACTTTCGAATGTATATGCCTAATACTTTCTAAATGAGTTTGCAGCTTTAGATTTGGTGGCCTGGAAAAAGAGAAGCACCTCCTTGCCAGGACTAGGAAGTATAATCCTTTTTAGGACCCAAAATGCATTAAAGCATTTGAAATTCCCAATTAAGTGCTAGTGTTTCTAGCATAGTCTCACCATGATGCTTGATGGATTGACATTTCCCACAAAGATCGTTATATGTTTTCCCACATTTGCTTGAAGTTAAAGATGAATCCCCATTTCATCTTTTGCTCTATCAAGATCTTTGTTCAAGGTTTCCACATTTTTTCCACATTCTGAAACTGCAGATAGTGTTTATGGAATTTTCCCTTTGGAATTGGAATCTTGAAGTTGGGTGATTTCTTCTCTCACCTACTAGGTCAAAATTTCAAGCTGCAATATAAGATTCAAACTGATTGCATATGCTTCTATGGTGTCTCACGGTGTCCTTCTGGTTCATTGATGGACCATTAGAAAATGAAAAAATGATGAATGGTTAAATACTATCCCAACCATGGCAATTTTGTTGCTTGAAATTACATGATGGTTATGAATGGATAAAATTACAGTGATGGATCAGACATTGGAATTTTGGGCAAGCATTTTGAATCCATGAACTAAGTTCACATATTTGTTTTCTCAAATTTCCCATATCACTTTGTCATTGAAAACTATACATATACTTGGAAGTCAAAGCTTGGAGGAGGGTGGGGCATTGCCACTATTATTATGATGGTTGCCTAAGGTGACCATATGGATTGAAAAGTCACCTGGTCAATGGTCATGCTTAGTCAGCTAACAAAATGTCGCCCTTTTACACATTTGGTACACTGTGATACATGACATGTATTGGAGTTCACCTTCTATGATGCTACACATACTCTACTCAACACAACTAGTGTACATCTTGTATGTTGGTGCATTGTATATGTACCATACCTATGACTCATGTTTGACAAATCTTGTCAAAATAATT
>Ga0116229_10008541_pt1 | contig 15891 bp, 9 predicted proteins | sample S1TSphgellanicum_3_FD_87313 | JGI IMG/M metagenome (GOLD analysis project Ga0116229, IMG submission 87313) | Host-associated microbial communities from peat moss isolated from Minnesota, USA - S1T2_Fc - Sphagnum magellanicum MG | ecosystem: Host-associated > Plants > Peat moss > Unclassified...
AATTTCCAGAAACTAGACTACATAACACTTTGGCGGTTTCGAGGTAGCTTTTCCACCAATAGTTACTCCCTTCCTGCCATAAGAACGTAATTCTTAACAGGTAACAGGAGGAGGCAACAAAGGCTTTCAAGGGTAGGTATTACTGATAAATGTTAAGCTTTATTTCAAAATTCTTTGCAATAGCTGCTCTCGCCATCCACTTACCTCTGGAAGTTGAGAGTTAGCAATCATACACACTTCCCAAGATACTTTAGCTCCACTCAAATCGCCTGTAATTTCCTGTACCTGAGCCAGTAAGCAAAAAGCATCTACTCTTTGAGCATCTAACTCAATTGCCTGTTCTAAGTATTTTTTAGCTTCAGTGTATTGTTTCAGTCCAAAGCTGGACCAGCCTAAATTTTTATATAGTGCTGCTCTTAACTCCCGATCTTGAGTGTATTTCAAGCCTTTGTTTGCTATTATTGCCGCATCAGTATAGTTCCCTTGTTTGTTATTTAAACGGGACAGTCCATCAAAAGCGTTTATCGCTCGCTCTCTACCAAATCTTATCGCCAGTTTATATTCTTTCTGTGCTAGATCATATTTCCCCTGGTCGGCATAAAAATTTCCTAAGCCGTAATGTCCCTCCCAGGTAACAGGATTTAAATGGAAAAGTTTATTATATGCATTATCCACGCATGGTAAATCGTGAAGTTGCTGACAGGCTAAAGCTAAGTTGTTGTATGTTGCTGTATCTTGGTCATTAAATTTCAATGCCAATTGATAATACTTTCTACTAAGTTGAGGATTATTGGCATTGCGAAAGCCTAAATTAAAATAATAATTAGATAAAAATAAACTGACGGTTTTAGTCAAAACAAGGAGAGTTATTACTGATACAGTCGTTATACTTAACTTAAATATTTTTGATCTGATTATCCGATTGAACTTCAATTTACTTGGCAGTTTGTCCAGACGCTGCAAAATTATCTGCGTAGATTGAGGTCTTTGTCCCGGCAGCGGTGACATTAACTCATCGAGTAAATCAGCAAAAGGTTTCTCAATTTGCGGTGCTTTACTCCTCCAGTTCAAGTTACCTGCTTTATTCGTTGGGATAGATAATACAGGAATTCCAGTTACCAAGTTGACAAAGGTTCTCCCGATAGCAAAAAAATCTGATTGGGGTACTGCCTGCCCATTGATTTGTTCTGCCGGGGTATATCCTGGGGTAACAACTGAAGTAATTTCGTAAGTTCCAGATCGAGTACTAGTGCCTCCTGCGCTGCTAATCTTGGCCATATAGGTATTCGTTACTGGTCGGACTGCACCGAAATCAATCAATGCCAGCTGACCATTAGGTTGGATAATTATATTAGACGGTTTAATATCTCGGTGAAAGATTTCTGTATGATGTACAACATCGAGAATTTTAACCACCTGTTGCAGCCAATCTAAAGCAGTAGCTTGAGAAATTCGCTGATGCACTCGCAACCATTCTTCAAGATTTTCTCCGGGGAATTTATCCATCACTAAGCAGCGCAAGGTTAATTCTTTGGTAGAATTTGAGCTAATGCTAATATCAAAAAAATCATCCTCAGTACTTCTAGGAATACAGGGATGGTTAAGTATCTGAAGAGTTAATGCTTCTCGCTCAATTAACTGATTAAGCTTAGGCGAAACCCATTTCAAAATCTTCATGATTCTAAGTTTTCCCCTATCTTCAACTTCAAAAACTTCAAAGTAATCAAATATATTAATTTCCCGTAATGGTTTGATTAAACGGATACGGTTTTTAACTATTAGAGGAACTCCACAAGAAAGACAGTATTCCGTCAATTCAGGATTTTTACGTTCAACACAAAAGGGGTTAATGCAGTGGCATCCCATGTTTTACTAAGTGTTTATGCTCGATTTAACGTTGTTTTGTAAGTTTTGTGAGATCCCTGCCTTTAGCTGAAATGTCCACATGGTAAGAGCTATAAAAAACTTTTTGGTTTACTAATTTTAACCTTAATGTTGGCAGGGTGCAGTGCGATTTTGTCAAGTTAACCTGCGTACTCCCTACCTTTTTGATCACACGGACCCGCTGAAAGTCTATGCTGTTTATGCACAGGAAGTAGACAAATTTTGGATTTTAGATTTTAGATTTTGGATTAGGGAGGAGCTTTCTATACTGCAAGCGGTCAGAATTTGAGGTTACGGTGTCGGGAGTTCGGACTTAAATCCAATACCCGTGAATGAATTTGGCTTCTATCTCTCAAATCCTCTTGGTGGGCTAATTCTGGGCTTTTTTCCGAATGGTAGGCGTTGGCTGCCACCGCAGTTTCTGCATCACTATAGAGCGATGCAGAAACTGCGGCTACGCCAACGCATTGGGGGGTATTTTGAAAAATGGGTTGTTTGGGGCAATAATTGTCGTTTGGTTCTAAAGCTTGTATCCCTTGTACAGTCAGGGTTTCTAGACTTAGGGTAATTTCATTCACAGGTATTGGACTTAATTCCCTTTGTTTCCTATCTTCACCAAAACGCAGTTTATTCCCGTGCAAAGTATAGCAAGGGAAGGAGGGAGAAAACTCCTTCTTCTTCAATCTAAAATCCAAAATCTAAAATTGGCAGATGCTTCTCACCACAGAAGTAGTCACAGATGCCCAAAAAGGGGCAGAAATGAGAGTGTTGGTATTCCTACCGTTGGCATGTGGAGGAATATCACAAAATTTTGAAGTCTGGATGCCAGGTGGAGCAGTATCGATTAGCAGCAGATGGAAGCGATCGCGCTTTTAAGTCTCTCTATCGAGCAAGCTGCGAATATCTTGAGCACCATGTCATCCATATAGCGCACGTAAAAGCAACCCATTTGCACCATCAGGTCGTCTAGGGGTTTGAGATATAACGCCCCCATCAGCGGTGACAAAGGACAACCCAGTCAATCAATATTTGAGTGCCTTGGGAATAAGGTAGTTGAAAGCCCGAATGTAGAGCGTTTTAAGCTATGAGTATAAATACTCAATTGCAAAGGTGACATGCTCCCAGCTAGTTGGACCCAGGGTTTGGCTTTCTTAAGATCTCTGTTTAATCTAAAATCCAAAATTGATTGACTAAAGTCACTGCGTCGCTTCCATTTCAGGGCTGAGGTCCCTGAGTTTTCCGCTTACGGCGTATTCCCATAAAAAATAATTATATTTTTTTTACTTATACTTTAAATATCATAATCTATTCTAAGTAATATTTAGTCATTTAAATTTTACTTAGTTTTATAAACTACAAATGTAAAAGTTATGTAAACTACTATTTTAAGGCGAAAGTTTCAGTATTTTTATAAGGTAATTTTAATTACTCAATAAAATTAAAAATCATCATAAAAACAAGCTTTTAGATGTGTTTAATCAAGCTATAGTGAATAAAGCAAGTATTAAATATTCATATACTTATTTAGGTGAAGCAGTGAATTTTCCAATAAAAGGGATGCTAATATGACTACAACAATTTTGTTTTCGCTGTTTTAAATCCCCACTCATTCGTGAGTGTATCTAAATGCAAAGAACAAACCATTCTTTTGTAGAATTTTTAGACCTGTTGGAGGGGCGCCTGGCTTTGATGGGCAAGAAGCTTTCAAAGCCAGAAATTGCTATCCTTACAGGAATCTGGGATGAAAAAACTTTCGCCGAGATAGCCAAGGAATCTGGCTACAAGGTGCGGTACTTGCAAGGAGGGCTAGCTTCTGAACTATGGAATCTTCTCAAGAAGTTCTGTAATCGAGAGGACGAATTTAGTAGAACTAAATTTACTCGTTCTTTTCTCGCAGCAGTAGCAGATAGACTTTTTGCCGAATCCAACTCTACTGAAGTATTCTTTGGCAGACAAACAGAGCTAAAACTACTAAAAGATTCGGTTCTTGCGAAGCGTTGCGTTTGCTTGACCGGTCCGCCGGGATCTGGTAAGACCGAACTGGGAAAGAAGTTGGTGCAGCAATGCCCTAATTTTGATTTTATAGTTTGGAAATCGATTGGACAATCAACATCAATCCAGCATTTTGTTCATAGCATATTGAAGTTAGACAATATGCTTAGACTGGAGGAGATGTTAGATACCTTGATAAGTAGCCTGCGATCGCACAGGTACTTAATCATAGTCGATGATATTGATGCGTTTTCCCAACTGAATAGGGAGGAGCGCCTAACCTATAGAAACGTATTTCGCCGGATACTGGACGAGCAAAATCAAAGTTGTTTACTGATGATAGGGAGGTTTTTGGCTCCTGAGTTGTTAAGTGTTGTTAGCAGTCATAAGCATACTGAGATCCTCAAACTGGAAGGACTAGACGAAGATGCGGCGATAGCCCTTCTTGCATCTGAAGGAGTAAAGTTAAATAGCGTAAACCAGGAAAAATGCAAGATCCTGATCAACAACTACCGTGGTAATCCTACAGCACTGAAATCTGCTGCCAGGCAAATCAAAAAGTATTTCGGCTCGAATACGGAGGAATTTTTTGACATTCAAACCACCTTAGTTACAGGTGAACTGATACCTATGCTTGATCAAATTTTTGACCAAGGTTTAGGTTTGGCGGAGAAACAGATCCTCTACCATATAGCACAGATTACCAATCATATAAAGTTTGCCGACTTAGTTAAAGAACTGAAATTTTCAGTTTCAGAACTTATGACTTATGTTGATAAGCTGGAAAATTATTCTTTGATTGAATGTCACCAAGACAATGGACTATTAATTTCTGTACCCCCTGTGATTACCAAATATCTCAATAGTCGCCACCAAATACCTGTAGCATCGTAAGGAGCCAGTATGTCAAGTATGCCCGGTAAAAAAACAAAGGCTAGACCAATACCAAGGGGTATGTATCTAGCCTCCAAATTAGTTAGTCGGTTTTAGTTAGATTTTAATTGCATTTCAGAATCAAGTGGTAGCCAATTGGGAAAGTTCGCAACCCACTCAAGTAAGAAATGCTAAAGAGAGAGAAGTCGCAAGCTAGCAAACTAAGGGACGCTAGCTGGCTAAGATCTGCCTTAAAGCAGGTATTGGGTTCCTGCTGTTTTTAAGGCAGGCATTGGGGCCTGCTGTTCTTTAGGCTTCGTAGTTGTTTGCCTTCAGGTCACTTACACCTTACGGCATTGCACTATATCATCCCTCATTATAATGCTTGAAATCGAAAATGTAAATTTCTCGCTGACTGTTTTTCCAAAAAAGTCTCAGAACCTAGAGAGCAGCAATTAGCCCCTTGAAATTGACGAGTTAGTTCAGCTTTTCAGGGGAATACATCATGAATTTTAGACAGGGGTCGCACTATATACAGGTGGGGCAGGAATGATGCTGAAAAATAATCGGATTATTCCCACCAACCGCCATAATCCTTGTCCTGTTTGCGGTAAAACTGATGGAGACTGTCGGATACTTCCAGATGAAACAACTTTCTGTTTTACTTTTTCTTCAGCTCGAAGATTAGAGAAAATCAACGGTTTCATTTGCGTTAAAGAAGCAGATGGTCATACTGCCACATTTAAGCCAGATAATAGTGCCGAGTGGAGCGAAGAACAACGCCAAGAATGGGAGCTACAAAAATTAGAGCGCCAAAAACAAGCGGCACAGCAGAGGCAAAAGCAGATAGAACGCCAACTGCCGGCAGTCGAGCGCGATCGCCATTATCGGCGAATTTTGGAGCAATTGACCCTGACACCAGAAGACCGCGATCGCCTGTTAGGTCGTGGTTTCACCCTAGAGCAGATTCAGAAGGAGGGATATAAAAGCGTTACCGCTTGGCAGCAAATACAAGGTGTCCCGTTAAACTTACCTGAATGGCAAAAAATTAACAACAGCTTTCCCGCAAATTTACCGGGGTTACTGCCTAATCGACGGTTAAATATTCATGCAGATGGGATTTTATATCCTGTATATAATCAAGCTGGTTTAATTGTTGCTTTGCAGGTGAGATTACATGAATCAACAGATGGACGTTATCGTTGGCTAACAAGTTCTACACAAAAACACCCTGATGGTGCAACACCGCACTACAATGGTGAACTACCCTTGGGGATATTTGAGCCTGAAAGTCCGCTAGCAAATACTATTTGGTTAACTGAGGGAACTGGCTTTAAGCCGAGTTTGACCAGACATCGGTTGAATGTTCCAGTGATCGGTGCTGCTTCGGGTAGATTCAATAGTAGCCCGGCAACAGCTGCTTCAGCAGTTAGCTATTTGTCTGCTAAGTATCAGACTAAAGTGCTGACTTTTGCCATTGATGCTGGAGATGTGGTGAATCAATCGGGAGTCCCAGATCGTTGGCTGCAACAGTTTGAGTTTTTTACATCCCTGGGATACCAGTGCCGGATTGCCTGGTGGGGACAATTGTCCAAAGAGTTTGACGATATTGATGAGTTATCAGATGTTTCAATTATTCAATTCATCACTGTCCAACAATTCTCCTCCTTAGTTGAAACCTACTTTCCGCCCCAGGAAAAAAACTCTACTCCAAATAGTGAAGATACTTACTGGGAGCAGGTGGCAACAGCGCAAAGAAAACTGCACTCGTTAACCTATCCGGCGGATATCTATTGTGATCCCAATCAGAAGTATATTTCTGATTTTGCTAGTCAAATCCCCCGTCAGGGGATAGTTTTTATTAAAGCTCCCAAAGGTTCAGGCAAGTCAGTCCTAATCAAAAAAATTAAGGATCTGTGTTGCGGAGGGTACTGGGAGACAAGACCGAGACAAAAAAGTACCCAGTTGTCTTTGATTTCAAGTCAGCCGGAAGTAGAACAGATTTGGCATGACAAAACTGGGATGAAATTTTTATCGATTACAGCGAGGATAGCCCTGGGGAGAGAGCAGGCTATTAGGTGGGATTTTAGTTGGATTGAAGACGTAGATTTATCTGACCAAGGACAGACTTTTCATGATGGCGATACTCTTGTCCAAACTCGCACAGTTCTTGAAACTATTGATAACATAGGTCTGTGCTGGGACTCACTGGGGAAATTGTTTGACCGTGATTGGTCCAATACCCTGCTAGTCCTAGATGAGATTGAACTAGGACTAGCACATATTGCTACCTCTTCTACCTGTAAAGATAGGCGATCGCAAATTCTCCTAACTTTACAGACGAAATTAAAAGAATGTTTAAATCATGGTGGTTTGGTAATCGGTGCGGATGCGGATTTATCAGATGTTACCTATGAATACATCACTTCTATTGTCCCCGGTCATCAGCCCTTTGTAGTTGTTCATAATTACAACCGACCAGACAGTGATCAGTGGGATATAGAATTCCATACAGGTAATCGGGACGAGATTCTATCCCAAATCAGCGATTGGTTGGCAAACCCAGATTGTGAACCTATAGCGATCGCTATGGATAATCAAAGCGAGGCTGAGGCTTTATCCAAGCATCTGCTGAAGAAATACCCCTACTTAAATTCTCTGGAACAAGGGTTGATTAGAATTGATTCTCGCACCACGCAACTAGATTTTGGCAAGAACTTTGTCAAGAGACCTAATGAGAGCATTGAAAAATATCGCCCAAAAGTATTAATTTATACACCATCTTTGGGTGTAGGGTGTAGTATCGACACTGAACATTTTGTTCAAGTGTATGGTTTGTTTTTTGGCAATATTGAGCCTTCCCAGTGTCGGCAGGCCCTAGCCCGGATTAGGAGCAATGTGCCACGGATTATCTGGGCTAAGGAAAAGGTGGTGAATAGATCTGATGATAATTTCTCTTTCTTACCAGAGGAGATCAAAAAAAGGATGTTTACTCACCACGAAACAACCACAGAATTACTGAATTTAGCTGTATATTTAGTTAGAGAAAGAATCAATAGACGGGATTTAGATCAGGATTTACTGCCGGACTTGGTTGAGACCCTACAAAACATGATGGGAACGAATGGCAGTTGGAATAATCCCCATATAGATCTATTTTGTCAGGTTTTGGCGAGACGTAATTTTAGTTTAAATCAGTTTTCCGTTCAGCTGCGCCAAGAACTGATAGAGGAAGGACATAACTTAGTTGATATTTCCTCAGCAGCTAAAACTAGTACAGGTGAATCAGTGCGGTTTGAGAAAGATGAGATCAAGCAGCATCGAGCAGCGATGGTTGCCCAAGCACCGGATATTTCCTTGGAAGAGGCGCGGAATTTGAATCGCAAGACAACCAAAACCGAGGCAGAAACCTACAAAATTACTAAAGCCTTTATTAAAGATGAACTGCCAGGATTGCCTCTGACTGCTAAATTCATATATGAGGCCATCTATAAGGATAATCGGCAGTGGTTGAACCAGGTTAAGTTATTTTGGATGTGCTTCAATATTGAAGCTACCAAGGAAACCGACCGTAGGCATTGGAAGTACAAATTAGGTCAGTTTGCCAAGGGTGTGCCTTATATCCCAGATCTCAAGACCTATTCGCTTCAGGTAGAGGCTATTTGTCAGTCAAAAGTTTTAGATTTAATTTCCCTGACTGATTTTGAGACTGAGTACTCCGAAGGGAACGAGAAGGTACAGGAGTGGTTTAATCATCTTAAAAAGCAGAAGAAAATCTTGAAAGCTGCCTTTGGGATTAATATTACGGGTAAAACCTATCCTATTGCCCTAATTAACCGGATTATAGGTAAAATTGGCTTAAAATTGCGGAAAACTCGCAAAGAGTGTGATGTCACTTACTATTGCTTGGATCAAGAACCACTCTTAGATGCAGATAGGGTGGCTGTTCTGGCAGCTCTTGACCTGAGAGCAGAAATATTTATGCAAGAGCAGGAGCAGGTGGTGCGATCGCCATTGCCTTCACTGGAACCAAATATACAGCAAGAAACAGTTAATATTACGCTCAGTCCAACACAACAAGAGGCGATCGCGCAGACGGATAAATCAATTAGGAAGAGAGAGCCGCTATGTAATTTAGAGAACTTGCCGGCAATCATCAAATGGGAGCGACGATTAAATAGGGCAGTGCTTCTGGGAACTGAAGTGGCAAGGGCCTTGTATTCTAGTTTGCCTCCAGAGCTAATCAATTCGGTTTGGCAACTTCTAACCAATGGTGTTCAAGGGTTCTATGTCAGCTTGTTTAATGTGGCATTGGCCTAAAGTATGAGCAGAAGATCATAATTTTGTTGGTTTTTAATTTTGGGGTGAGCAATTACTCTGGAGAAAGAAAAATTCACCTCAATAGGCTGTTTATGGCAACAGCAAAGAAAGAAGCAGATACTACCAGCGAACCTAGTACCGATCAACGCAGATTGGTTATAGTTACTGGAGATAAGGGTGGCGTAGGTAAAAGTTTTTTCGCCAGGGGGTTAGTACAAACATATTTAGATATTGGTGTAAATTTTAAAGCCATTGATGCTGACATCTCTAATCCTCAGCTTTACAGATTTTTCAATAGTAAATGTAGTGTTGAAAAACTAGATTTATTTACTAGGGGAAACCTTGATATATTTCTAGATGATATTAAAACCCTTGTGAATCCAGAGAAAACACAAGAAGGAAAAGAAACGGAGAAATCCCAATCTTTATTTTTGTTAGAATTACCACCACAATCTCGCCGAATTTTAGAAGAATTCATCAAGGATATGAATTTATTTTATATCCTGGATTCGTTGTTTAAAATGCGAGTAACAATGGTAGTGGTAATTAGCCGAGTCCTAGATTCTGTTGACCAGCTGCTACACCTGCATAAATTTTGTGGCAACCAAGTTGATTATGTAGTAGTAAAAAACCTGTTTTTCGGTGAGCCTAAGCAATTTTCGAGGTATGATAGTTCACTAGATATTAATAATCTTAAAGCTCCTGAGCGCAAAATTAGTTTAAAAGAAATCACTATGCCTGATTTAATAGAGCCAGCGTTTGATTATATAGATCAACACAGTTTAACTTTTGAAGATGCGATCAAACAAGTTGACAGACCATCTGTCCAAGGACGAGTAAGAAGCTGGCTAAATACCTACAAATCACAAATTAGCCTGGTTAAGGAGGAGTTAGGATTAGGAAATGTTAACCTCTAAACGCATGGTTTTAACTGTGGGTGATTCTCGGGTGGGAAAATCAACTATCGCTAGATTACTAATAGAGTTATTTGTTGAACATCAGAAACGGTTAAAAGTTTATGATCACGATACTCGCAATAAATTAGATGCTTACAAAAATATAGTACCTATTGAAAGTTTAAATTTTTTTACAGGAGATACAGATCAAATACTAGACGATATTAATGAGGAGCAATTTGATTTAATTTTAGTTGATATGCCAGGTCAATATATAGATGAAATTTGTAATTATGTTGATGAAGTAGATTTTTTTACAGTAGTTGCTGAGTACAATTGGCGCATCACACTTATGCAGCCTATTTCTCAAAGAATAGACTGTTTGAAGTATATGAAGAAGATTTTATCTTTATTAAAGTACAAATATTTCGATTTTGTCGTGATCAAAAATTACTATTTTGATGAAAGATTTATTGAATTTGCTAATTTCAAAGCGACCAATTTTAAGTTAGTTGGTGGAGGAGAAATAAAATTAGGTAAATTACATCGAGATCATTATGATCTGGCAGAAAAGGCTAATAAACCTTTCTCAGAAATAGTTAATGATCTTTCATTTCAACTTCTCTATCGAAGTTATATCCATCGTTGGCTTGAAGGATTTAATCAGTCTGTGCTAAAAAGTAGTGACAAAAAACATTTAGGATTTGAAGATTATGTTAATAGAAGAAGCAGTTAAAGGCTATAGTGAAGCCGAAATAAAACGCATTGCCGAATTAACTAAGGAATTAAAAATCTCTCCAGACGATCCTCTGTTTCAGTTGTTAGCAACACTAGGCAGACATGAGGAAATGATGATAGAAATAGCAGCTCGCCTAGAGGCATTAGGTGATGCTTGGGCGATTATGTTTGACCAGAAAATGGAGAAAGCCAGTAACACAGCTAAAAATATGCACCAAAGGGTAGTTAGCTCTGCTGTACGGGAGGAATTAAATAAAGCTATTCGTTCCTCCCCAATTTCACTGGGAAGATGGCGACCAGGACTTTGGATGATTTCCTGTATTTTGGGTGGGGTGATGGCGGCTGGAGCCATGCTTGGTTCTCTAGTTACATGGAATGTTGTGAGCTTAAAATCAACTTCTAGCATCACTAAATACACACCACAGCATTCCCATTGCCTGCATCGTAAATAGCTGTTTGCTACACCAAATTATTCGCGCCGAGGTAGCCCCTAGATTCATCTATGGGGGTAAGGCGCAGGCGAATTTATTCGCATTCAAGTTTCTTTTTGGTGGCAAACTTAGCTGGCTCCCATTAGACGAGACCACAAAAAAAGCCCCGGAGACTTAAATATTACCTGTTGGTTTTGGTTTTATTGAATGCTACGCATCGATAAGAGCGAAAGCTCTATGTAAATATACGTATGTTCTCCATCCAAGGCTCTTTATTCGATCTAGAAACCGTTTTAGATTATGGTCAGTCTGTTCTCAATGTTGCCCAGGAATTTTACAAATTCCTACTTGACAATCGTCCTTTAACAATCAGGACAATTAAAGCTCAAATGAACAAATACTTCCGAGGCACTGCTGCGGAAGGATCATGGCTTTGGAAGGATGCCTATGAAGCCATTGAAACAGCATTAGTTCTGTATCTGCGCTACCAAGGGAAAACTCTATCAATACAGAAATTAATGGCATTGGAGCAACTTTGCCCCACACACACTCGTCGCTCAGAAGAGCAACTCAACCTACAGCAGTTCTCTACTCCTTTACCCCTAGCTTATTTGGTTGCCAAAGCAGCAGAAATTAAAAACAGTGATCTGGTGCTAGAACCCAGTGCTGGTACAGGAATATTAGCCGAATTTGCCAAGCTCTATGGTGCGAGTCTGATGCTCAATGAATTGGCAGAAAATAGGAGTAAAATTCTGCGGCGATTGTTCCCTGGTGTTCCTTTATTCCAGGTGAATGCAGAGCAAATCAATGATTATCTAGCAGGGCAAACTCAGCCATCTGTAATTTTGATGAATCCGCCATTTTCTGCATCACCTAATCTACGCGATCGCCATCCAGATGCAACTTGGCGACATATCAATGCAGCATTACAAAGACTGGTGGAAGGAGGGCGACTGGTAACAGTTACGGCAAACTGGTTCTCACCGGATAGTCCCACTTGGCGTAAAACCTTTGTGGAGATGCAGGAGCAAGCCAGGGTTATACTCTCGGTTGGTATTGTCGGCAAGGCTTACAGCAAGCATGGGACACATATTGATACTAGAATTACTGTTATTGATAAAGTTCCGGCTGACAATCCAGAGCAAGTAGTCTGTATCCCGGACACTTTGGATTTAACGCAATTGTTAAGTTTAATTGAGCAACTGCCAGCAAGACAGGCATGGCAGCAGTTTCAGCAGCCTGCCAAAACTTCTGTTACTGATAAACTAAAACGCCGGCAGAAACAAAAATACTTAACAGTTGTCCCAAGTGTTGAGAGAGTAAAAATTGCTAATGTTTGCCTTCTGGATTACGAAGTTATAGACTGGGTAGCAACTGAAGGGTTACACGACAATCTGTATGAAACTTATCGTCCACAGCGAGTCAGAATTAATAACGCCAAACCCCATCCTTCTTTGTTGTGCGAAAGTGCGGCTCTGGCATTGGTATCCCCACCAGCGCCTACTTATAAACCCTATCTCCCCCTGAATATTGTCCAGTCTGGATTATTATCAGCAGCACAACTTGAAAGTGTCATCTATGCTGGACAAGCTCATTCCCAGTTTCTCTCTGGCTCTTATCTAGTTGATGACTCGTATGACAACATCACAGTTGCAGCTAATAATCAGGAAAATGTCGTCAGATTCAGAAAAGGTTGGTTTTTGGGTGACGGCACAGGAGCCGGAAAAGGAAGACAAATTGCTGGTATTATCCTTGATAATTGGTGTCAGGGGCGGCGTCAGGCAATCTGGATTTCCAAAAGTGCAGCATTAATCGAAGATGCCCGCCGTGATTGGTGTGCGTTAGGTGGTAACGAAAAAGACATAATTGACTTCTCCAGCCTTAAACTTGGCGTTCCCATTCCGTTCTCAGAGGGAATCCTCTTTGCCACCTATGCAACTTTGCGCTCCGAAAAGGGAGCAAAGAGTCGTCTGAGACAGCTTCTGGACTGGGTAGGCAAGGAATTTGAAGGGGCGATCGCCTTTGATGAGTGCCACGCGATGGGAAATGCCATTGCGGGAGAAGGTGTACTTGGCAAGCAACAGGCATCGATGCAAGGGATAATGGGATTGCGATTGCAGAATGCTTTACCTGCAGCGCGGATTATTTATGTGTCAGCTACAGGAGCAACTAAAGTATCCAATCTTGCCTATGCTAATAGATTAGGCTTATGGCAGACTGGAGATTTACTGTTTAGCTCTCGTGAAGATTTTATCCAATCCATCGAGGCTGGTGGGATTGCCGCGATGGAAATTGTGGCGCGAGATTTGAAAGCTCTAGGACTGTATTTAGCAAGATCGTTAAGCTTTGAAGGAGTTGAATATGAGTCTCTAGAAATAGAGTTAACTCCAACTCAAGAAAATACCTACAACAGGTATGCTGAAGCTTTTCAGATCATCCACGCTCACCTTGATCAGGCTTTAGAAGCTTGTAATATTAGTGCTACACGACATATATTTAATCGTGCCGCCAAAATGTCGGCATACTCGCAATTTGAATCACACAAACAAAGATTTTTTAACCACTTACTTACGGGGATGAAATGTCCTGCCTTGATCAAGGCGATTGAGCAAGATATGGCTCAAGGAAATGCCGTAGTCATACAGGTAGTTTCGACAAATGAGGAATTGTTGAAGCGCAAGCTCAACGACATCCCACAAGAGGAATGGAAGGATCTGAATGTAGACCTTACACCACGCGAGTATGTAATGGATTATCTCATGGCTGCATTTCCTATTCACCTGCATGAGATTTACTCCGGTGAAGATGGTCAGGCACGTTCCAGAGCCGTCTATGATGCTGATGGTTCTCCAGTTATTTCTCAAGCAGCACTCGCTCTCAGAGACGCACTTGTAAATCAGTTGGCATCTTTAGATCCCATTCCAGGAGCTTTAGAACAACTACTGTGGCACTTTGGTCATAATAGTGTTGCAGAAGTTACTGGTCGTAGCAAACGAGTACTCAAGGATCAATCAGGACGGCTGTTTGTAGATACTCGCTCATCTGGAGCAAATATTGCAGAATCTACGGATTTTATGAGCAATGAGAAACAAATCCTCATCTTTAGTGATGCCGGTGGTACAGGCCGCAGCTATCATGCTGATTTGAATGCTCTAAATCGCAGACGACGAGTCCACTATTTATTGGAAGCGGGATGGAAAGCTGATAATGCTATTCAGGGTCTTGGTCGTTCTCATCGGACGAATCAAGCTTCTGCACCCATATTCCGTCTAGTAACTACAGATGTCTGTGCCGAACGTCGGTTTATCAGCACGATCGCTAGAAGATTAGATAGTTTAGGTGCTTTGACTAGGGGTCAACGGCAAACCGGAAGTAATGGCATATTTGATGCCAAGGATAACCTCGAAAGTGTATACGCGGAACGTGCTTTATACACACTATTTTCGCAAATTTATGTCGGAAGTTTCAATGAGGTTCCTTTGGGGATCTTTGAACAAGTTACAGGACTGTCTCTTACTTCTAGTGAAGGAGGCATGAAAACTGAGCTTCCCCCGTTGCGCCAGTTCCTGAATCGGTTATTGGCCTTGTCAATCCCTATGCAAAAGCTGATTTTCAACCGATTTGAATTGCTGCTAGCTCAAGAGATTGAGGTGGCGATCACCGCCGGAACTTATGAGTTAGGTGTAGAAACTCTCCGGGCACATCAACTGAATCTTGTCGAAAAGCGTCAAATTTGTACTTATGCTGACAACAGCACTAATTATCTCAAAATTGAGCGTGTGCAGTTTCTCAATTTAATGACTGCTGAACAAGCGATCGCAGTAGCTACGAGCCATAGAGGTTGTCTGATGATCAATCAGAAGTCAGGGAATGTGGCAATTTCAATATCAACCAGCAGTATTTACAGTGAAGATGGTGGGGTGATCCGGCGCATGAAGATGATTCGTCCTAGCAACGAAGAATCACGAATTCCTGTAGAGAGGTTAGCAAATTCTCATTGGCAAGTAGTTTCAGAAGGCGAGTTTGAGGCTGCTTGGACAAAGGAAGTGGATGAGCTACCAAAATTCAGTAGCGATTACCTTCACCTTGTCACTGGAATTCTGCTCCCCATTTGGAAAATGCTGCCACATACAACCAGCAGAGTGTTCCGCTTGCAACTTAGCAATGGTGAAAAAGTTCTGGGTCGAGTTGTTGCAGCCGCAGATATTCAGCAGTTTACCAAGGAAATTGGGATTAAGAATAATCTGTTAAGTCCTGAAGAATTAGTTTCTCTAGTACTGAATGAAAATTACTCAGAGCAACTACCCGGAGGGATAAAATTGCGGCGTTCTTCCATTGCAGGTGAACAGCGAATTGAATTAAGTGGTGCTCAATCATTAGCCGACAGATTTACTAGTCTTGGGTGCTTTACTGAAATCATTCAATACCGTAAACGGGTCTTTATTCCAGCCAATGATCAAGCTCCATCAATCCTTGCGGCAGTTATCAATCTTCTTGGCTAGTGGTTTGTCAATCAAAAAATTGTGTGTAAGGGGGGGTGAGGCTTTTGCCTCCTTGAAGGACCCTGCCCAAAACCGACAAATTGAAAGCACTTAGTGAACTACCTACACTGCCCTTCGGGACAGTGTAGGCTTCTGGCGCGTTTTAACACTACCAGAACTTCCTTTGAGGTACTATTAGTAGTGGATGAAATCACTACAGGATTCTCTCTACGGCGTTTTATCGTTGGGAACAGTCCCAGCCCAACGCGCTTGATA
>Ga0116229_10008542_pt1 | contig 15887 bp, 7 predicted proteins | sample S1TSphgellanicum_3_FD_87313 | JGI IMG/M metagenome (GOLD analysis project Ga0116229, IMG submission 87313) | Host-associated microbial communities from peat moss isolated from Minnesota, USA - S1T2_Fc - Sphagnum magellanicum MG | ecosystem: Host-associated > Plants > Peat moss > Unclassified...
TATTTAGTGCACTTAGTCTTGTGCTTTCCTACCTACTTACCTACCTAGGTAAATAAATAGGTTCTAATTTTCTACTTAGGTAGGTAGGTAGGTAGGTAGGTAGGTCCTAGGTAAATATGTAAGTAAAGTCCTACCAACCTACCTACCTATGGTTATGTATAACCTACCTAGCTACTAAAATTTATTTTTTTATTTTTTTCAAAATACAACTAATAGGCCATGTGGCAATTTTTTATTATGCTATGTGTCGTAATCTTGAACTATCATTAATAATCATAATGAACGATGGAGATCAATATTTTGAAAATTTTTTAATGTCCAATTTTTTTCATAATGCCACGTGTTAAATTTTAATAGATGGATGACAATTAATGACGTCAACATGACATCATGGGTGTAGTTATAATGGAGTTGAATAGTAGTTGAAAATGAATTGTTTTGATTGAATTGTAATTGAGTTGCAATGAATTCCACCATATATATGATGAGTTGTAACTGTGCAATTCATACAACTTATCTATTTTAATTCCTGGCATATAAATATAGTGAATTACATGCCAATTACAAAACACCCCTTTTTTTCATAGTGTTGATATTTTTTTTTTAAAATGACCCCATCAACATTAACCTTTGATTTTTTAAACTTTGAAAAAATTTCATCAAAAATATCAATATCCAATCTAAAATGGACTCTATAACTTAAGCCAAATCATATGTCATAGTCCATATAACTCATGGTTTGGACATTTTCTTCATAGTGAATTTGGAAAACATCTTCATAAATTTAGAACATGTGACTTTGGAAGTTTATGGTGTTTAAGATGTGAAAACAAAATGAAATCAAACATATGAAGTCCAAAACCAAGGACACAACTGTGGAGATTTAATCCGCACTAAATGAAAACACACTAGGGGGGGCCACTTTGGGCACTTTCACAACATGTATGTAATGTATATTTTTGCAAAACCTGTTGCATTTAATTTTGGGCTTCATTTTTTGTGTTTGGGTTAGATATTTTGATTTTCACAAAGTTAATGATATTTAATATTATTTGGAAAAAGAAATTTAAAGATTAAATTCAAGGAATAATGGGTCTATTTGTGGTATATGCAGTATAATGTTTTTAAAAATTGTTTTTGGACTACACTAGGTTTAGGTTTGAATTCACTACTACAAAAGTGAGGTGTAGTTCAATAACCTAAATCATTATGGGACCTTAAAAATGAAATAAGTTCATGCATATTTAATGATTTCACCCTGTTAAAATTATTTCATTACAATATCATTATGTAAACATCATATTTCACTACTAATTGACATAATTCACTATTATAATTTATTGTGATAAATAGGTTTATTTTTATGTTGTTGTTTTAAATACCCTATATTATTTTAGATTATCTTAATTATTCTAACTTATACCTTACATTATTATAAATTATTATAGATTAAACTATTATACGTTATTCTACTTTAAAATATCTTAATTAGGTTATTATAGGTTGTTTATTTTTAATTATTTTTAATTTAAATTATTTAACTAACCTTATATTATAACTTAGGTTATTTTATTTTAAGTTTATATATGTTATTTCAAGTTATATTTTAGGTTATTCAAGGTCATTATACTTTATGTTATTATAAGTCATTTTATCTTAAATAATTTTTTTTGAAATAATTTAAAATATAATATAATGACTTAAAGTAAAATAACCTAGAATAACCAATAATAACATATGAAAAATAATTTAGAATAACCTACAATAAAATAACTACTAATAGCTTATGATAATATAACTTAAAATATTCAATAATAGGTTATAATATAATAGCCACCAATAATCGTAATATAACCTAAAATAACCACCAATAGAATAAACATTAATAGCCACCAATAGCCATTAATAAAATAGCCATTAATAACCAGTAATAAAATAACCATCAATAGCCACCGATAAAATAACCACCAATAACCTATGATAATTTAGCTTAAAATAACCACCAATATCCACCAATAGCCACCAATAGAATAACCATTAATAAACACCAATAAAATATTTACCAATAGAATAACCATTAATAAACACCAATAGAATAGTTACCAATAAAATAGCCATTAATAAACACCAATAGAATAGTCACCAATAAAATAACCATTAATAAACATCAATGGAATAGTTACCAATAAAATAACCATTAATAAACACCAATATAATAATTACCAACAGAATAACCATCAATGAACATCAATAGAATAACTACCAATAACCATTAATAACCACCATTAAAATAGCTACCAATAAACATTAATAGCCACCACTATAATAGTTACTAATGGTCATTAATAGTCATCACTAAAATAGCTACCAATAACTACCAATAACCATTAATAACCACCAATAGAATAACCAACAATAGCCACCAATAGAATAGCCAAAAAATTTTATAATAGTCAAAAATAGCTTAAGGTGAAATAATCTAAAATAGTCAAAAATAACATAAAATAGCCAAAAATAACTTAAAATAACTGAAAGTAACCTAGTGTGAAATAACTAAAAATAATTAAAAAAACTAAGAATAGCCATAAATAATGTAGGGTGAAATAATTTAGAACAATGAAAAGTAACCCTAAAATAGCTGAAAGTAACTTAACATAGGTAGTATTATTATATTAACAAAAATCTTATCCATTTATTAAACTTTTTTTTTTCAAAAGAATGGTCATTGAATGTGATTAAATAGTGATATTCAAACAAAAAAAAATTCAAATGTACAATTTCAAAAGGAAATAAATGTAATTATGTACATTATTGAAAACAAATTAAATTAAACTTTAATCATTTTATTTGGACAAAATCTCAATAAGATATGAATTTTCAAAGTTTATGTTTTTGTAATGTTTAAAATGAAACATTTGATAAATAGAATGTAATGTAACACATTATCACAACAAGTGTGATGGTTTGATCGTAAAGGTGTTTACTTCCATCATAAAGGTCAAGGGATCAAACCTTACAAATTCTCTTATGTAATTCCTTAAAGTAGGTGCCTATTTAAGTTGATTACATGACCTATGTACCTAAGCTAAATTTTTAACCTAGCATAGGTAATGACATGTGTCAATAATTCATAGGTTGAAAATCATGAAAGTATCAATAATATTAAATAAGTTAAATTTAATTGATTTCCATGCTACTTAATGTGGCATGGAATATGTAATAAAGATTCATGGTTGTTCACTTGAACCCATTCACCTATTCATCGTTCACTACTCGTTGCTCACCCACTAATATTATTGAACTTAAAATATGGTCTTTTATGGAAATCCAGTCATCATGGGCGATTTATGGGTGATCTTTTATGGAAATCTAGTCTTGGGCAATCTATGGGTGATCTTTAATGGAAATTCAATCATGGGTGATCAAGAAGAGGAAAATGGAGGTTTTATTAGTTTGTTTTCTTTTTCTTTTTCTTTTTGATTTTTAATTGGTTTTTATTTACTTTGTTAGCTTTTATTTGGTAGTACCAATAAATGACTGCATTTTTTTCTAGAGTTATGTTAGAAGCAAAGATGTAACCACTTGCAATTTTTGTCAAGTTTAAAGGTGGATAACATGCTAATGTTGTGACGAAAAGTTGTCCCACTGAGGTTTGCTAGTTCCAAAGGTTGGTCATGATCCCCCACATCTGCATTGTAGATGAAACAATAAGGTACATAATACTTTGGACTTGGAAACAAACCACATTGCATACATGTGAAGTGTTTGTTTTTCATGTGCAAATTGTTGTACCATGTGATTTTTATATATGTTCATATTTTGTAACTTGATGCATTTCGAATTTTTACTTGTATACTAGGTTGCATTTAAAAACTTTGTGTGTATATGTTTGTACTTGGGTGTGGTCTTTTAATGAATAATATGCAAGTTGTGTGGATGTATATGTGCTTCAAAATTCATAGTTTGTTTGTGTAATGTGGCCTTTTATACAATGCAATTTGGTAATTATGTCAATAATTAACTAGACATTTCAATCAAACTTGATGTACCATGTGCCATTGAATCAACACAACTATTCAACATCTCAATCAATAACAACATGCCATTTGGGATCCACTTTAATTAAATTATTAATCATTCTAGTCACATGCCATTTGGCATCCACATCAGTTAAATTATTAGGCTAGTCACAATGGATATGTTTAGTTGGACAATTAAGTGGGCATTTAGTCATAACAAATTTAATCAACTTTGTGGCTAAAATGACTACTTTGTTTTTATTGTATCCAAATCTATCAAGTATCTATTATGATTAAAATTTTAGTCATAAAAACTAGCATATAAACACAAACCTATAGTAATGTCAATTATAAATCAATACTATCATGTCACATTATCCTTATAAAACTATCATCTTTCCTATGAATGAATCATTACATTATTTGGAATTTTTGTCCCTAAGATCTAATCAAATTCACATAATTCACTTTCAATTATGTCTAACCCAAAATAATTAACTAAATTATTCATGAGTCCAAGGCTATGTCCTTAAAGTCAAAGTTGCTTTTCAAGGCAAGGCCCACAAATTGAATTATTTATTTCCATACTATTGTCATTGTGTTGTTATGCCATATTATTCTAGTAATTATAATTCTTACCCCTAGTAGCCCCTCTTGGTACTACACTCCTATTAATGAAGGTCCTTCTTTGTTACACCAAGGAAGCCCCTATTGGTTAAAGGTCATGATCAAGTCCCATGCATAATGCCCTAATGACAAGGCATTTTGATATATGTAAAATACTTGTATAATTTTTTTAGGACACTTAAAGGGCACCTTATATCCTTAAATATCCCTCCTTAACAAGGGATCTTGTATAATTGATCCTCAAGAGTTGGAGGGGTTTATGCTTGTTTAAATGGGAGGCATTTTACACTCATAACTTGTAGGCATAAGATTCATTTCACTTTGAAAAATAGGTGTAAGAATCCTTCCTTTCTTACACCTCTTAATTACCCATGTTTAAGTTCATGATTACATTCATATTGTTTGTTACAATGGGTAAAGTCTAGAGTTGGGTGACATTCCCAAAGGAAGGGGCATAGGGTGAAATGGTATCATACATTAAGCATAGGTAGAAAAATGGAAAAATTGGCTTTGTTGCTCTCAACATAAGTATGCAAAATTCTCATAAAGCCCACCTCCAAGGGATAGTAAGTACCATTGTTGGCCTAGCCTTTCAAACATTGCTTTGTGTAGTGTAACATCCACTTGGGGTGTTCCTAAAATATGCAACTAATATGAGGGTGTTAGTTAACATAAAGCATTAGTGGGTATACACCATGTATCACGGGAAAAACATGAAAATAAAAAACCAAACATTTCAAAAATGAAATGTTCATTGGAACAAGTGCTTGAAAGGAGAATTTGAATGCCCTTCCTTTCGCAAAAGAAAGAATCCACTAAATAAGGTGGCTTACAAATATTTTAAAAGATTTTTTTCCTGTGCTTTACATTTAAGGATTTTGACAAATGGCCTTGGTGTCAATTATGCAAGGCTCAAAATACATATTGAAACACTTATATTATGGCTATATGCACCAAACAATGCTATAGTATGTGATGAATTTGACTAAGGAAGAAAAGGTGTTCCATGGCCATAAGCTTTTATCCACATTACCTATAGCCATGGTTTTGTTTTAATGTGCTTGAACATCTACTTTGGTTTTGAGATGTGTAAAAATACATAGGGAAATGTTTGCCAAACATTAGGCATCTTATCCAAATACATAACAATTGGTACACAACTACTCGCTTGATCTATCATGTTCTCTACCATAATGAAAAAAATCAACCATAAACAATGTAGCTTCATATTATTGATGTCCTTGCATGTATTTCATATTCTTGTGAATGATGATCAAACAAACATGTGTGATTAGTTAGACATAAGTAACAATAACATTGAAAATTTTCAAAAACAGTACCCAACAACGTCAAGAATGTAGAATCAAAAAGTTCATGTAGAATCAAAAATTTGATCATGAATGATGATCAATCTAGAGGATGGGTATGTATATCCCTTGTTTTTTCACTGCTAGAAAACATGTGTTTGAATCATTGTGCAAACCATTCATTTTGCGATGGTATTAGTATAATGGGTTTCCAATAAATTTAGTGGATTAAGGTAATGGTTGGTTCGCAATGGGAGAGGGAAACCATTGAATAGGCAATTGGGCTGTTTGGTTCTAATTTATTATTATTATTATTTTATTTTTTCAAGTGCTTGGGCAACATGTGTACTCATTAGTGGTTATATGGGTGGTTTTGTATAATGGTCACTAAGGCGATTGGTGAAACTTTGATTGATTGGTGAAACCTAATTTTAACTAATCAAATGTCATGTGGCATTTAAATATTAGCCACTCAAGCTAAGTCACGTGACATTTAAACATTGGCCACCTAGGTTAGGTGGCATCACATTTAAACATTAGCATTACAAAAAATCATAATTTTTTGATTAGGAATTTTTATCAAAAAGCCCCCCCTATGGGTTTTTTGCCCCCATGTCCAACTTGACCAAAATGCCATTTTGGACAAGTCAATTTGGACACAATTGTTTTGATTAAGTATTTTTGGTTGGTTTTTATTATTGAACCAATGTGACAATAATATAATTTGAACAATGACCATAAATATATATTATTTAAATTTTTATTTAACATTAATATGAAAATATTAATTAATTACCTTACCCACCTTACCCACCTACCTATTTATTTAATACATCTAATAATTAATGCTAAAAAAATTTATTTATTTACCTACCAACCTTATGTCTTAGGTCTAGGCTAGGCCACTTAACTTAATCACTTAGGTTAAGACCAAACCACTTAAGCTAAGCCAAGCCCCTTACGTTAGGCCAAGTAGTCTAAGTTAGGTGGTCTAGTAGGCTTTGCAACCTAAGCTACCTAATTAGTTCACCCTAATTAGCCAAATAGCCTAGGTTGCAAGTTTGGGGATTTGAACTCCTCACCTCCATATTAAATAATCAAGTCCTTAACCATTGCACACCACCCCATAAGGTGATTTTTTTGACAACATAATTGTAATGAACATGATTTTGGATCAACATAATGTAATCAACTTTCATGAATTTTATTTCAACATATTGCACTAAATGAATTTGATTTTTTTAATGTATTATTTACATAAATAGGTAGGTTATAGGTAGGTTAGCCTAGGGGTACCTATTAAGTCTATGCTTATACCTACTTAGTAAACTACCTATGCTTTAGATGCTATATAATAGGCTATGTAGGTACCTACCTATTAAATAGGTCTAAGCTTAAGGTACCTACGTAATAGGCTAAACTACCTACCTAATAGCTTAAGTGGGTACCTACTTAGTAGGCCTAGGTGGCCTATGTCATTTTATACCTAGTAGGCCTAGGTTAATAATCTACTTACATGACTAATAGGTCTACCTAGTAACCATAAGTCACCTATGACACCTGCCCATAAGGTTTACAGTACCTAGTTATAGGTTATTTAGTAGTCCTAAGTTACATCCTAGGTAACTTATTAGGTAGGTTTAGGCTAGGCTACCTAGTTAGGCTATTAGTTAAGTTATTACCTAACAAGTAGTGTACTAGCCTATTAATTATGTTAGATAGATAGGTAGTTTAGGCTTATACTAACCTACTAGTTATGTTAGATAGGTAGGTAGCCTAGGTTTAATAAGTAGACTAAGTTTCAAATGAGTATGGCTCATTTGACTAAGTGTCAAATCATAATGGTCAATTTGACTAAAGGTCAAATCAGGATGGTCAAATTGACTAAAACTTATCCATTCAATATGGTCAATTTGATTAAACCATGGTGATTTTGATGGACATTTGTCCATTTTGACCAAATCTTCAACTTGACACTTGGCCAAATATGTCATTTTAGTCAAATGTAACATGTGTTTTTCATATTCCAAACCTTTAGTCAAAAAGGACAAACCTTTTGGTCAATGTAGACATTTCGGTTAAATTTATCTTTTTAAAAGCCGTGATTTCTTGTAGTGTAGCCACTTAGGTTATGCCATGTGGCTAGAACCTATATAAATGACCTAAGTTAAACTTAAATTAGGCCTACAACTAAGTACTTAGGTTTAGGCCTAAGGACTTAAAGTTTAAGCCTAGGTACTTAAACCTAGGTTTGAAAACCCAAAACCTAAAGCCTAGGCAATCAGGCCTAGTTCTAAAAGCCTAAAGTAGGCTTAGGCAATGTAAATTTACCCTAAGAGCCTACATTATGTCCTTTCCTAGGTTGCACTTAAAACTAGGCCACTAAACTAAGTTTAGATGTCGGCCGCTTAGATTAAATTTACACCTAGGCCAACTAGGTAGGAAAAATTTATTTTATTTTGAATTTGGCCCTTAAGGTTGAACCATTTGAATTAGTTCATGCCAAACAACCTTCCTTTTTGGAATACTTCTTATGTTTTGGATGCTTAAAGTGCTTCCATTTATATTCGTCATAACTTGAAAAGGATGACAAACAATATGGGACAAACTTTTGGGAAGGAAATCAAAACATTCTCATATCCATACAACACTAAAGCCTTTTAGTTCATACAACACTATCCTTAAGTAATCATGTAATACACAGTAATGAAGTAAATAAATAGATAAGGAGGTAGTAAATAGGTATGTTAATTAGAAATAGTTAATATGTAGTTATATAGTTGTAACTAATATTTGTAACCATATTGTAAATCTTTAAATTATATAAAGTATCAATATAATTGTAATGAACTATATTGTTGATTAATAATTAAAGCATATTGTAACTAATTCTTTACAAATTTGACCTAGTTTATTTTATATTATTAGCAATGTGTTTGCAATGATTAATATATAATTACCTAGTTACACACTAATTATTGTATTTTAGGTACATTAATGTATTTAACCAACTAATAACTTATTGTAGGTATGATTGTAGGTATTTAACTTAATCTAGGTGTTGTTAGTTAATTATACCTAGGTAAATAATGGGAGTTATAAGTTACCATAGGTAGTGAATATATTCAAAACCAAGTCACTTAGCCTATGTATGTAAAGTAGGGTATTAATTAACATAGGGTATAAATAGGGTATAGGGAGGGTAAAATACTTAGGATAAGGTAAGGCGAGTATACATCATACAATATTTAGCTTAACATAAGGTATGCATAGGGTAAGTTAAATAGGGCAAGGTATACACATGGTACGTAATTTAAGGTATTTAGGGTAGGGTATAAGTAAATTAGATTATGGTAAGGCAATATATTTAAGTATATAGGGTATTCACAAGTAGTTTTCATATGTAAAGTAGGGTATTTAGGTAGTATAGCTTATATGTAAGGCTAGGATATAGGAAAGGCATAGGTAGGTTGGGTAAGGTATATGTACGGTACAAAGGGAATGGTATAAGTAGGGTACGTAGGGTAAAATATTTAGAATATTCACCTAACCTACATATGTAAACTATGGTATTTACATAATATACAATTTATATGTAGGTTATATGCAAGGTAGGTATGTACCTAGAATATTTAAGTAGTGTAGTTTACATGTAGGGCTAGGTCTGTATAAATCAAGTACATATAAGCTAGGTTATACCTAGGCTAGGTACTTGTAATTAAATAGGCCTAACCTACTTTAATGTAAATATAGATCATTATATACTGAAATAGGTACATAAAAATTTGTTTACTAGTCCTTAACCTTGACACATAGGTTATTATATACTTAGCCTATTTATAAATTACAATATACCTAACTTAGTTATATGCTACAATAGACGTAACTTAAATACATATCCTATTTTACTTAACCTAAATATAAATTGATTACCTTAGCCTAGGTATAACTTAACAATATCTAATTAGGTCATACCTATGTTAGGTTAATGAAGCATGGCCTAAATATACTTAGTTTAGCCTAGACATACTTCTACCTATATGTATGTCTAATATTTGTTTTTATGTACTTACCCGATGGTTACAAACTTAAGTGCAAACATGTGGCATTTAAATTATATGGTGGCTATTTACCTACCTTGTAAGGTGGTTACCTTGTACACACTACCTATAATGACCATTAGGAAAACCACCCAAATGGTTTGAAAAGGTGGAATGGAAATTTTTCAACTATGTTTGAGGGCATTTTAGGTAGAAAATTTCTAAACCACTATTGCCTCCCATTGCATGACCACTTTGGTGAACTTCAAGTGGGATTTGACCATTCAAAAAAATCATGAGTATGGTTTGTGTCATGTGAAGACCACCCAAAATTGAGTTGGGTTGTTGGGTGTAGTGGTTTGTTTGTGCATTTTTTAGTATTGTTTTCATATCAACATGGCATCATCCCAATCAATACCATATATGAGAATATCCTCCTCTAAAGTTTGTCATAAAAAATATCCAACTCTAATCTATTACAGTAGAACCTTTATAAATTGATCCCCCCAAATTTTATAACCTCTCAAATTTTATCACTCCGGCCCGGTCCATCAACGGGACTAGGCAAAAATTTTATATTCTTATAACTTATCACTTTTCCTCATTCCTGACAATTTTATAATTTTATAATTCGTTTATTTCTCAATCAATTACGGTGGAAATAGTTAGTGAGAGGCCTCTGTTTAAGACTATTATAGTGGAGATGGCGTATTCTGTCATTCATCTTCACAATCGAGTCAACAAAAGCAGGATAGTTGTCCTTTTGCTGTGTCCAGAAGAGCTGGAGCTTGGAAAGCATCTCCGATGCCTCCCCCGATGTGACCACCGGAAGCTCCTGGCTGTCATCGTCATCGTCATTGTCCGCGGGCAGCAGTGATGGCTGGAATTGCTCGATGATAGCCTCTGTAATGTCATCGTCGGTGGGCACGCTGACAACTGTTTCCTCATTAGGATAATTGAGAAGGTTGCGAATTTCCATGGGGTTGCGATAGTGGAACTGACGAATCTGATTTTCTAGTTCAGCAACCAGTTATGCAGGGGGTTCGATTTCCTGGGTGGCAGTCGCATCTGAGTGGAGTTAACAGTGCTGGAAACAGTTTTTGATGGTTGTTGACTAGACATCTTGCTTCCAAGCTGCGATGGCGTTTTGGATGCCGTCAAGGAGGTTGATCTTCTCCGGGTCTGCAACACTGCTTTCAATCTTTGACAGCATTTGGTTGTTGAATCGACGGCAGTAATAAGCCTTGAATGTGCGAATGATTCTAGCGTCGCATGGTTGAATTTTCGAGGTGGTGTTTGGCGGCAGGTAGAGCAATGTTGTGTTCTTCAGCTGAATGTTGAACTTCTCCAGATCGGTGTCTTTGATGTGCGCACTACAATTGTCGAGGAGCAATATCACCTTCCGTCCATCCATGCGCTGATCAAAAGTCGTTAGCCAGAGTTTGAAGACGTTCTGTGTCATCTAGGCATTTTTGTTAGCGTGGTACTTGCAGTCGAGGTTGTCGATGTTGATGTTCTTGAAGCAGCGGGGGTGAAACGACTTGCCGATGATCCAGAGTGGCAGTTTGTTAAACCCATCAGCATTGCATCATACAGTGATGGTGATGCGCTCCTTGTTCTGCTTGCGGCCTTCGAGTTGTTTGGTGGCAAGTGAGTTGTCGGCTTGCATACGGTAGAAAAGCCCAGTTTCGTCCATGTTGTATATGTCAGCAAGTGCATACTGGTCTAGGATTGTGTGGATGCGTGGCAGGGACTCTTCGATGATCTCCATGTCCGCAGCACCACTCTCGCCAAATCGATAGTGCGATCGTATCTGATGCCGTTGCTTGAATTTGGCCAACCATCCGCTCGAGAACTCGAATTTTGGCGCGTCAAGATGCAACATGTCTAGGAATTGGGTAACCTTCTAGCAGATCATTTCCCCGCTGATGTTGATATTAGCTTGGTACGCCGCCACCCACTGTGCCAAGGCTTCATCCACATCCTGATACATGACCGGTCGTCGGGTTTTGGTGTTCCCATTTACAGTTTCCTCCCGTGCCAGCAGCTCCGCCGAACGTTGCAGAGTGTTGCTGATTGTCGCCTACGTCACCGTCACCTGATGAATCTCCTCCAACCACTTCACCAGGGCCCTCTGACTGAGGGCCGGGTTGTCCTTCTTATATCGACAGAGGGCAATGCGTAGGGACTCCGTCAGATGGCTATGAGTTGGTTTGGGGGACTTTGCCATTGTTGGTTGCTGGTGAAGAAAAAAAACAGGTCATGCATTGCCTTTATGCACAAGCAGTGTAACAAAGTCAATTTACAAGTCTTTGTATTCGCTCGGCAACTGAGCTACATATCTAGGGATACAGTTCGAAGCAGAAACTGGTCGTTCGTCGATTTTCCAAAATGTTCCTTGATGTTCCGTCCCTACCGATTCATGTGGATCTGATCGGATTAATCAAGTACTGTATCGACAAGAAGGCTCCAAAACGTTCCATGACTTTCCAAGGGGTCTTTGCGACCTTCTTTAGAGTGTAGCTCAGATCTGTACCGTGTATATCTAGTTTAGGGCAAAGTGTGAAGTGCGTTGGAGGGACAATATTCCGGTTACAAGCAGGTTCGGAAAAAAAATGCTGGACTTCAAATTTTTTCACCCTTTTTCTCTGCCAAAGACGGGTTGCCTTGATGATCAAAAATGCAAAGAAAATGGGAAAAAAGAGCAGCCTGCAGCTTTTGAACCCTGAGCCTCACAGTTCCATACTATCCCATAACTTATAACCTCTCAAACTTTATCATTGGCTGCCGGTCCCTAGGTGATAAAATTATAGAGGTTTTATTGTATGTAAATGCTTGGGGAGGTCATTGTTTATATATATTTTTAAAAATTTGAGATAACAAGGAATTTTTTAATTTGTTGTGAAATAATGGCATATTTGGAGTATATTTTAGGTATATTTTAAAACATATTATGTATATTTTAAGTATATTTTCATAATTTATTATAGGAAAATAAATTTAATTAATTTTTAAAAATTATTATTTTTCAATAAATTGCACCTTATAATGTATTTGCATGCCATTTGGAATAAAATGGAAGTGACCTCCTTGGGTGTAAATGACTTTTAATTTTTAAAAAACTCAAAAACCTCCATGACATATTGTAATATTAAACGTAATCATAAATAATTTTTTCCATGTAACCTATGAAATCAATGCTGATTTGTTGACCATTTGGGAATATTGTTTGCATAATCTCATGCCCCCCATAAAAACTTATTGGGTATTGTCTCACATGGTCTCAACCATTTCAAAACATTCATCTCAACACCTATCGCATTCATCATTGAGGACTTCAAATTTATTAACGATTACATAATCTATCTAACCATTGTTTGGTTGAATTGGTTTAATCCTATCATCACAATTTGTATAATAAGGTGAAATCATGAGTCAATGAACTAATATGTTTATTTTTTTCAAATGATTGTAATCCTTTTGCCAAAACAAAGATTTTCATAGAATGAAATTTTAATTTAAAAAATAAAAACTTTAATTTACTTAATATAGTTTCCCAAATATATCACATGTTTTTTGTTAATTATTTTTTAATAAGTATGATTTTTTAAAAATGTAAGGTTCTGCACTAGATGTTTTCGTTTCATCTTGAAAAATGATCACAATTTCAAATCATGCAAAAACATGCCAATACATGTTAACTATTTTGCGGTTTAATTTTTTGTATTATAAGTTACATTTTTGGTTGAAACACCATTTGCATTGCACCATATTTACATGTCATAAAAGGCTCATGAACATCAAATATATTCTTTATATTTTGAGCATTTTTTACGTGCGTTTAATGTCAACATGACTAAGTAGTCAATTTGGACCTTGTCGTTTTGACTAACAAAATGATTGACATAATGATTGATTATTTGTTGGTAGACATTGGATTATTTGATTAAGTCAAATTTATAATTAAATTAAAATCATTTTTGGGATTAAGTAGGTAGGTAGGTAACTAGTAAATAAATTTAGGTGGGTCAAAAAAATGCATTTAAGTAGGTAGGTGTTAGCCTAGCTTAGGCTATTTAACCTAACATAACCTATTTAAACTTAACCTAACCTTGCCGAACTATTTTAATTTAACATATTTATTTTAACCCTTTAAACATGCACATAGGTTCCAAGTATAAAGAATTGAACCCCAAACTTTCACAATGATAAACCAAGTTTTTACCAATAGATTACACCATCAAAAGGATTCAATTTTTGTCAAATTTTTTATTTCACATCACTAAACATAGTGGTTAAACCTAATAGCTAAATTAAGTGCCTAAACTTAGTGGTTAAATATAATGATTAAACTTAGTTGATAAATCTAATGGTTAACTTTCATGGTTAAACTTAATGGTTAAATTTAGTGGTTAAATATAATGATTAACCTTGGCTAAAATAATGGCTGAACCTAATGGTTCAACTTCATAGTTAAACTTTGGCTAAACATAGTGGTTAAACCTAATGGTTAAACATATTGATTAAACCTTAGTTAAACATAGTCACTAAACTTAATGGTTAAACATAATGAGTGTATGCACTTTAAGGTGACTCATTTTTGGTAGATGTTCCACTCCTTGAAAGTCCACACAATAGTGTTAACATGATAGTTGATTTTGATGTCATTAATTTAGTGGGGGATTACATGGTGGTTAATGAACTAAAAAGCCCATATGAAAATAATCAATTCTAAAAAATTATTTAATGTATATGTTAAAAAAATCAAAATTGAAATCCACCCAAAAATGATTATGATATGGACTTATGAAAATATGGTTCATTTTAGGCCATTCCAAAGTCCATAACTTGTTTTTGGTTAATTGATTTTTAACAATGTTTTTGCATATATGTTCTTGTTTTAAAAACATATCATACGTTGAGTTCCTATAATATATCCTAAATAAAATTCATACAAAAAAATGCATGTATATAGAGGCATAAACATCAAACCAATCCATATTTTTCAACTTAAAAAATCAATTACTATATATTTCATGTATATATGTTTATATATATATATATACATGTATTCTTCTTCAAGTTCTAAATCTAAATCTAGTCACAAATTTGGAAAATTATTGTTTTTATGCCATGTTAATAACATGTAAATGCACATCACTTTGCAAAGAATTAGATTGTGACGTAAAAAGTGAGCCACCCTACCTTGCAACCACCTTAATGACTAAATCTTAGCAAAATATAATGGCTAAACGTAAGTTATACCTAATGACTAAATTTAATGAATAAAAACATAATGACTAGGTCAAAACAAGATAAAGTAAAATAAAAAAAAAGTTTCCATTTCAATGACTCAACCTTGTGCCATTCATATAACTACCATAAGATAACATGAAATTAAGTGAAAATATGTGTCAAGTAGCATTAATTTTTTCTATTATTTTTATAAAAGTCTAATTTTAAAATTAAAAAAATACAAAATACATTTGAAATTGACTAAAAAATGTGTTCAAACTTACTTTTTGGTCAGAAAGATTCATGAAATTGATATATAATAAGTTAAAAAATGAAGATCAACATATGTTTTAGAGCATCATAAAAAAAATCTATTTCTTTTTTGTAAAAATTTACTTGACACCTACTTGAAACCAAAAACCCACATTCAAAAGTAAACATCAAAAGCTACATATGTTTTGAAAAACCTATTTAAAACCTACTTTTGAAATATGAAAATCAATGCACATTAGTGTAAACATATATATTTTTAAGCATTGAAATGAAAAAATTCAATGTCCACAATTTTATAATGGTTATTATTATTATTTTAAATTTATTTGTTTCAAATTTGACAAGGTAATCAAGTTGTTCACTTTATCTTGTTTACATCCAATTAA
>Ga0116229_10008543_pt1 | contig 15886 bp, 9 predicted proteins | sample S1TSphgellanicum_3_FD_87313 | JGI IMG/M metagenome (GOLD analysis project Ga0116229, IMG submission 87313) | Host-associated microbial communities from peat moss isolated from Minnesota, USA - S1T2_Fc - Sphagnum magellanicum MG | ecosystem: Host-associated > Plants > Peat moss > Unclassified...
CATGGTTCAAAAGCAATGTAAGAAGAGCGTTACACATCTAGGCTACATCAAGCTCATTGGGCCCCTTCCTTGATGGTGAGTACACCATCCAAACATGATCCAATTTTCTGTCAGGTTTCACAACAATCAAACTTGGAACTTTAGCATCTTTCCATGTCACAAGCCCATCATTCATTTCCCCATACTTGAGTTTTGGGTGCAGAGCACAAATGACCATGGCAACATATAAAGGATTGTTACATGGAGTTTTGGGGTACCTTGAGAAGAGTCTTCCCCTCTAGTTGTTCTTGGCAACCATGGAAGTTCTGCATGGGCAATGTGAGACATTGTGGAAATAGCCTTTGGTGTTCGACTTGCCTCTGTGTGAAATGAGATAATAGGAAGATTTGTGGGTAATGAATACATGTCCAGAAACTCTCGATGCTTCTCATTCGTCAAATCTTCCAGTGAATTATGATCTCACTACACAACTATGCCATAACAAATGAGCTAGAGATAAGCAAATGTATCTCGAACCAAACTACTATGGATCAAATTCACACAAAGTCTCTAGCTCTCTTCTACTCATTATTCGACCATCAATCCAAAGATCTGCAACCACAAGGTTAAATCAAGCAAATGTGTATGGTTCTTCCACATTATTTCAATGTGCCAAAATGGCTGTAGGGGAGAGCTGTCAATACTAGGCTACCACACAAAATTGTTTTTGTCCCAAACTTTTAATATGTTGAGATTGGAGAGAGGATAAAGAACCAGATTCGAACCCCATGAAGATGGAAATATCCACTATACCTTGATGATTTTGTAGATTAGCACCTCCATTATGAACCGGGTCTCAACATTTGTAATTTGACCTTCATGCAATATTTCAGATGCAATGGGGCTTCCACCATAGGGGCTTTGCACCAACACAAGTCCCACCACTTTGTCTTTCAACTCAAGCTAAAACATGGAACGGGCTGCTACTGCATCTACCCCTCCCTTGGAATGACCCAACAAAACCACCTTGTTACCTGTCCCCCAATAAAGCTCGTCTATGTGATCCTTGATCTCCTTTGCATTCTTCTCCACAACTGCATGTTAGGGGGGGGAAAATCAACATAACTCAATGTCATTGCAAAATTTCTACTTTTTGGATTGGATGCTTCTTGTGCTTTCAAAGTTTTTATTTGTGACACTTGTTGTACGTGCTCTCTCAAAACAACAGAAGGTTCTTAAGTGCATGCTCATGCATCTCGATCCATCTACCATTTTCTTCTCTCATTCTTTTCGGGAGCTCATGGCAGGTGCATTATGGTACATTATTCAAGAAACTCCTCTACTTTCAAAGCTTTTTCTTGTTCCAATAAACAAGAAAGTCTATTTTGCAAAATTAAGAAGAAATTGGAATGTTTCAATGTGTGTTGAAAAACATATAATGCATGATTTGCAAAGAGAAAGACCCATAAGATCATCCGCATGATGACTGTTGTTTTTTGTGTGGTGAGCTCCAAGCTTTAGCTGATTGTGATGGTTGATAAAGAGTTTTAAAAATAATCTTTATGCAATTTCATGGGGGAATGTTCTAGATTTTTTTACTATTAGGTAACAAAAAACTTTGCTTTCTATCTTTGGGAAGAAAAATGTAATGATGGTTGGTTTCAAGTGCCCCATGAATTTTACTTTGAAAAACTATGTCTAATGTATCAACAATAGACTTCTCTTTTGATCTTCTTTGTGATTGAAATGAATGTAACACCTCTAGTGGTAATGATTGATTATGTGAACTTAGTAAACATTAACATCCACTATCCAAGATTACTCATGACATGCATTTGTCACTTTTTTGAGCTACATGCTACTTACATTGTGATTAAAATGTAATGTACATCAAACAATTGCATTTCGCTTGCAACTTAATGACCAATTATCCATGGTGATTCATTCAATTTTTTTGTGTGGTCATTACAACACTTAAACATGCATATTGAAATTGTTCAGTTGAATATGTTACAAACAACCTTGACAATTCTTTAGTCCCAATTGTATCCAACATATGAAGTGAGAGAGCAAAAGCTTATGACCTCCACATCCTGTTTCATGCATGCATAGTTTTCAGTGTCAAATTTGGGTTTGATTCTAAGTCAATGTTTTTGTGACTTTCAAAATATAACTTTCTCATTGATAGTTAAATGAAGGTTAGGTGCTGATTGTTTTAAAGCTATAGATGGATTTGCAGCAAATTAACTATACTCTTCAGTTTTACAAACATGGAACTCCCTAATTTTTTCCACTTTCAATAGTGAATAAACATTAATGGAATAAATGTATCAAAGGACTATGTGCATTTACTATTATGTGTTTCTGGTCTTTAATGACTACAAAGGTCTCTTGTTGGATGCATTGTTTTCAAATTATTCATTGAACACTTGTGTAGGATCAAATGTCAATAATTCTGGGACTTTGCCTCAACTTTAGAAAATAGTTGTAATCTAGATGGTGTTCAAAGGCATGTGAAATCATCTACCCATTTTGAACCCCCTTTGCATATTGTAGTGTGAAATGGGTTTTTGTAAGGCTCTATGAGCTTTCTAGGGTACGTCGAATGTAGATGTATTATTCATTTTGTATCCATGCACCCATTCTTGATGCAAACATGATATACAAACTTGAGTTGGATTAGTGCAATTTGGCCTTAAAATGTGACTTCACCTTTCTTGCTCAAAAATAACCACCCATTATATGATTTTATTGTCAATATTCATGTCCTAACTTTGGACCTAACATGACCACTTTAATGTGCAAAAAATCACCACATATCCCCTTGCTGATTTGAATTAAAACCATAATTATGTTCAAAATCATTAAAAAAAATAATTCAAATCCTATAAAACAATGGAGTCCTTCCAATTGTAAATAATTATTCATTTCACAATGAGAAAAAAAAAAAATCTTTAAGTTAGTCTTGATGCCAATAGTGAGAAAGTGAATGATGAAACAAAGACCTCCAAGGGTCCATTTATCAATACCCCACCTTTCAAACCCCATACTGAGGTTTCCCAAAAAAGTTTACTTAACAACATAGAGTTTGGTGGAGTTGTTTTTGATACCAAACCTTTAAATATGATGGGCCCCTTGTATATAAACATGAGGAGTGCCCCCAACACACAAAATATTATGCCCAAAATTTTGGTATGCCCATCTTGCTATTTATATCTAACCTCCTTTGTCTTGAAAAATGTACAATGGTCCTATAAATCCTATGCACTTTGTGAGTTCTCCTAGTAATTCATTGGGACAACAAAATTCCATGTCAAATATGAAATTTAACACTTGTAAAAAAGAACAATTGCATACAATTTTACAGAAGATAATTTAATAAGATCCTAGAACAAGAAAAAGTTGATGAGGATTACAACCTAACATTAACTGGCAAGAAAAATCTACTTGTAGAAGTTGAGTTCATCATGAACATGTAGTGAACATGCCGTCAAAAAAGTTAAATCACTTGATGCTTGGAACAAAAAAAAAAAGAAAAGGTAATTAACCTTGACATGTTCAAGTTCATTACGTGCCTCTATTACAACTTTCCTAATTTACACACACATTGCATCATGCACATTGATAACATTTGTCTTTTGTGACATTGAGTCTATTGAATTCAAGGACCATGTTCCAACACATGCACTATATGCTCCTTATCTCTTGTGTCATCATCTATGTATTAAATAGAAAGAAGCCCACAAATATCAACGTTAGTCTTACAAGAATTACCCTCTAACATTGCATTTCACATAGAGAACATTTTGAGCTCTTAAGTTTGAATTAGAAAAGACACCAACCCTTTTCACTACATCATCATCAATAAGTATTATGTGAATATGAATTTGTTCACCATAATTATAGTAGTTGAATTTTGCAATTATTAAAAAATTGAAAAAAAATTTGTTTGATACAAATGTTTGCATCATGCATTATGCATTACACCATATATAAATATATAGTTTTTAAAAAATCAAAAGAAAATAGAATGCAAATGGAATAATTATTTTTAATGGTGAGATTCTTGAATTGACATTAAATAACCTTCAATTTAATCCAATGTTTTTTTCCCCGATCACAAGTTTCTAATGTTAATGTGTTTTTTCATGTTTTTTTTTAATAAGTATTGAATTTTTTTTGTGGAATTCATGTATAAATACATATATATACTCACATATATATGGGCCATTTAAAACCACTAGAGCCTTGTGGCTAAGGAAAAAGCTTTGGATTAATCCAAGGTTATATAATGTAAACTCAAAAATAAAAATAATACATAATATATATAATATAATATTATATGTTTTATATATTTTTGACACACCTTAAACATATGTAGGAAATTACAAAATCAAATTTTATGGTTAGAAAATTACATATATTGTTATTTACAACAAATTATGTTGTGGTTATTTTGAAATGTTATTATGATTCATGTTTTAAACATAATGGAGAAGGACATCATTGATCAATAGCTTTGTAAGCAAAGAGACATTAGTATTAGCATAATACACAACATATTCTATCAATTTTAGCAAAATAATTATTCAAAAATTACCAACCAACAACAACTTCACATATTCATGTGATGACCACACATTCAACTATCTTTGTGAATCTATGGTAAATTAGTATGCATTATTATCATCACTTTTGTTTTTCTCTTAAATGATTATTTTCAAATGTCTTAACAAAAGTCATGTTTCACTTTTACCTTCAAGAAATAAAAAATGCACAAACAATTAGATATTATATATTTCAATTCAAATATAAAGACAAAGAAAAACATGTATGCATTGTCCAAGTTGTAGCTTTATTGTTATAAGTGATCAATGTTACTTTCCAAATTTCATTTACAATGGCATCAAATTATCGAAGCTTTGAATTGCCAAAAACTTTGACATTTGAAATGGTCAAAATAATTGCACAAGATTAAATGAAACATACCTCAAAACTACCTTGTCTTTTCCCTTAACCATTTACATGGACAAATGCACATGGTATTGTGCCTTTTCATGTTATTTTTTGAAAAGGTGTATAGAAATAATAATAATTTTGAATAATCGTTATCTAAATTACAACATTACATGTATACAAAATTGACTTGCTTGAAGCCATAAACTAAATCCATATACATACATACATACATACATACACGGACATATATGGACCTCTTGAAACCACTAACTATAGATATATTTAGATAATAGAATTATGTCTTGGAAAATGGTTTGTCATCATGGGTTTGTTCATGCCAACCAACTTGTGATGCTCAAGGTACATTGGAACCCATAGCAAGGGTCTTCAAGAAACACTTCACCATGTTTTCATGTAGATAAATTCCTTTGCAATCTTAATGGAAATGGATATTTATGCATACATTGGCCTATCCTCGTGGAATTTTGTTTTCCAACTCCAATAGGACCAATGAACTATGGCTAAAATTACCGCATGTTATAAAACATATATTAAAAATTATGCCATGGCCAATTCTTTTTATTTGGTGCAAAGGTAGTTTGTTGCATGGTTAATGGAGGGGCATAATTTATTTACATTCTTTCATGCCTTCTATTATGTTGTGCAACAATGGATAATTGCGCAAAATATTTATTGTTGGAATGTGTACATCTTGGTGCATGGTTTAGAAATCTTGCATAAACTACTTGGGAGTGGTTATGATGAAATCAATCATTGAATGTCATACAAGTTGGATGTGCTAATCTACTTTGAATGCATTTTTTGGAATGCATTTGTGTAAGATACTTTGCATAATGGTTGGAGGACAATGTTAGTTTATTACAAACCATTTTTTCTCACTAAATATTGGTTTTGCTTGTTGCCCAGCTAAAACAACTATAAACAATAAACTAATCATTTAATTGCATATTTCTACATACCTCTTTTTTTCTTGTGTTATGGTGTTTTTGAACAATGATTACTTGCATCTTTATACAAGCTTTTACTAGTTTTTGGATTTTTGTTACCATAGGAATGACCAAGTGCACGAAACTTCTTCTTAGGATACGTGGTTTTTCAAATTGCTAAAAAAGAAAAAAAACATACCTAATTTTTCAACTAAGCATCATTAACTAGATATTTCACTTCATAAAATTGGGTTTGCCATACTAAAAGTAACATTTTGGCATGGCCCAATGGCAAACTAAACCCACAATGATTTGCAACCTAACCAACATTAATTAATATTTATAGTAATGTTTTTTAGTGCAATGAATTTTCTTGCAAGTGTTGTGTTTACTGCATGTATGGTTTTGTCTTCCACAATTTTGAGATGTAAATAAAGTAACAACAACCTAAAAGAAAACTTAGTTGAATTTTATCATAACCTTTATATGATAATAAAAATGTATAAGCATCCCTCTATACCCAATTGGAATTTATTATAAGATATTGACAATTTGGAAGGGTTTTCTTTCTTTTCAAATAAGATGTTATTATGTTATAACCATTTGGTATAACTAATGTTATATATGTCTAGAAAGAAATGGGTTGCTTGCAAAACCACAAGTCTTCATAAGGTACATTTTCATGGTACTTTTTGTTACCAATAATTTCTGTAACATCAAAAAAGCGAGGCTTCAAATCTTCAAATTCCAAACTAATTCGATCATAATCATAGGAATCATGGTAGCTATAAACATGGGTGAAATGACCTATTTCTTTCAAGTGGTGCATAAAATCTCTTTTATCTGGGTCATTGAAGTTTTTCACCTCAATAACAACATTATGTACAACATGATTCTTGAACAATTGTTCTGAGCCTTCTATAACATCTTTTTCATAGCCTTCGGTGTCAATTTTCAAAAGGACAACATCCTCCTTCACAACCTTATGGAGTGGGATCACTTGAACTTTAACAAAGTCATTATCAAGTTGTAGCATTCGTCTTGCAATGTGACCTGCTCCCCATGGAATAGAAGTTGTAAACAACACCTCATTTTCCTGCACCCCATTCACCTTGAAATAGTTAAAACACATAAAAATATAAGTTCTTCCCATATAACATTCTTATAATTAATGAAAATGAATATCATTCTTTGTTTTCCTTTTATTATCCCTTACATTGTTTATGAGTGTTCCTATTTAAAAACTTATGATTGATGTAAATTAATTTTTGTAGCAAGACTTATTTTGATTTTAATTAAAAGACCAACCTTATTTTCTTTTTAAACTCTAAAATAAACAATAAAAAAGTCTTACTTCTTTGCCAATGGCAACAGGGTAGACTTGCCATTTGGTGTGATGTAGATCATGGATAGATGATGTGGCTAAAAGGAATTGCCTAGGATGTGGATTGGGTTCAAAAGATGCCACACGACATCCCATCATAGTAGCATAGGCTGAGAAATAGCCTACATTTGCTCCAACATCCACCACCATGGCACCATTTTCCCATGTGTCATTGTTTAAAATGTGTCTAAAAATGGTGGTTTCAACAGGTGCAAAGTAGCCTAATTGAATAATCCATCTACAAACATCACACTTGCAATTTGTGCAAGTAAACATTGGAAATGAGGGGATTGTTTGGGTTTTAAGTAGCTGAATTGAAGAAGTAGGATTTGTTTCCAAAGCTGAAAGGAGGGAATCAACCATTTCACCACGTTCATCAACAAGAAGGTTGCCATGGAATGTTGTTACTTGTGTGCCACATAGAAACAAAATAATTAGTCATAATTATTCTATAACTTGAAAATGACATAAAAGTAAATTAGTTTTTGTTTTTGAATTTTTTTTGGTTGTAAACATAATAATACAATTATGGTTAACTATATTCACCTCGGTGACACAATAAATATGTTTCCTTTGGCAATTTGGTAAATGTTATACTAAAGCACATAACTCAATAGTTCAATTACCACACTTATATATTTTTAAATAACAAATGTAGACCAAAATGTGTGTGTATATTGTAAGATTCATTGATGCATATAAGAAGTTCTTGCATATACGATGCATGTAGCTTAACATGAATGCAAAATATATTTTATATTTGGAAGGCAAGGTGTAGTTTAATGCTCACATTTTGACAATTGATCATGACCAACCTTTTTAGAAATGCCATTTGGTAGGAAAAACCTATTATCACAAAACAAAATTAATGTCAAAGTTATCATCCATATCATTACAATTTTAAAATTTTAAAATGACATATGTTTATGAGAAATTGGCAACAAAAAATACGTTTGTTATTTTTTAGAAGAATGATGAATCTATGTTTAATGCACAAATTTGGAGAAGACCTTATAAGAAATGAAGATTGACATTGATAGGATTATGAGTTATTAAAATCTGACTTTTTTGGAAATCAATTTTAGAACGTCCTTTTACTTAATCATTGTACTTAATTTGGGAACCATTTGTACACTCACCAAATTGGAACTATTAAAGTAAAGATTGCTCCAATAAAAAACATCGAAGATGTATTCATCTTGGTCCATGCTAAGAAAACATGTACTTGTTAACATTTGATCAATAATTGTGGGTTTCTAGCTTTGAGTAGTCCCAACTCAATCTACAATCAAATTCCTTTCATGAAGAAAGTGGTTCATTCAAATAACATAAGAATGAGGATGTTTTATTGATAAAGAGCCAAAGCTTCATATATACTTGGACTTATAAAAAAATAACAAATAATGTAACTAACTAACCTCTCTCTAACAATAAAATCAATGGATGAATATACAACAATAACTTTAATGAATACATGAGAGCCTATAGGAGGATGTGCCCTAGATGCATGAAAATGAATAGTTGTTGAAGGTAGGATGATTGATTCCAACAACCCCCCTTCAAACCAAACTTCAACAAATAAAGGTTGGTCAATAGTTAGTAGGAATCAATGTTGGTGTCCTTAAGCTAACAATAATAATGTCAATTGACAATAACAAGTGTCAACTAAGCAAAATCATATGGTTCTTTTTGTGTTGCCTAAAAAGATATTACAAGGATAGGTGTTTGCTGAAATGGTAGGTAGTATTTATTCAAAGAATAGATAGCAATCTTGTTGATTGAAGGTGTTCATATTGAAATACCACCATTCAAAAATTAAGATGTTTTGTATGTGTATGTTTGTTGATAGTGTTAAAATGTTGTTGGAGTGCCAAATGAGAGTAATGTGTGTGTGTAAAATGGTTGGTCTTCATGTTCTTTTGGTTCATCTGCAAGGAAGCTTTACATGTGTCTATTGCCACAATGGGACAATATTTCACACTAGTTATCAAAAGTAAACAAATTTGTAGTTGGAGTTTTAGATATTTGATGATTTGATTGGCAATTCATCCATATTTTGTTGGCCCTTCAAGGTGAAGTTGGTTGGTGACAATGGACACCACAACACATATGAGCTCTATAATGTGCATTTAACCACATTTTCAACAAATACACACATGTTCATCACAAGTGGAAGGAGTAGTTAATGCATGCATGTTCAAAGGAAAAGGTATTTTACAATTGATGAATTGGTTGCACCTTGCATTCCATCATTTGTGTTTTTGCCTTTGCATGTCTATCTCATTGCATAACCTTTTACCTTCACTTGATTCATTTGTAGGTGTTGGATTTTAATGGATTTGTAAGGATGGCATGTGGTGTGGTGTGGAGAATGGTTGTGAAATCTTTGAAAAAAGGTATAATGTAGCTCATGGAATTTTATAATTATATATGATGCATATTATTGAAATTTATAATTTAACTCCATCCAAGGAATTCATTGTCATATGATAAATATTTATCATACATATGAGGATGCATGTGTGGATGGAAATATGTGTCGAACAATAGTCGGTTTTTTTATTATTTTGATTGATAACATAAAGCTAAAGGATATTCAAAGGCACCATCCATTATGGTAAGGCCATAAAAGTTTTAATGATACCAAACAAGGAGTAGCATACATGTCATAGAAATTTGACATTAAATAATTCTAAAAATGGTGGCAAGTGTAAAAAACATAATTTTTTGATTCACCATGCCAAAATTGTCAAAGATTAAACATTGTGGTTTGTCGAAGGTGCCAAAAAATCCTTAACATAGGGTTATCACTAGATTCAAATTGTTAATGGGACCTTGTTTGTTTATATTCAATTGTCAAAATCTTTAAATTATTCAAATTAGGTTATGTTAAGTCCCATTTTAAAAAAGTATTTGGGCTCTGCGTTGTTTTGCACTACCATGGACAATGATTAAATTATTTTTTGTGAACATAATTATTTTTTTGTTATCAATTTTGTCTTTTCATTGACAATGATTTAAAAATTATTTTGTCAATAATTTTGTTGTAGTTAGTTTTGTCTTTTCAAAAGTAAAATTTTGTAAATTTCATTATATGTCATTTTGTTCCATTAATATTATTTGACATTCTTGATTTGGTATACAAAATGTCAATGAAAGTTCAATTCATTAGAGAAGTTCAGAACAAAATACAAATAGATAAAAACATTGAAAGGGTACAAGACAAACAACAAGAAACAATTTTAAAATGGAATTTGATCTATGATGAATTATAATTCAAAATGACTTTAGAATTGTTGTAGTGACGATCTCCAAAATACCCATCTTAGATAAAGTAGTTGGACAATGAAACATCATCATTGGAATTTTTGTCTCAAGAGTTAGGGTTAAATACCTACCTACCTATTTACCTACTTAATTACTTATCATCTATTATATGTAAACCAATTATTGTTTTTTGACAATAATTGTCTAAGTAGATTATCAAAAAATTAAAATTGGACTCATTAGTTATCAATTTCATTGTCAAAGTAATGCCTTGGTGATTCTTGGGTAATAACCATATTGGTTATGTATATTGTCAATTTTCAAATAATTAGTTGAAAATTGTCAGTTATATGCAAATGATATGATTTTTCTCTTTTATTTATTTACTTATTATAAACATGTTTAATGTTTCAAGATTGATTTTTTTCTTGGATAATAACCAAGTCATATGGAGGGCAAATCTTTGCAATGCCCACATATTAAACCTTTACGTAAAAAAAATATAATTTGTAATAGAAATTATATGGGAATTGCAAGGACTTGGTTTTTTTGCATTTTAGTTCCAATGGGGCCCTAGTTTTATCATGAGGGTATTGGAAAATCTAGGTCCATTGTCATTCAAGTTCCATCACAACATGATTGGTCCATTGCATGCAATACCTTCATCTTTGTTTCTGTGAACATTGTGACAAAAAATACTAAAAAAGAAGAAAAAAATTAAAAAATGTAATATTCACATTTGAAGCATAAAATGATGTTTAGATTTTTTTCATGTTTCACATAATCCCCAAATGTTGGGCAAAAAATTTGCATACTTAACAATGAACAAAAAATGACAAAGATAGTTTCGAATTTGTTTAAAATTAGAAAAAAAGGAATTACAATCATTTTGAATTTTTTAAAAAATAAGAAGAATAAAAAAGGATTTAAAAATTGATTATGAAAAAAAATAGGAAAAAAAATTTTAAACAAAAAAAAGACAATAAAATTTTAGAATAAAAAATAAAAGTAAAAAAAATAGAAGAAAAATCATTTAAAACAAGAAAAAGATAATAAATTTTTTAGAATGAGAAATAAAGTACAAGAAATTTAAAAAATAATTTAAAAAAAGAAAGAAACAATAAAAAATTTAAATGAGAAATAAAAGTACAAGAAATAGAAGAAAAATCATTTAAAACAAGAAAGAGATAATAAAAATTTTAAGTGAGAAATAAAAGTACAAGATTTTTTTTTAATCATTTAAAACAAGAAAGAGACAATAAATTTTTTAAATGAGAAATTAAAGTACCAGAAATAGAAGAAAAGTCATTTAAAACAAGAAAGAAATAATAAAATTTTAAAGTGATAAATAAAAGTACAAGAATTTTTTTTTAATCATTTAAAATAAGAAAGAGACAATAAAGTTTTAGAATGAAAAATAAATGTACAAAAAATTAAACAAAAATCATTTCAAACAAGAAAGAGACAATAAAATTTTAAAGCAAGAAATAAAAGTACAAGAAATAGAAGAAAAATCATTTAAAACAAAAAATAAACAATAAAATTTTAAAGCGAGAAATCAAATTACAAGAAATAGAAAAAAATCATTTAAAACAAGAAAAAGATAATCAAATTTTAAAATGAAAAATAAAAGTATAAGAAATTAGAAATACAATCTTTTTAAAAAAAAGGATTTCAAGAAAAAAAAACTTTCATTTTGGTCACAAATGGCATTAATTTCATAGGTGTGTATTGCATGTTGGGATTAAATCTTCAACTACTATTAGTAATTGGCATAGTAAGCAACACCTGCATGTTATCCATGTAATAGGTGTTAGGTTTGGGAACTCCAAATCATTACAAACATGGTGTTAACTTAAAGTTGACATGAATATTGTAATGCCCAAAACCTAAACCTTCAACCTCTATATAATTTAACCCCCCTTTACAAACCATATGTTTTACATTAATTTTTTTATGATTTAGATGATTGAATTAGATAATTGTTGAAAATACATGAATTTTTTAATATTTTCTCTTACCTCCTTAGTTATTTGTTCTAACTAAAATCAACATTATTTTTTATGTCCTTAATTGATTTCTATAAAACATATATACTAAAGTTCAATTTACACCTTGTGGATTCCATTAATATTTTTTTTCCTTCTAGAGCAGTAGAGGTTTAACTAAGAAATAAAGAGGTTTTGCCAATAAGTATAGGTTTAACCAAAATATAGAAAGGTTTTGTTTAGAAGTAAAGGTTTATTTAATACATAAAGATTATAATAAATGGTAGGGATTTTGCCATAAATAAATAAAAGTTTTGTTGAAAGGTATAATTTTAACCAAAAAAGACATAAAAGAATTGTTGGAAGGTAGGAGTTTAACAAGGGTGCACTTTTGGCTAAACTTTTAACTCTTTGCAAAATAGATATAAGTTTTATTAAGACTTAAAAGTTTAACCAAAAAGAGATACATGTTTTGTCAAGAGAGAAAAGTTTAGCCAAGAAGAAATATCGGTTTCACCAAAAGTTAGAAATTTAACCAAGAATGGATATAGGTTTTGCCAAAAGAAAAGAAAAAAAATAGCTAAGAAGAGATATAAGTTTTGCCAAGAGTTAAAAGTTTAGTCAAGAATAAATATAAGTTATGTCAAGAGAGAAAAATTTAACCAAAAAAAAATATAGGTTTTGCCAAGAGAGAAATTTTTTGCCAAGAAATATAAGCTTTGCCAAAAGAGAAAAGTTTTGCCAATGAGAAATATAGGTTTTGCCAAGAGTTATAAAAGTTTAACCAAAAAGAAATATAGGTTTTGCCGAGAAATACATTTCCAAGAAGAAATATAAGTTTTTCCAAGAGAATTTTTTTTAGCTAATAAGAAATGTAGGTTTTGCCAAGAGAGAAATCTTTTGCCAAGAAGAAATATAAGCTTTGCCAAGAGAGAAAAAAATAGCCAATGAAATATATAAAGTTTAGCCAAAAGGAAATATAGGTTTTGCCAAGAAAAAAATTTCAAGAATAAATATAAGTTTTCCCAAGAAATAAAAGTTTAGCCAATAAGAAATATAGGTTTTGCCAAGAGTTAGAAAAAAATAGCCAAAAAAATATAGGTTATGCCAAAAGAGAAATAAATTTCCACAAAAAAATATAAATTTCCACAAAAGAAAAAAGTTTAGCCAATAACAAATATAGGTTTTGCCAAGAGTTAGAAGTTTAACCAAGAATAGATATAGGTTTTGCCAAGAGAAAAAAAATTAGCCAAGAAAAATTATAAATTTTGCCAAGAAAAAAAGTTTAACAAAAAAAAATAAAATTAGCCAATAATAGATATAGGTTTTGCCAAGAAGAAATATAGGTTTTGCTGAGAGAAAAAAGTTTAACCAAGAAAATATTAAGTTTTGCCAAGAATAGATATAGGTTTTGCCAATAGAGAAAAGTTTAGCCAAAGATAAATATAGGTTTTTCCAAAAGAGAAAAGTTTCGTTAAGAAGAGATATAGGTTTTGCCAAAAGAAAAGTTTAGCCAAAAACAGATACACGTTTTGCCAAGAATTAGAAGTTTAGTCAAAAATAGATATAAGTTTTGCCAAGAGAGAACATTTTAGCCAAGAAAAAATAATAAGTTTTGCCCAAGTGAAAAGTTTAGCCAAAAAAAGATATAAGTTTTGCCACGAGATAAAAAGTTTTGCCAAGAAAAAGATAGAAAGGGTAGGTAAGGGATTGCTTGTTAGCTGGTACATAGGGCTAAGAGATAGGTCAGCAAAGTAAGTAGGTTAGTAGGGTGACTATGTGATAGCGTAGTATGGAGGTCATACCCATTTGATTTCTTCCTCCAAGATCAGGGGATTCCATACTAAATGCATTTTCTAAAATCAAATCCAACTCCAACACAATTTCTCATTATAGGAAAAGGGTAGCCACAGAGAGGCCATTTCCATGTTTTTGGGTGCATGGCCACAAGGGCAACAGCCCAAGTGCTAGTAGCTAGGCACATACTAACATGGAAGAGTTGAGGGGCTACCATTCTCTTACATAAAGCACTGGTTTTCCTTTCTCTTTTAGTCTTCCTATGTATCGGCGCCCCTGCCACTATCAATCCTTTTTCTTGTAGATTTAAAAGCTTTGCTCTCTCTTTTTCTAACAGGTTGCAATACATTTTCTTGATGATCTTTGTTAAAGCATAAATGAATCTTTGAACTATAAGGAAATGCTGGAATGAGAAAAAAAAAGGTCCCAAGGATGGTATACAGAGTGGAAGAAATCTTCCAACTTGGAAGATAGGCCTCCAATATTCAGCTAGAAACTGATTGTCAACTAACAAAGACAAAAAAAAAGCCAATGCTTTACATATCTAGAATCTGCATATGTCACTTGGATGATGGCATATACACATGCTGTTATGTATTTCATCTAATCAATTGTAAAATAGCAGCCCATGTGTAGAGGTATGGCACAAATAATTTTTTTAAAAATCTTTTTCCTGAAAAATCAGAAATTATGTCAACCTTGCTAGACGTGTCAGGTGGTCAGCAAGAATTACTTTTGTTTAAAAAAGAAAATTTATCCATCTCAATTAAATTCATCGATAAATAACAAGAAATTGTCATCGACTTTTGTATCCTTTTAATTATTTTGTGTAAACATGTTCACTACATTTTTGCAATGTAAATAAAACCTGGAACTAATCACTTTGGCGCATATTTTGTCTAACCTATTTCTCTCAAAGACCTATAACTACCCAATATCGTATAACCCCACAACAAGCCCCCTTATTCATAGGAACATTATGATTGTGAATTGATGATTTGGAATTGTGCTAATTAGTCCTTTTAGGCGGATGTCATGGGTTCATAGAACATAATGAAAATAAAGACAGATCCATAACCTCGTCAAGATGATTTTGCACCTACTTTAAGGTACTCTTTTGTCAATTTTTTGGGTGAAGTTTTTTGAAGTTTAAAAGTTTTGATCCTTTCAAGTTCCAATTGCAATATGTGGGGAAATACTTTGGAACTCAACACTAAGTAGCATGATGGATTGACTTGAGTGTGCCAATCAGCATGTCTTTTAGTGCAAAATTTTTCCATTTGAAATGTGAAGATTTTTCCTGAAAGGGAATATTTTTTTGAAATATTCTCATTTTTCTTGAGAAATTTTCCATTTATTGTTATTATTATTTTAGGGCCACATTTAGACTCAAATTTTAGTTTGATAGCATTTTAAAAACTAGTTTAAAACTAACTTGACAGGCTCTAAAAACTTTTCATCATTTAATGCTAGTTCCTTTTGGGATGTTAGTCAATAATGCAACATTAGAAAATTGAAAAAGATATCACCCAGTGCCAATAAACATTGAATATGTTATCAACAAC
>Ga0116229_10008545_pt1 | contig 15884 bp, 7 predicted proteins | sample S1TSphgellanicum_3_FD_87313 | JGI IMG/M metagenome (GOLD analysis project Ga0116229, IMG submission 87313) | Host-associated microbial communities from peat moss isolated from Minnesota, USA - S1T2_Fc - Sphagnum magellanicum MG | ecosystem: Host-associated > Plants > Peat moss > Unclassified...
TCTATCTAGGGTTTAATGGTGACTTGCTAGAGCCTATTGTTTACATATGGTGACTTGAAACCTTTTTATCCTCATGATGTGGCGCTCCCCGGGATTAAAATCCTATTGGACTTTTTGGACTTTTTTGTATTTTTTTGTCACATTTTGTTACATGCCTACAATTGCGTATTTTGGCATCTCTTTCCATCTTTCCCATATTTTGGCATCACTTTTTCATCTTTTACCATATTTTGGTATTTCAATATGTCATTTCCATTGGTATCTCTTTCCAATTAATTCTTCATTTTGCCCATATCTTTCTAACTTATCCCACATTTTTTTCCCCATATTTTGCCATCTGTTTTCATCTCTCCCATATGAGCACGCCACGAGAGGTTTTGTCTTTTATAAAAATCAAAAAATTAAAATGACATTAGATGAATGGAGATAATATTGGTTTGTTACTATAAATTGGAAATGTGTCTAATAGTTTGAATGTCACTTAAATTGGTTCGTGAAAATTTGACCAATATGCTTCTAAAACACCTAAATTTGGTATCGTTTCCCTAGCACATATGGTCAAACGTGATCAAGCTTTGTTGTGATATTTTTGAATTGGGATTTTAATTCTAATTTATTCATAATGTTTATTAGTTACTATTTTTTTATTTTTTTAATGACTGTTATCATCTAAAATGTCGATATTAAAATCTCCTAAGACAATGAATGGGAAATCATTTGGGGACTTTTGAATCAACACTTCTAATTTGCTGAAAAACATAGAAATCAAAGAAGAATGATTTTTATAAACACATATTATATGAATCGCTCTTCGAGTTCTTATGTTGAATGTAACTAATATGTATTTTGATGCATTACATGTTGTGTAGTAAGAATGTAAGAGCATTTGTGTGTTGTGCATCATTATCAAATAATGACCATCATAAATTGAAATGGATGAATATTTTGATGTATTTATGAAATTATGTACATCATTTAATGATTGTATTCTAGTTTCCGAATGCAAAAAACATTTGATACTTGTAGGTTGGGGTCATGGTTTATATTTTGGTAATGTTGTTTTAAAGAATTTGTGTTGAGAGCTTGTGTAATAACATGTGAATGGTAAAAGTTTTTTAAATTGAGAAACAAAAGTTGTCTAATTTGCAAAAGTTTTTAATCTATTCATCTTTTCAACTACACATTAATTAATGTGAAAGTTTTAATGTTGGAGTGGAGTTAACAAGTATAACCCTTCTTTTGTTTGAATGTGAGAAAGAGCACTATATGATAGTCCATGTTTTCTTACATTGGTAAGATTAAAAACTAATTCATCTAACAATAATCCTTGTGATTGATGAATGGTTCTTATTGTTGTTAATTGAATTGGAAATTGAATTCTTATTATATTATGAAATCGATTTTTGCCAATTCTTATGTATTTGATAATTTACTCAATCGTTGGTGTCCAATTTGGTTGAATATTGTTTGTATAAAAGTGGGTAAATTTTTCTTTAACTAACATTCATGTTTTTGGATTTGGGGATAATATCGAAACTATGGTTTGTTATGATAAGATGTTGGTGTTTTGAATACACCATTAACTCCATTAACAAGGCTATCATATCTTGCATAATTTCCAACACACAATTCAACTACCATATCTTGTTTGATACAAATTATAATATATGTAAGTTGTAGTTTTTCTTAGACCATTTGGAAGTTTATATGATGATGAACATGAATGATGATGAATGTCTATAACCTCAAAATTGAATGTTGGGCCAATTGTTTTGTTAAACACAAATTTATTATGTTTTTGCATTAAAATATTTGTATAAAAAAAATGTGGTGTAGTTAAAATGTTTGGTATTTCTCTGACAACAATTTGAATTGATATATTGAATGTTTTTAAAAGTTTTTGTGTAGGTGCAAAATTTGTTTAAAGTTTTTATAAATTTTGTATTAGTTTGTTGCATAACTAAAGTTAATTCATAACATTTAACATTGTTTTTCCAAAAGTTTGGTGCTAATGCATTTATACTATCATTAAGGGAATAAAAAATCCAACAATCTTTAACAAGGGGTGTTTGATAAAAATCACCTAACATGATGACATTTAAACGATTGAATAATTTTTTTTGAATATATTTTATTGCCTTAATTGGTGGTCTATAACATTAAACATTTTAATAGTTATAGGAAACATTCCATCTATTAGAACTAGTTGCAATAGTTCATATCGACATGTGAGTTTCTTTAAAGAATCTGATGATAATTTGATAGATTTGTTAATGTTTGTTGAAAATGTTAAATGTATTGTTTGACCATCAATATTAAATTCAAATTTGCTTATAGATACCATAAGTGATGCTTTAATTTTTGTTAGTTTTAATGATAAATATTTATTATATGTTCATATAATCTTTGAATTATTGATTTTAAAGTAAAAGTTTTACTATTTATAACACGTCTTACCAAAAATATATGTATTGAATATTATAATACATTTGTTTTCTTATATATGATATCATCAAATATTAAATTTTTTCTTTCATTTAATTGTCTAAGCATACTTTGATATTCTAATTCATCCATTATCACAAAATTTGGCGATATTGTAAAACCAGCATCTTCAAAATTTTGTGTTTTATAATAAAATGTATTGCATGATTGAATGACGAAATCATTTTTCAAATCATATTTTCCAATATTTAATATATTTGTGATGGGGATTAAAAAACATCGGTCACTAATGTCATTGTCAATGTCATCATTCTATATGTTTTGTGGATGTGAAGATTTTGTTTTTAAATTCATGTCATCATTTTTTTCATTTGTATGTTTGTTTTGCATGTTATAATTGAATTTGGATCTAATTGTGAATATATATAATTCTACTTGGCAATAGGCATCATGCTAAGTAACATGTGTTTTTAATAATGAACTTTCAGAATTTTTAAATGGTGAATATAAAAGAAGTTGTTCTCTTAACCAATTTTCTATATCTTTACAAAGTTATATGTTTATTATAATTTACAAACCTAATGATTTTTGTTCGTGGCATTTTGATAATTTTAAATTCTAATGTTGTAATAGGAGGTAAATTTTCCTAATGATAAAAATTCATAATTTTTTTGTCAAATTAAATATTTGTCTTTAATTGATGCACACAATATGTCAGCGGAATAAGGTTCCAATTGATTTAGTAAGGACCAAGGTTTTAATACAAAAAACACGTTCTTGGTATGGAAAAGTATTAATAAACTTAAATGTTCGTGATGAATGATATAAAAGAATTGAAAAAACTAAATAAGTAGCAAGTTGGGCAAACATTTGTTGAACATTAAAAAAAAACATTGCCTAAATTTTGGATTCTTATGTTGGTATCAATTTTATCTAAAATACATTCTTCTATTATTGAATGCAATTATGAGGTTACATATTTGTCAAATTTAGTTATGTATGATGTACAATATGATACAATTGCATATGGATGTAAAATAAATTAAATATCCATATTTATAGGCCATAAAGGAACAACACGTATGTTAAATGCATTGGTTTTAATGTTTGATAATGTTTGTTTAAGAAAAGTGTTTAGCTTCATTAATTTACTTCTTAAACTTAATATGAATGTTCCTTCATCAAGATGTAATAGATTAAAAAATCCAAAGAATGTAATGTTTTCATCAATTTTAAAATCTTTTTAAAAATTCAAAAACTTTTGTTGCTTGTTGTTGTAAACATATTTTGTTAAAAGGTTATAAGTCTTTTTTTAATTCAAGTGGTTTTAATATTATTTTTTTAATCATGGGAGGTAATGGATAATGGAATCTACAAATGACATGATTTTTTTTCTTACATGTTCGGGTGTGTTGATGTTGTTATGCATTTTGTAATGTAATTGGTAATGATGATACATTACATGAAATGTATTTATCAACATTTTTTTTTTAAATCATTTTTGTTAATTCCATATATTTGTGCATCTTTAATCCATAAAAAGCCATGATCATGCTCACTACCACAATTTTGAAATTCTATAACAAAAAAGAAATCACAAATTGTTCAAAAAGAAATAGGTCTTTATTGAATAATGTGTGAAAACATGATGTTTTATGATCATGATATCTTGCACATGTAATAGGATTGTTGCATATCAATTATGTTATATGAATAGATTGAAGGTTTTCACTTTTGTTTAGAAGATTTAATTTTTTAGCATGTAAAGTATGGAAAAGTTATAAAGAATGTTGGAGGGCCAATCTATCTTATCATAACAAATAATTTTTTCCGTAAACTTTCATATTGTTTTGGTGAAGTACACAACCTTTCTAAATTACAAAATATGATGTGAAAATCTTATTTAAACTTGGTTTATCTCGCATTTCAAAAACCTTTAATGATCTACCATTTGGTTTTCCTTTGCATATACATACCCATCCGAAGGTTATAACTTTTTGGATAGAAACTTTAACGACTTTTTAAAAAAGGTTAGAAATATTAATTGAAATTTTTTTAGATTTGTGAAGTGATTCCCATTGTGCTATTTGTTGATATGATATTTTTTTCAAAAATAATTAGGTGTTGTGGACGCCGATAAAACAATGCTGGAAATTTTAATTATTCGAAATGAATATCTCTAAACAAACCTAAAGGATGAAAATTTTGATTTGGAGCAATAAAATATATAATTTTTTTGTAATCATTAATTTTTTAAGCACCTAAAAAGTTATGCATCGTGGAATTATTTGGCACACAAATTATGTGGTCTTCATTTTTAGAATTAAAATATCAAATGATGATATATTTTAATCATTTGTTTGATTAAACAAGGTTATATGCATAAAAAACAAATTGTTCCATTGAGGGTCTATGGTAACATTTAAATCTGAATATAATGGTGTAGAAATTAAATCATTTAGTGCCAACATGACTGAATTAGAACATACATTTTTAGACAAGTAAGGTGATTTATATTCAAGTCACTACTTTAAAAATCCACCTATTGCTGCCTCATCATATGGTAAACGTGGTAACATTAATTGAATTCAATCAATATTTGATGGGACATTAATAACACTACCTTTCAATTTATATTGACCATAACCATGAAATTTATATATTTAAGTCTATAACTTAATTACTAGAATCACAACTTTGTTATTTTTGGATTAAGTTTGTAAACATCAAAATCAAGTTTTTGTTTTGTTGATGTGGGCTCCACATCAATAAGAAGATTTGATGAAGATGGATGAAAAAGGCCAAATTAGATGGAAATTCATGTGTTCCTCAAAACTAACAAGTTGAGAAGTAAAAAGTCAATTGAAATTTACTTGTAATTTAGTTTTATTTAAAAGCTAAATTTGTTTTGGACATGGTTAAACAAAAAAATTAGCTTCCAACATACCCACCATAGCTTCCAACCATTTTCTTTCAATAGGAAAGAGAACATGATCTCTAATTGTTAGTGCAATTGAAGTTCATAAAAAACTAACCTTCTTGATAGTTGTTTTTACACCACATACATTACAATGCACACTACCATTTGTCGCTGCAACAATAATATTTAGCACATGACATTTGACACATAACTTTTAGAAAGGAAGGGTTGCCAAATTGAATATAGATAATATTCCAACAACCCCCCAAAAACAAAAATCATGAATGAACCAATGGTAAAAGAAATATACAATCTAAAAATTAGATTAAATAAATAACAAGAATAAATTAGCTCTTTCATAGGAGGTTGGTTGCTTGTTAATTTGGTGTGGAGTTGAAATAATTGTGTTTTCACATCATCATCAACCACTCTAACCATTATAATGTAAGGTTGTGCTTAAAGAAACTAATTGTTGATTATTGTTATTGTCAGATTCTTTACCAACACCATAGCACATTGACTAGAAGTTTTGGCTTCAACCAATTGGTTGTATTCTATTCTAAATTGATTGCCAAAAGTAAAAACATCTTGATCAAAATGACCTTCACCATCAACAATCGTAAATTGCCTTTCATGATTGCTCTTTCCACCTTTTATTGTAACAATAATGATAACACTAGTAACATTGGAAAATTTGGACTACAATGACCTGGATCTGAATTCTTTAAAAGAAATGGAAAAACATTGGAATCAAAGCATGTTCAAATGTTGTAATGGATAGCACAATAGTGATGGATTCCATTGCAAGAATAATTGGCATGTCCCCTTTTTAAAACCCTTTCTAAGACCCAGTCTCAATTCCAAAATTCTCAACCTTGACATACAACTTTTTTTGGAGCACATTTTCATGCATTTAAATGTGGGGGGATTTAACATGTAAGGTGATCATAGTCAAGCCTATTTGGTCAAATAACTAACAATAGAGAATAAGCATAACTTGGATCATCCACGGTTTCTTTTAGTTATGTAGTAAAAAATGCCATACCAATTTAACACCAACCTTTCAAAAGCCACATTACAAAAACCCATATCCAAATCATTGACACCAACAACTTTTCTACCTTTATGAACATTAGATGACAACATTGTAAAAGATGAAAATCAACAAAACTTATCTCAATGTAAAATATAACACTTACATATGAAATGCACATCAATTTTTGGAAAACCACTTCTTGAACACTCAAGGTAAGATCAAGAGAAAAAAGAAAATGAAAGAATTATATATATAGGTGAAATTTTTTTATGTTACAAGGAGAAGTCAAATATGGCAAATGGAATGTTTATGCCCAAAAAATTGTGCGGAATCAAAGTCTTTAATGGGTTGTAAAAAAACGATTAAATTAATTAGTCAAAGTAGTAAAAGGAGACCTATTGGAAAAATAAATATTTATTGGGAATAAACACTTATAAAAATCAAAATTGTGGTTAAATATGTGGTTAGTTAACATTTATAAAAATTAAATATGTGATTTTGTAGTTAAAATAATTACTTGACATTAATTCAAAATATGGAGCATTAACTAATAACTAAAATAGTTACCTAACTAAGCAAGAACTAATATACTAACTAATTAGTTAATATTTATCATATTTTAATTTAACACATATAAAAGTCAAATTTTTACTTAATACATGTTAATCTAATTAACAAAATAACTACAAATTTTGACTTCACATTTAAAAAGGTCAAATATGTGGTCAAATTTGTGATGTTGTAAAACTTATAAAGCTTTAATTCATGGTTAAATTCATGATTTTATAATATTTATAAAAATCAAATATGTGGTCAGATTTGTGATGTAGCATTTATAAATCTCAAATTTGTGGTTAGATCCATAGTTAGTTATCATTTATAAAAATCAAATTTGTGGTTATATCCATGTTTAACTAACATTTATAAAAATTAAATTTGTGGTTAAATTTGTGATATTATAACACATATAAAAGTTGAATATGTGGTTAAATTCATAATTAATTAACACTTAAAAAATGAAATATGTGGTTAAATATGTGATATTATAACATTTAAAAATCAAATTTATGGTTACATTTGCGGTTCAATAACATTTATTAATCAAATAACTAACATTTAACTAACATTTAAAAATCAAATATATGGTTAGATCTATGATGTTGTGACACATATAAATGACAAATTTGTAGTTAGATATGTAGTTAATTAACATTTATAAAAACTTTTATAATTTAAACTTTTATAAATGTTAATTAACCACAGATCTAACCACAAATTCAACTTTTATATATATTACAACATCATAAAACTAACCACAAATTTGACTTTCATAAATATTATAGCACCACGCATTTCATGACACACCCCCAAACTCCTTGATGGACTCAACTGTGAGTCCAAAGGGTGAAAATAACAAAAGGATAAATAATTAAGGCACGCTCCCTAACTTGTAACACTTTGGGGGTAAAAGGGTGTGCTAGAGCTCTGAGATGTGGATTAGGAAGAGTGACAAGAAAGTCAATTACTCGCACGGACTTGGACAAACCAAACAACAAATTGGTTAGTGCATGGTCGGAGCATTTTTGGTGTACAGACTTACCATGGGCAAACATGGATTCACAAGACTCACCATGGCCCTAACTTGGGGGAAGCCATCACCTTCCCTCTTATAGTATTCTCTGTGCCTAACCACATGGCCAACACCTAAATGTCATTTTGTATCGAGATTCTCAAGTTGGGAATCCTGAAATTCTCGAAATTGATATTCTTGTAATTTTGGAGGCTCATAATTTTTTGTGCAGACCTTTGATTGAAATTAGGTTTAAAGTAAAGTTGTAGCCCTTGTCGAGAACTTCCCAACGATATGTGACATGCCACTTGCACGCAAGTAAATTAGAGCGATTCCCGACTTTTCATGGCCCCTCTTTTGACCGTAACTTGTGTTTTAAGTACCCAAATGGGTCATACAAGCCCATTTTAGACATCTAACTTCCAAGAATTTTCTAATGATATAAAGAACTCTTCAATCCAGTGAGTTTTGAACCTTATAATCACCCTCTAAAAATTTGGGAATCCATCGGGACTCCAACTCCCAAAATGGGAATTCACTTGGGATTGTGGGGGTTCATTTCTTCACATTCTCCTACACTCCTGGGAGCATGAAATGTGATTCCCAAACTTCACTCTTGGCCCACACCTTTGCAAGTATTTGCTTTGGTCGCAAGGTTAGGGTTGCGACATCTAACCATAAATTCAATTTTTATATGTGTTACAACATTATAAATCTGACCATAGATGCAAGTTTTATGAATATTACAAAATCACAAATCTTGCCTTTTTAAATGTTAAATTAAAATTTGTAATTATTTTGTTAATTAGATATTATCATGTACTAAATACAAACTTGACTTTTATATGTGTTAAATCATAATCTAATAAACATTAACTAATTAGTTATTAATTAATATCCATTTTCAATCCATCCATCCTTTGTATTTCATCCATTCATTCATCTTTTATCCTTCATCCATGTATTTTTCTCTTCATAAGATTGGTTAGTCAATAGTGAATTTATAATCAAACCTTATCCATTAAACTTTTCTCTCCAACCCCTATGCCCACTCATTATTGTTCTATTAAAACCTTTTACAAAGCCAATAAAAAGTTATATTTGATGCAATGATGTAATCTAAGGTTTCAAGTTTCAAGTTTATCCATGGTTTAAGGTAATATGAAGTTTTATTTGATGTGAGAATGGTCATTCACATGCAATTTATGATTTATTGTCTAGGGTTTAAGGTTTAAGGTCTATGCATGACAAAATAGATTGATTTGCATATGGGGAGGATTAATTTAAATAATTTATATGGGTTGCAATTTGGGTTCTTAAAGCTCCAAAGCCCAAGCATTCCATGTTTTGATTGTTGTTGTGAACCCTTGTTCACCAACATCATTCTCCAAGGCCTCCTTATTAGTTATTCTCCCATTTATTAATAGTTTAGGATAGGTAAGGGTTGCATTTAGAAAATTTTAGCCCATATAAGCTTTCCAAGTTGGTCAAAGCTTATTAATTCAACTTTTGACAATTATGTAATTTTAGAGTTGGATAACCTTAATTATAGTGTAGGGTGTAGGGTGTTCCATCATTTTGCATTTTCAAGCTAATGGGTTCATTCACACACATCCACATTGCTCAAACCTAGGTAACCTTTTAATCAATGAAGCTGAATTTAATTACTACATGGGTCATTCACTTTGAAAATTAAACATTATAATATTGTGTACATTTATGGGTATTAACTTTTAGTGTTAACATTTTGAAGCAAAGTTCCAACGGTTCAAGCTTGTGATCTAATTGAAGCATAAAAATTGAAACATAAGCATGTTTTGGGCATGATAGGTATAATGAAAGAAATAATGGACTAGTTAATTTTACTAATCATCATCAAGATGACAAAACCCTTGAAGGGAACTCAAAAAGAGGTTTATTGAATAATCCCCAAATACAACATGAAATCATAATTGGATAAAATGCTCAAGGAAATAAATAGGTAACATGAGCTTTTGTGCATGTTATTACAAATTTTTATAAGGGATACAATTTCATCACCATCATGTCCTTAAACCATAGCCTAATAGATATTCATTTAATTTGCAAGAACCTCATGATATAGTGAATAATGCACATGAATAGTTTTGTTTTACAATCAACCAAAATTTGGAACAATGGAACACACAACCATTGATAAGTGCCTAATTTAGGTCATGCAAGGCACACTAGAACATCTCTTTCATCCCCTTGGTAGATGCATTCATTCAAATCTTTGGCTTGCCATTTATAGTACATTTGATTTTTAGCACCAAAACAAAGGAGCATGCATTGGCACCCACCCTCTGGTGCCATGGTCTAGTGATGCATTCAAACTCTAGTCAAAAGCATGTTTTTTTTTCGATAAGTTCTTTGTGCTTGGCCAATTGTGTTAAATTCAAGTCAAAAGGCGATTCATGCCCTTTATCATTTGGTGGCATGAGTTGAGGTTCACACTTTCCAAAATTGTTCACCATGTTAACAAACTAATTATTCCATGAAATCTTGTTCCTTCAAATGTAATTGTGATTAGGGTTAGGAGGTTTGGTTGACAATCACAACAATGGTAACTAAGCAAAATGCCTAATTCCGACAAAATTGATGAAAAACCTAGATTGAATGGTAGATTGGGTGTGATGGAAATCTTGTGGTAGGAAATTTATTTCTTAACTTGATTATGTACTACATAAATAAGTAGTACATGGGAGATAATAGTAATATGTATTAGATGGGTGAATATTACACTTAAATTAAAGGAACGCAAATAATCCCCTCATGGACCTAGTGAAAAAAAAAAAAACCATCATCATCCTTTGTATTTGGGTAAAAGTAACCTAAGGGGTTTAGGTTAGTTACTTGGATGATCTAAGATGAAAAATGGAAGGTTATACTTGAATGAAGGAAAAGTTTCATCCCAAGGATTATTTTCAAGATGAGGAGAAAATGGGTTTCTAAACCCCATTGGATGAGGGGGTTCCATTTCACCATGATTGGAAGGGGAATGGATAGATGGATATTTTCATCAAGTTCATTGGTTTTTAAAGCTAAGAAGATAATTGATTGGTGTAAACTTGGCAAAGAAATATTTCCCTTCATCTTCATCGGCCAAGGAAAGGAAGCTCTTGGAGAGAGGTCTTAAGAGAGGCTCACTCTCTTACACCACACAAGAACTTGAATTTGGATTTCTTTTGCTTTGGCTTTTGGTTTTGGAAAGGGACTTATGATTTAAAGAGGGTTTTTGGCAAGAAGGAGGTGTTAAGGAGGAAAAAATGTTACAATAGAACTAATTTTCTTTTCCTTGAAAGAAGTATTTGGACTTTTTGTTCCAAATTCAATATCTCTTTATTGTAGCAATTTATTAGTTTAAAAATTGAAACAATGTTAGATTAGTACTCAATACATCTTCACAAAAAATTCCAACCTCATCGAACTTCCTATTGGAAAAATATAATTGTTGAAAGTAAAAGGGGTTTGTTGTGAATCCAACTTAGATGTAGTTTTTGGATATTTTGTTCTAAATTCAAGATCTCTTGTAGTAGTAATTGATTCATTTAAAAACTAACATAGTTTTAGATTAATATTTAAGGCATCTCCACACAGAATTTCAGCTTCATCGAATTTTTTTGTTGAAAAGATATAATTATTGGAAGTAAAGGGGGTCTATTGCGAATCCAATTTAGATTTAATAACTTGGGGGTTAGATGTTCCAATCACCACTATGGTGCAAAGGTTGAAAGTTGATGACATAAGCACATAATCCTTAGCTTTCTAACAAGCATATTCTTGATGATTTTGGCTAGGTGAAGTGGAGTTGGCATTCATTAAAAATAAAGGAGTCAACTTGACTTATCACAACAAATTTGCAAATCTAAGTGAAATTATTCCTTGGCTTTACTTAAGTTGGTTTTTTGTGACAATCCTAGTTCATATCATTGTGAATGTATGCTCTTACTTTCTTATCAAAATCATTATATTACAAATGCAACCTAATGATTCATTAGATATCAATCATTTAATCATAGTCCACCATGAACCTGTTGTGAAGTATTTATAGGCCTAGAGGGAAGGCATGTAAATCACTCATAGTTGTGTGAACAAAACATGTATTCAAGTCACAAACATTTTAACTTCCTCTTTGAATGCAACACATCTTGGTGCATAAATTTTTTTTCGATGTCTACTAAAGTGGCATGTGTTGATGGCCCAATTGTGAATAGGATTAATGTTCCAAATGTGAACAATATTTTCATGATAGAGCTCAACTATGAAAAAAAAAGAGTTAATTTTGAAATTAATTTCCAATGATGAAAACAACTCAAAATTAGATTTCCACCACCTTAAATCTAATAGTTACAATATCATCTCCAAAGAATCACACTCATCAAAGGTTTTCCAACAATATTAAAAGCTTGCCCAATTTGTTTTAACTATTTAACATATATATATTTTTAAGTTTTTTTTCTCAAGATTGTTCAATATTGAATTACCTTTGCACCAAAGGTTTAAATATTACCAAAACACTTTGATGCACCCCTACTTAATGAGAGCATCCAAATGATACCGAAAGCATGGTAGGGGAACTTTGGTTTGGGACATTTTAATGTAACAAACAACTACCTTCTTTTGTCACTACCATTTTTACAAATATATATATTTCACCATTCAACAACAATGCAACTATTGTGTTGAATCATTTTTAGAAAAGTTCATACTTGCAAGGAGGATACATGTTTTGACAATTGCTTACAAATAATTCTACTAATGTTCTATTAATAAAATTAATCTTCAATTCATGGAAATGTAACTTTAATCTTCTATTAAATGAAATTGAAACCCTAATGGACGAAATGATTAGCTCATGATATGCATTTTTCTATTTTTAAAAACATAATGACAACAAATGCAATTACATAAAAAAATATACTTGTGTTGACCAGCTATAAAGAAAAAACACTCAATAATCAACTAGGTTATCAACTTGATCATGAATATCTACTAAGTAGTTATTAATTTTTAAAATAATCAATAAAAAACCTATGTGCTTAGCAAGAAGCATATTGAAAAGTGGGAAGACCTTTATGGCTCAATTATTAAATCTTTAAAATTTGATAATTTATTTGAATATTTGAAATTTTCATGCAAGTGGGTTATCAATATTTAAATATTTAAGTACTAGTTTGTTTAGCATTTCAAAAAGCCTTTGGTTGTACAAATTTGCAAAGAGGAAACAAAATACACTTGCTTGATTTAGATTACTATGATTAGTCATTTAGTTGTTTTAGGCCCATTGCCTGCACCATTTGAAACAATAATGGTTATTCTTCCTTCTAAAGTTTGTTTATTTGATTGCATCTTTGTGAATGCAAGCTTCAAAATGACAATTGTGCACACTTGTTCATTTTTGGTAAAACTTTCACTACAATACAATGCAACCCTACATAGTCCATTCAAATTTAAAGTTCACGTGGTGCAATAAAACACGATTTGTTGTAGTGTTTTTTCAATGCTAGCTCATGCAATAAAACACGATTTGTTGTAGTGTTTCTTCAATGCTAGTTCATTGACTATATAATTCTATTTAATTTGAACAATCAAATTTAAAAAGGTTTATGATACTTGCAATTTCATTAGCCTTCAATTTCGAAGTATGTTAGTAAAACACAATAACTTGCTAACAAAAGTGTATCATCATTTGAATAATGTGAAGTTAACATTGTGGTTTTAAGGATGGTCTTTTTTAACAAATTACATTAAGTATAGTTGTACATTTTTGGAACATATTCATAACTATGTAAAGTTATTGTTGAAAATGGAATTCCACAATCCCCCAAGCTCCAACTACAACAAGATTTGACTCATGAGATCGAACACATTCAAAACAACAAATCATTCAACTAGCATTGAACATATGAAATGAAAAAAATTGGTTCAACCCATTGTCACATTGCAAGTTATGATTTTTCAACATTGAGTGAACGATTATTTGATTGGCTTCAAAATCCAAAGTCTAGAATCAAAAACACACATTCCAATACCCAAAGTCCCCAAGTCGTTGACCACCTCCATGAAATTGATGAGTGAACAATGAATCAACAAGGTTGCATTTTTAGATTCAAACCACATGAGGTAATGATAGGTTTGAACTTTGAAGGGATGATAAGTTATTAAAACCTTGTATTACTAATTATAATTTATTTAAATATATCAAATGATTTAATGTTTTACATTCAATCTTGATGATAAAATTGCCCCTAAAGAAAACACTAGTTGAGACTTGAGACCCAAGTTAATGTGATAGAAATGAAATTGTTGGCGAAATTCTTGAGACCTAGAGAGTTGATTGGATCGATAAAGCCAGTATATTTCTTTAGGATTTTGCTTTATGTAGCATGAGAGAAAGAAAATGTTTCTTGGGGATGTTTTGAATTGTTCAAATAACTTGAGAAAGGGGGAAAATGCCAATATTCATAATCTCATTCATAATTTTAAGCAACACACCACATGATTTGTAAATAAAATAATTTCATATGGAGTATATTCACATGATGCTTTTCCTTTTTTTGTTTTTCTCTTTTCCAATTCTATACAATAAAATTTGGGGTATATGCATCTATTGTGCTTTCTTTTTGTTGCTTCCACAATTTCAATACAAAAAAAGAAATTGCATCTCACAAAAATTGAAATTCCACCACAATTACCATACCTTGAAGTTGCGGAGAAATCAAATTTATATTAAATGATTGTTCCCTATCACACTCTTCCATAGTAAGATATTAAATTCTTTGCATGTAATCAGCACTCTTACTAGAATTTTTTAATATAAAATTGTACATGGGTGAAAGCATGGTATTTTGTACATATTTTTTACCTTGTCAAAATTAGATGAAAGTAGACATAAAATAGCAATAAAACCCATGAAATTTTTGGTTTACATTGATTTTATTATTATTATTATATATATATATAAACATAGTTATTCATTGTTGTGCATTGGTTTTCAACATTCAAATTGTTTCAATTAATTTATTGTCTACTTGTTTAAAAATGCAATCAGGTTCAAACTCTATTTTCTACAATGAAAGACTCTTGTAAAATATGTGGTAAGTAGGTTTTAATAGATAGATTTTTTATTTTCTATTATGGCCACAACTTAAAACTATAATGATATCCATACCCCAAAAGTAATAAAGCAACTAAGTTTTAAAAGTAGACTAAAAATATCTCTATTTATAAATTTACCACCTGTCAAATGGGGATACTTTTGGTCTACTTTAAAAAAAAAATTGATCCTAATTTTTTTGAAAATAATTACTTATAGTAATGATAGAGGTGTGGGATAGTTTACAATTATATTTCCACCCATTTTTATGCTACTTGTTTGGTTTTATATACATGATACAAAGTAATTCTAAAGACATTTACTTTTTTTTGTCTACTTTACCATGCTTTTACCCACATGTTATCACCTAAATTTTTAAAGATATTTTCATATAGTTCTTTGGAGGTTGACACCTACATATGTCATATTTGAGGTGATATTCATAGTGGTTGTTGGCATTTAAAGATATGCCAAAAGTTGTCGCCACCCACCCACACCTCGTGTTGCAATAGTAAAAAAATAGAAAGACCAAAAGTTTGTAACAACTTGTGTGGGTCCTAACAAATATTTATATATATATATATAACACTTTCCCTATGCTTTTTTTATTCCCAACACTCACTCTTCCATTTTCTATGGTTTTTGATCCCCAATGCTCCCCTTGCTCTTTTACTTTCTTCATCAATCTTGGGTGGACAGAGGAGCTCTCTCTCTCCATATAACTCCATACAATTTTTAATCCCACCAAAGAGTCTTTTCATTTTTTGCATGAAATTTCAGTGGATCAAAAGAAAAA
>Ga0116229_10008546_pt1 | contig 15883 bp, 8 predicted proteins | sample S1TSphgellanicum_3_FD_87313 | JGI IMG/M metagenome (GOLD analysis project Ga0116229, IMG submission 87313) | Host-associated microbial communities from peat moss isolated from Minnesota, USA - S1T2_Fc - Sphagnum magellanicum MG | ecosystem: Host-associated > Plants > Peat moss > Unclassified...
ATTTCTCAGGCAGGGAAAATCCCCTCTAAGCGCGACTATTATTCGCGATAAATCTTCTGTTAATCCCTTCGGTTGGTCGTGGCAACCAGAATAATTGCTTACCCCGAAGTATTGAGGGGATACCTTCTGACAGCGGTCAAGACCACTGCTATAAACGAGGAAGCCACTGATTTCGAGCTGCTCCAGATCCAGGAATGAAAGGTTGTTGACGGTTGAGGTGTAATTCACCAATGCGATCATACTGACATAAAACCGAGAAGGTTGACCACTGTACCCGGATTTCTCACAAAAATCTAAACGACTTACCGTCAACCTATGTAGAGACGTTGCATTGCAACGTCTCTACACACCAGAGGTTTCCACCTAGAAGCCCTAACACCAAGCTTATTGAACTATAAGCAGGATTTAGGTTTTGATAATAGCGTAGCGATCGCTTGTGAGAAATGCGGGTGTAGCGCGTTCCATAACTGTTGGCGGGTAGATGGCAACCAAATGGCACTGAATCGTGATTTGTCGCAGGTTAAGCGTTTTAGATTAAAACTGAAGTCGCACGATATTATGTTGTATGTTTATGAGCATCGCTTGCGTTTAATGAAATTATGTTCGCATTTAAAAAGATTTTGTGAACTCCAGTTAAGTATTGTTGCATCGGTCAATAATACTAATGTACTGTTGAATAATGTCAATCAATTCATGACAATGCGATGGTTGAAATGTGAAATCATATAATGCAGCTTAAAGAACTACATGCCACAGTCTGGACTACTTGAACTAGCACATGAAAAGCTTCACTGGCCGACTCCACAACAGATTTTGGAGCCATCTGGTGCTGGGCCTAGTGTTTATGCACAAATCGCTAGGGAAAAATTAGGCAGGACTATCAGCAAGCTTTCAGATGGTCATGGTGTGCAAATAGGAGTGCTGGCTGCAAATCCTCAAGGTGACTCAACAGAAGCACCTATTGCTCTGGTGTGCGACTTTCAAAACGAAGTATCAGAAGACACATTAAGAAAAACCTATAGACTTGCTTGGAGTTTTTCTCGTACACCATCATTAATTACAACAGAACCTAACCGATTAAGAATTTGGACGTGCTACGAAGAACCACCAACAGCAGAAGATATTATCAATCCAGTAATTGAAGTTTCTAGGCAGGAACTTCAATTATTCAATCAGCCTTCTCTTTCAATACAAGCTGCTGAAACGCTGCGTCTACACTGGGCTGATTTGGTATCAGGTCAATTTTTCCAAGAACATAGCCAGCGATTTCAACGAAGCCAAGCTGCTGACCAGATGCTATTGAGAAACCTGAAAAGTGTTCGGCAGAAACTTCAGCAAAATAAACTTGATAATGATACCATTCATGATTTATTAGCAAGAATTATTTTTATTCAATTCCTTTTTGATCGCCAAGATTCTGAAGGAAATCCTGGTCTAAATACAAACTTATTGGATCATTTATATAGAATTGGAGAATTATCAGCTAGATACTCTAATTTGCCTGAGATATTAAGAAATCATGGAGATATTTATAAATTTTTCCGTTGGCTCAATGGTAAGTTCAATGGTGATTTATTCCCAGGTAAAGGAGCTACCGAAGAAGAACGTGAAGCGGAATGGCAAACAGAAGAAGACAAAGTAAAAGAGAACCATCTCAATATACTTGCTGATTTCGTCAGTGGTGATATTGATATGGAAAGTGGACAAATAAGCCTTTGGCCATATTACCACTTTGACGTTATACCTTTAGATTTTATTAGCAGTATATACGAAGAATTTGTGAGTAAGGAATCTGGTACAGGAATTCATTACACACCAGAACACATAGTTGATTTTGTACTAGATGGTGTTTTACCTTGGGATAGTCAGGAATGGGATATCAAGATTCTTGATCCTGCTTGTGGTTCAGGAATTTTTATCGTAAAAGCATTCCAGCGGTTAATTTATAGATGGGAACAAGCTCATGCAAAAACAATTAAGCCGAGCGATTTAAAATATTTACTAGAAAATAATTTATTTGGTGTTGATGTAGATACTCAAGCAGTAAGAGTAGCTTCTTTTAGTCTCTATCTAACTATGCTTGATAAAGTTCAGCCTCAAGATTATTGGGAGAATGAGTTTCGCTTTCCCCGATTGCGTGAACGTCAATTAGTAGCTGCTGATTTTTTTCAGGAAGATAAAGAAGGTTTTCGTTCGATTCAAGATGCAAATAAATATGATTTAGTTGTTGGCAATGCACCGTGGGGAAAAAACACTGTCACTCCAGCAGCTAAATCTTGGGCTGGAGATAATTGGAAGATAACCTACGGTAATATTGGGCCGCTTTTTCTGCCAAAAGCTGCTGCTTTGACCAAGGTAGGTGGACAAGTAGCAATGATGCAGCCTGCACTTGCCTTAATCTTTAATCAGGTTAGTACTGCTCAAGAATTCCGATCCAAGCTTTTTTCAGAGTTTAAAATTGATGAGATAGTTAACTTATCTGCATTGCGTTTTGGACTTTTCAAAGATGCTATTTCTCCAGCTTGTATCGTCACAATGTCAGCCATTCCTCCAAATAGTGAACCTTTGACATACATTTGTCCCAAACCAGTTATGACTAATGAAGATGATTATCACATAGTCGTAGAGCCACATGATATTAATCATATATACCCACAAGAAGCAATAGAAAATCCCTTAATCTGGACAGCATTAATGTGGGGAGGAAGACGCGATCTTTCTCTTATGAAGAGATTAATTAATGAATTGAATATCAAAAAACTACAGCAAAATAATATCGCTATAATTCGTCAAGGTATAGTTAGAGGCGACAAAAAGAGAGAAAAACAAGAGATCAAAAATAAACGAATTTTAAATTCATCTAAATTTATAAATAATAATCTTTTATTTCTTAATGTTGAGAAACTTCCCATAAACCATGATTCACGCATTAACTCCAGAAATTCATTTTACCCTCCTGCTTTTCAAATACCGCAATTAATTTTAAAGTTAAGTTGGCAGAAAACTAACGGCAGATTTCGTTCATTAATAATTGAAGCTAATGATAAAAGCGAAGGGATTATCTGCTCTGAAAGCTATGTGAGCATACATATTCCTCAAGAGTATATTTCAGTATTAAATGCTGCTTGTCTAGCGTATAACAGTCAAGTGGCAGTCTACTATCTACTACTTTATAGTGGTCGTTTTGCTTCTTATATTCCAGAAGTAAATGTACCTGATTTACTGGGTGTGCCAATCCCTAAATCCCAGGTAGGATTGTTGCAGAATATAAAAACATTTGATGATGTAGATGAGCGCATACGCCAAGCTTTTGAATTCAAAGATAGTGAATGGGTACTAATTAATGATCTTTTTAATTACAACCTACCAGATTTTAAAGGAGATAGTGCTTCCCCAGGACGCAAAAGAACTCACCGTAGAGATAATGGTTATTTAGAAAATAATATTGAACCAGAACTTACAGCATATTGCGAGTATTTCTTGCGAGTTCTTAAAGCAGGATTTGGACAAGAAAAACAAGTTTGCGCCACTATATTTCAGGAGCAAAGTAACACTAAGTTTCCTGTACGCCTAGTTGCAATTTATCTCAACATATCCGACCATCAAGGTGTTCATATTGAGTCTATCGACTACCCTGATTTACTAGAACTCTTGCAGAAATTAAATGAGTTGTGTTTGAAAAAAGGGAATACAGAAGATGGTGGAATATTCTATCAACGTGTTGCAAGGGTTTATGATTCAGTTCAATTGAATGGGTTAAAAATTCCTACTATTTATTTGATAAAACCCGACAAAATTCGTTACTGGACTCGCTCTATGGCTTTAAGAGATGCTGATGAAGTAGCCGCAGATATTATGATGTGGCGAACATCTTTTGATAAAGAATCAGCGGTTATACAGGAGTCATATAATGGGTAGAAGAGGTAAAACAATTCCAGAATTACGCTGGAAAGATACACCTGACTTTGTTGAAGTAGCAAAAAGTTGGAACAATGATGCAATAACAATTCTTGTCAAACTTGTTTGGGAAGGATATGATTTGCTGGTTGCCGAGATTCTATCACAAATTAATTGTGATGAAGCAGAGGAGCAGATAGAAAGGAGCATAACTCAATCTCTTGAGCGCAGAATTCGCAAAAATATGACGGGAGATGAGCCATTTGATGTTCAACATGAAGTCTACGAATGGGAAAGTAGTCAATCAGCACAAGCACAACCACCACAATATGATATTGCATTTTATCTAATAACTAATGACAGTATTATCTGGCCTTTAGAAGCTAAGGTTTTGAAATCAGATGGGGCAGTAGGTGAATATATAAAAGAGATAAAAGACAACTTTATAACTTGCCGATATGCACCCTTTTCTAGTCAAGGAGGAATGTTAGGTTATCTTTTTTCTGGTGATTCAAACAAAGCTTTTACCAATATTGCGACCAAAGTACCATGCACATTAAGTGATCATCCAGATTTTCCCAATCGCGATCACAAAACCTCGGATCACCAGCGGATAGTTCCATCAGGAAAATCATATCCTGCTAAATTTCGTTGTCACCATTTACTATTAAGAATGATTAATCTATAATATCAGTAGAAGACGTTAACTCCAAGACAAAGTCAGGAGTACTTGGGGAGAATTTTTCTGGCTGTTCTGGTGCGAGTGCATCTCATCTTTCTTGTCTTATTCAAACCAAATATTTTCTTGCATATTTTAGGGTGTCTTAGTACAGTGTGTCATAAATTCGTGGCGTTTTGGTTCGTAGTTGCGCTTGAGCGCTCAAGCGCAACTACGAACCAATTTATGAAGCGCTGTATTTAGAAGCCACGACAAAAGCCTTCAAGAGAATCCCCTGTGACGATAGAGACTACAATAGCAATAGCGACTCTGTTCTCTGCGGCTTGTGTCTTAGTTCTACGCATTCCTCACCTTTATGACAACAACCATTGACTTCCTCAGTCACCTTAACCCCAGTCAACGCCGTGCCGTTGAACACTTCTGTGGTCCTTTACTAGTTGTTGCTGGTGCAGGTTCCGGCAAAACACGGGCGTTGACTTATCGTATTGCTAACCTGATTGTGCAACACCGTGTTGATCCAGAACATATCCTCGCGGTTACTTTTACCAACAAAGCTGCACGGGAGATGAAAGAGCGGATTCAGAAGCTCTTTGCTGAACAGTTGGCAATGAAAGAATACGGTCAGCGTTTTGATTTGTTACTAGAATATGAACAAGCGCAGTTAAAATCGAAAGTTTGGAAAAAGATTATCAAGGACCTGTGGTGTGGTACTTTCCACAGTTTATTCTCTCGCCTTCTCCGCTTTGATATCGAAAAATACCAAGACGAAAAAGGACGTCGTTGGAACCGTAATTTTTCTATCTTTGACGAATCCGACGCGCAAAGCCTTGTTAAAGAAATCGTCACTAAGCAGCTTAATCTGGATGACAAGAAGTTTGAACCACGTTCTGTCCGCTATGCCATAAGTAATGCTAAAAACCAAAGTTTATCACCCCAAGAATTTGAGCGAGAGCAACCAAATTATCGTGGACGGGTGATTGCCGACGTTTACAATTCTTATCAAAGTAGACTAGCAGAAAATAACGCCCTTGACTTTGATGATTTGATTCTGGTTCCGGTGAGACTATTTCAGCAAAATGAGCAGGTATTGGGTTATTGGCACAACAAGTTTCGCCACATCCTTGTAGATGAATATCAAGACACCAACCGCACTCAATACGACCTGATTCGCCTGTTGGTGACGAACGGGGAAACGAACAAAAATGAATGGGACTGGCGCGATCGCTCGGCTTTTGTTGTGGGTGATGCAGATCAATCGATCTACTCATTCCGCATGGCAGACTTTACCATATTATTGGACTTTCAGCAAGACTTTGGTGACGGGTTGCCCGATGATGACACCGGCACGATGGTGAAGCTAGAGGAGAACTATCGTTCTTGCGAAAACATTCTGCAAGCAGCTAACCAACTGATTGAAAATAACACTCAACGGATTGATAAAGTCCTTAAACCAACACGGGGTGCTGGTGAAGAGATTTATTGTCACAAAGCAGACGATGAACTTGCAGAAGCAGAATTTGTGATCAACCAAATTCGCACATTAGAAAACCAGAATCCAGAGTTGAATTGGGGAAGTTTTGCGATCCTTTATCGTACAAACGCCCAATCTCGCCCGTTGGAAGAGATTTTGGTGCGCTTGGGAATTCCGTACACGGTTGTGGGCGGACTGAAGTTTTACGATCGCAAAGAAATTAAAGATGTACTGGCTTATTTGAGAGCGATCGCCAACCCAGCTGATACATTAAGTTTGTTGCGAGTGATTAACACTCCCCGACGCGGTATTGGGAAAGCCACAACCGATGCACTTGTGAACGCCGCCCGAGAATTAGGTACAACCCTGTGGGAAATCCTGAGTGATGAGACATCAGTGAATACATTAGCAGGACGTTCAGCTAAAGCTGTCAATAGCTTTGCCCAGATGGTTCGCGTCTTACAAGAACAAATAGAAACAGTTCCAGTTTCCCAAATTGTGCAAGGAGTGCTGGACAACTCCGGTTACATCCAAGACTTACAAACTCAGAGTACGGATGAAGCCGAAGACAGGTTGCGAAACGTCCAGGAATTGTTTAACGCAGTCCTGCAATTTGAAGAAGAAAACCAAGATGTGACTCTACAAGCATTCCTTCAAAGTACTGCCCTGAGTTCGGATTTGGATAACTTAAAAGAAGGACAAACAGCAGTTTCACTGATGACTTTACACGCTTCTAAAGGGCTGGAGTTTCCCGTTGTGTTTTTGGCGGGATTGGAACAGGGACTATTTCCCAACTACCGTTCTCTCAACGACCCCTCATCTTTGGAAGAAGAACGCCGCTTGTGTTACGTAGGTATTACTCGTGCCCAAGAACGTTTATACTTAACCCACGCCCGTGAACGCCGCCTTTACGGTTCCCGCGAACCCGCTATGCCGTCCCAGTTCTTGAACGAATTACCTGAAGAATTATTAGCAACTCAACGCAAGAGTAGTCGAGTTGCAAGCAAAGGTGCTTCTACAGCCCATGGAAAACAAAGTACCGCTGAGATGTGGGAAGTAGGCGATCAAGTTCTCCACAAAATTTTTGGCGTCGGTGAAATTACTCATATTTTTGGTGGGGGTAGCAAAGTTTCTCTAGCGATCAAGTTTGACAGTCTCGGTCAAAAGATTATCGATCCCAGAGTTGCCCAGTTACAAAAGGTCGAATGATTCTCATTATACCCTCGTTCCCATGCTCAGCATGGGAATGCATTCTAGGAGGCTCTGCCTAGGGCGTTGACTCTATTGGACAGTGGCAAGAACTTGGAAAAACCCTGTTGGTGTGACCATGTTTTTTTAGGCGCTTCGCCATGACAGAATGATTTACGGCGAGTTTGTCGGTTGGATTCACGGTGATATCGTGTCCGGTTAAACACTTATTATTAAGACAGCAGAGGGGCGGAGGGGCAGAGGAGAAAGAGTTTTGAGATTTTTGCACCCATGCCCCGAATCATAACTAATCAACCGGACATGATATGAAGGGTTAAACCCAATACCCGTGAATGAATTCTCCCGAACCCTCTCCATGGTAGGATTCTAGGGTTTTTAACTCGAAGACTTTTATCTACTTTGCCATGATCCGTATTATGGTAAGGCGATTAGCATAAAATTTGACCCCTCAAAACTTTTCAAACACCCTCTTAAAGACTGCCAATATTCCTGCGGATATTCTTGTCCGATTGCGTTCCAATCTGTGTTTATGGGGCGAACAGTCACGCTTCCAACTGGCAAGGGACGCCCCAAGAAGCATGCTGCAGGGGGCTGACGCCCGCTGGAAATCAGGAAACCCTCGTACCCGTAAAAACCGTTATCCCACTGTTAAAAAACGAGCAGCCAAGCCACGCAAAGAACCATCTATTGCGGTTTAATATCAAAGCTTGTTCATACTTTTGGCAAGTCTGTTATTAACGAGAGCCGTGCTGGGTCGTTTTTCATGCTTTAGTCTAAACTCCAGTACTAAAAGTATTTGGGCATAACGATGTACGGGTAATGAATGGTGGTCGCAAAAAATGACTTCTCGAAAAACGCCAAATTTCTACTGATAAAAGTTAAAGGCAGTGCATCTTTATAACTTCTTCTCCCTTTCCCGTTTTTTCCTTTCCCCTTTCCCCCTCCTGTCTGGTAATTGGCACTAGTTGTACCGCACAAGCTTTTAATTCTGGTTGGAGTGAGTCGGGGCAAGATTCGGGATGAGTGAGAGCGTTTGCTTCAGAATTCTCTGCCCATAGCGCACCCCAATGCATGGGGACAAAGACTGTACCGGGTGCGATCGCTCTTGTCACTTTAGCCGGAAATTTGGATTTTCCCCGACGCGATCGCACTTCCACCCACTCCGAATCTGTAATATTTAACTTAGCTGCATCACGGGGATGAATCTCAATAAATGGTTCTGGATGCATCGAGCGAATTTTTTCAATCCGACCGGTGCGCGTTTGAGTGTGCCAATGTCCGTAAAGTCGCCCAGTTGTCAGCACAAAGGGATAATCGGGATCGGGGGGTTCTGCCAGTCCTCGTGAATGATATGCACCAAATCGAGCGCGTCCATCAGGGGTGTGAAAGCGCAAATCGGTGTAAAGTCTTTTGGAGTTAGGAGTTGTAGAGACACCATTAATCGCGTCTATATTTTTTTCTCCTCCTTCTTCTTCAAAGCTCATAACACCTACACCTATATCCGAATCGATATATATAGGCTCAGGTTTGTTTTCTGGATGGGGCCATTGAGTCGCACCTTCCGTCTGTAATTGCTCGTGACTCATACCTGTCATATCGCAGGGACGGTTGCAAGTCAATTTGACAAACTCAGTATATACTTCAGCCGAATTTGTAAAATAAAATTCTTTCTCAAAACCTAACCGTCGCCCAACTTCGGCAAAAATTTCCCAATCTGCTTTCGCTTCCCCAAGCGGTGCGCGGAATGCTGAACCTAAGGTGACTACTCGTTCGGAGTTTGTCATCACACCAGTTTTCTCACCCCATTGTGTCGCTGGTAACAAAACGTGAGCGTAAGCTGCGGTTTCTGTGGGATAGTAGGCGTCTTGGTAAATTGTAAAAGGCGATCGCAATAACGCTTTTTTCGTCCGTTCCAAATCTGGCATACTCACAGCCGGATTAGTTGCCGCAATCCACAATAACCCGACATTGCCGTTTTCTAACTCAGTAATCATATCCCACACCGACAAACCCGGATTGGGGGAAATTTGCCCCGGCTTCAGTCCCCAAAATTCCTCAACTTCCTGGCGGTGCTGGGCATTTTTCACCGTGCGATAACCAGGTAATAGATATGCTAAACCTCCAGCTTCGCGTCCTCCCATCGCGTTAGGCTGACCTGTCAAGGAAAAAGGTCCCGCTCCCGGCTTCCCGATTTGTCCGGTCATTAAGTGCAAATTAATGATGGTTCTAACTTTAGCTGTACCTTCCGATGATTGATTGACACCCATTGACCACATCGACAGCACCCGCTCTGATTCACCCCAGTAGCGAGCGGCTGTTTCTAAATCTTCAACGCTGATACCGCAGCGATGAACTACCACGTCTGGGGAATAATGGCGAATCACCTCAGCGTATGCTGGGAAGTTGCTGGTACAGTCTTCGATGAACGCGGGATCGATGTGATTCCAGCGCATCAATAAGTGAGCGATACCGTTCATCAAGTCGATATCTGTGCCGGGACGAATCGCTAAATGTAAATCTGCGGCTTCTGCGGTTGGTGTGCGTCGGGGATCGACGACAATCATTTTTACTTTGCGATTTTTTTTATGGTATTTCTCCAATCGGTTGAAAATGATCGGGTGACATTCAGCCGTATTCGTACCAATTAAAAAGGCACAGTCAGTTAATTCTAGGTCATCGTAACAGCAGGGGGGACCATCTGCGCCAAAGCTTTGAATATACCCAGCTACAGCACTAGACATACATAAGCGAGAGTTGGCATCAAAGTTGTTTGTACCCAAACACCCTTTCATCAGTTTCTGAGCTACGTAATAATCCTCAGTTTGAAACTGACCGGAACCGTACATGCATAAAGCTTCTACTCTTTGGGTAAAGCGCACAGTTTGAATGCGCTGGATGATGATATCAAAAGCTTCATCCCAAGTTGCGCGGCGAAATTCCTCTTCTAAGGAGTCTCTGACCATTGGGTAGCGCAATCTATTCTTATCTAAAGATTCGGCGATCGTTGCGCCTTTGACACACACCATACCTTGATTGGATGGGTGCGCTTTATCGCCCCGCACCCGCCAAATTGGAGTTCCTTGGCTATCTCGATTAGTCGCTTTACCATGTTGCGCTGGGGGCGAGACTTCTAGTCCACAGCCGACACCACAGTAAGGACAGACGGTTTTGGTAATTTCAGTCATGGCGTTTGCACTCTCATTAACCAATTGTCTAAATTTGGAACAATCAGGTTTGTCTATAGATAAACATAGATCCACACAGAAAATCAATCTGTGTGGATCTCAGGTCTGATTTTTAGAATTAATCTAAACCTAACTAACCACTATCTCGCATCTTATTCTTTCGCTAAGATGCGAGATTTTAGGGTTGCAGTTTCTGGTGATTCACCTTCGTAAGCACCAGCAAAAGAGTGTGACGGTTCTTTGAGGAAGAAGGCACACATAAAGGCGCAGACCATTGCAGCTATACCCATTGTGCTAAACAAAGTTGGTGCATCAGTTAGGCTGAAAACTGTCAGATAAACGACACCGCCAAAATTACCGTAAGCGCCGACATTTCCGGCAATTTGACCTGTGGCTTCTTTCTTAATTAAAGGTACGATACCGTAGGTTGCACCGCAGCCAGCTTGAGCAAAGTAAGCGGCTAATATTGTGACAGCGATCGCTACCGGAAGAGACCAGTTTTTGTTAATAAAATGTGCCATCAAATAACTGACACCAATGCCAACAGAGATAATTGTCATTGTCAATTTACGAGAGCCAAATTTATCAGAAATTAAGCCACCGCTAGGACGAGAAATTAAGTTCATAAAAGGATAGATAGAGGCAATCATTGCCGCTACTACATGCTCTAAACCAAAGGTTTTTTCAAAAAATGCTGGCAGCATGGAAACCACTGCAAGTTCGGAACCAAAACTATTGAGGTAAGCGAATTCGAGTAGAGCTACTTGACCAAATTGATAACGTTTGGATGGGGCGTAAGTTTTCTTCCCAGTTAGTAGTTCTCGGTTGACTTTATAAGCTTGGTAGCTTTGATAAGCAAATAATCCTGCTAACGCCACCCAAGTCAGATACATTTGGCTTTGATTTAAAAAGTGAATGTCCTTTCGTTGTAAGCGCCAAGCTAATAAACCCAAGGAGAAAATCAAACCAAAGTTTGAAGCAATCATCGCCCAAAAGCTTTTGACACTGGTTACTTCTAAAGAACCATTTTTCTTAGGACGCTTGTAAGCTTTTCCGGGAGGCGTATCTTGAACGGTGTTGAAATAAATTACACCGTAAATTGCGGCAATTATACCTGTAAGAGCGATCGCCAACCGCCAATTAGAAGCGCCACCAGTCATAAAGCTAGCTGCAACCGCAATCAGGGGTAAAGTAAACTCAGCCCCAAAAGCCCCAAAGTTACCCCAACCGCCATAAACACCTTGGGCAATTCCCATATCTTTCGGGGGGAACCATTCCGCTACCATACGGATACCTACGACAAACCCAGATCCGACAATTCCCATCAACAAACGACTGATAACCAAGTGGTTAAAGTTTTGTGACAGCGCTGTAGCCATACAAGGAACCACAGCAAACATCAGCAGTATTGAGTAAGTTTTTCTCGGACCAAAACGATCCAGAAGCATCCCAATGATGATCCGTGCCGGAATTGTTAGCGCTAAGTTGCAAATACCCAAAGTTTTAATTTGTTCGGGCGCCAGATGTAGCTGCTTACCAATGGTTGTCGCAAAGGGAGCAAAGTTAAACCAGCAAACGAAGGTGAGAAAGAAGGCAAACCAAGTCTGATGTAAGATGCGGTATCGACCGGTAAATGAAACTAAACCTTTGAGCATTGAGCTTTCCTAAGTAAAAACTGAATTATTGGGAAAAAAATTTCCAAGCGTCCCCATCTAGACTGTTGCTGGTTCTTTTGCGCGTGCGCCGAAGTTTTCTATTAGCAGTTGGCGTAATACTGGCTGCAAGTCTTCGCAGGGTATGCCTTTAGTGGTGCAGGTTCCTAAATGTGCGTCTTTGCCGACTGTACCGCCCATGTAAATGTCAACTCCTTCTACAGGTTTGCCATTTTTACGAGCTTTGGTTCCCATCAAGCCGATGTCTGCGACTTGCGGCTGTCCGCAAGAGTTAGGGCAACCCGTCCAGTGAATTCGCACGCTTTGAGTTAGTTCTAACTCGGCTTCCAAGGCTTTAATCATTGCTAGGGCGCGGTTTTTGGTTTCGATGATGGCAAAGTTGCAAAATTGTGACCCTGTGCAAGAAACGAGCGATCGCGTCAGCAAACCAGGATCAATTGCAAACCTTTCTAGCAGCGGCTCTGTTAAAAATGTTGCCAATCTTGAGTCAGCAATATTGGGGATAATCATATTTTGCTCAACCGTCATCCGGATTTCACCGCTGCCGTAAACTTCTGCTAGACGTGCGATTTCAAACATATCCTCGGCAAATAGCCGACCGACAGGAATCTGCAAACCTGCGTAGTTCAATCCCGGTTGCTTTTGTTTGTATACCCCGATGTGGTCGCGTTTTTCCCAATCGATTTCATCTTTTGCGGCTGCGCTGATTAATGACTTACCCAAACGGTTTTCGACTTCTGAGCGGAATTTTTCTAAACCCCATTCGTCAATTAGCCACATTATGCGGGATTTTTGGCGATTGGCGCGTAAACCGCGATCGCGAAAAACTTCCAAAATTGCTCTACATACAGCGACTACATCTTCTGGAGGTACCCAAGCATTTAAGGGAATCGCCGCATCACAGCGCTTGGCAGAGAAAAAGCCCCCAACCAGGACATTAAACCCGAATTGGCGTTCAGATTCTCCTTGTCCTTCCAAGAAAGCTGGAACAAAAGCCAAATCGTTAATTTCCGCGTGAACTGAATTGTCTCGTCCAGCGGTGATGGCAATGTTAAACTTGCGCGGTAAGTTGGTAAACTCTGGGTTGCCATCGCCATTGTTGGTGATCATGTCTTGGATTTGCTGCACCAATTCTCGCGTGTCGAACAACTCATCCGCATCCAACCCCGCCACTGGATCGCCTGTGATGTTGCGAACGTTGTCCATCCCTGACTGCACAGTTGTTAACCCAACAGCCTGAAATCTATTAAAGATATCTGGTAAATCCTCAATTCGGATACCCCGCAATTGGATATTCTGTCTAGTAGTAATGTCAGCGTTGCCATCGTCACCGTAACGCTGCACTACTTCGGCTAAAACTCGCATCTGATTGCTTGTAAGAATACCGTTAGGCAGCCGCATCCGCATCATAAACTTGCCGGGAGTGACTGGGCGAAAGAACACACCCACCCACTTGAGCCGATGATCGCGGTCGGTTTCGTTCATTGCTTCCCAGCCCAAGGAGGCAAATTTCTCTATCTCAGCCTTGACGGCGAGTCCATCTTTTTCTGCTTTGAATTTCTCGAACTTGTTTAGGCTTGGTGTGGTGGTAGTTGCTGTGTCTGTCATGAGTTGACTTCCGTTGCTTTGTTTCTGACTTCGCGCTCGAATATCTGGATGTAGTTTTATCGGTTTGTGAATCTACGAGTTTTAATTCAGTCAAAGGTATATTTGTTTGCCAAAGACTGCTGATTACTGGTTAATTTTTTATTTTTAGTTTTGGTAATTTGTCAAGTCTATTTTTTACCGAAAAGGTAACGATTGACTTCCTTTTAAGTTAAGGTTATGTGAACTAAAAAATCGTATAAATAACTACGAAATTTTAGTAATATTTCTAAAAATGTATGAGATTGATGCATAAAATGCATCAATAAGGACCAGCCACAAAACCACTAACAACTTACGCCGCTAAGATAGAAGGCAATTCAGTATTAGTCATTGGTCATTAGTCAAGAGTCAGTGGTTACAATCAAAAACTAACAACCAACCACCAAGCAATTGTGAATAATATCGACCAACTTTGGGTGCGATCGCTTGCAGCACATGCAGCAGCTGATTGGTCATCGCTGAGTCAATGCTTGCAACAGTTGATTCTGGGAGAGGATTCCAAACACCCAGATATATTAAAAAATCGAGAACATCTGCTACGATTATCACTCTCAGTTTTAGAAATGGGAGATTTTCAGCAACGCTGGGAGATTGCCAAGGTGTTTGTTCGCTTGGCAGAGATCGCCATTCCCCCACTGTTGGAGATATTAGAAGATGAAGAGGCAGAGGAAGAATTGCGCTCTTTTGCAGTGCGGATTGTCGGGGATCTGAAAAACCCAAAAGCGATCGCGCCTTTGATGGAATTGCTCAAAACCAGTGACGATGAAGAACTCCGAGCGCTCGCCGCCGCAGCATTAGGGCAAATTGGACAGAATGCGATTGCCGCTTTGACGGAACTTTTAGCCCAAGAAGATACAAGACTTTTGGCAGTGCGATCGCTTTCTTACATCCGGCAAAAAGAAATCATTACACCTCTGTTAAGTGTAGTGCAAGATCCAGAAATTGCTGTACGCGCTGCCGCCATTGAAGCCCTCAGCAGCTTTCATGATCCCCGTGTACCGCCCGTTCTTTTGAACGCTTTAACTGATGTTGCTGCCACAGTTAGGCGTCAAGCTGTGCTTGGTTTAGGTTTTCGCTCTGACTTAAGCGAAGAATTAGATTTAGTGACGAAACTGCAACCCAGGCTTTATGACTTTAATCTTGAAGTTGGTTGTGCGGCGGCGATTGTCCTTTCGCGGATGGGTAGTGATGATGCAGCCCAACAGTTATTTCCGGTGCTAATGTCGCCCCACACACCAATAAAATTACAACTGGAAATTATCCGCGCCCTCAGTTGGATAGGAACGCTATCTGGTTTGGAATATCTCCAACAAGCATTTAATCAACTTTCATTAGAGACGCTGTGGCAAGAAATTGTCACAGTTTTGGGGCGAGTCAGCAGTCCGACATTGACTATTAAAGCGGCAGAAATTTTGCTCGAAATCCTGCAATCAAAGCATCCAGCAGTTGAGATTGCCTCAATCAAAAGCGCGATCGCTTTATCTTTAGGGCAGTTAGGCAACATAAAGGCAATTAAACCGTTGATGTCTCTGCTGGCAGATAAAAATGAAGTCGTCAGACTGCACGTTGTCGCTGCACTCAAGAATCTGGCACCAGAGAGGGATTGGGGACTGGGTACTGGGGACTAGGGATTGGGAAGAAACACCACCATGATATAGCACTTCAACGCTTGTGTGCAATACAATCTGACCTCTGGAGGTAAACCTCTCTCCTCATAGGAGAGAGGCTTTGATAATTACTCCCCTTCCCTCGTAGCAGGGCTGTTTCATTCTAAAAAGGAAAATAGTAATAAGATATTATGGGCACAATGTCGTATTGCTCTGGTTAGGGAATCAAAACCATTGTGACGAAACAAGTTAATTACAAAACTCCGAAGAATGGAGAAATTTGCAGATGCATAACCATCAACCATTTGTGCCTTGTCTTCATCAAACACAACATCTTTGGTAACCGTTCACGGGGGGTAGAACATTTACGTTAATTCCACAACCCTTGCTGCGCAAGGGTTTTGTGTGATTTATCGTATGCGCAAATATAACCTAAAATGTCTAAATGACAATTTCCCGACCAGTGTAGCACTTATGTCGGCTACTCAAAATTAGCCGAAAAAAATCAATTCTAG
>Ga0116229_10008547_pt1 | contig 15882 bp, 17 predicted proteins | sample S1TSphgellanicum_3_FD_87313 | JGI IMG/M metagenome (GOLD analysis project Ga0116229, IMG submission 87313) | Host-associated microbial communities from peat moss isolated from Minnesota, USA - S1T2_Fc - Sphagnum magellanicum MG | ecosystem: Host-associated > Plants > Peat moss > Unclassified...
AAACGCTGCACGAGGGAAGCATCAGGATCTCGGGGGTGCGGCATTGCTGGGCCTAATCTCAGCCCGTGCTACGTGACTGGATCGCCACCTCGGCGTTGCCACCCCCGAGATCCTGATGCTTCCGTCGTCTATCTGACAACCGACGCTATGCCCTCAGGAACATCGCTTTCATAACGACGCCGGCCGTCAACTGCCCGTCAGCCCGCTTGTGGGTGATTTTTGCACGTATCCTCAACCGACCCCTGTATCGGAACATCGGCAGGTCAATCCAATGGCCATTCTATGGTGTGACCCCGGCCTGGGCCAAGCGCGCGAAAGCGGCGAGCTCACGGTTGAACCGCCCGGGATCTTCGAGGAACGGCGCGTGCCCGGCTTCTTCGTAAAAGCTGCTGGTGGCGCGTCGGCACACGGCGACGATATGGTCGCCCGCGAGCGGCAGCGCGACGGTATCGCGCATCCCATACGTCGCCAGGATCGGCACGGACAGCCCGGCGATCACGGGCGTGAAGTCGATGGCATGCCTCAGCGTGATCGCCCAGCGTGTGAAGCGCGGTACCATGACATTGCAGGCGATCAGCGTCTCCAGATCCTCCTGCGCAATCGGCTTGCCGAGACAGGCATGGACGAAGCCGCGCATTGCCGCAATGGCGGTCGGCATGTCCTCGGAGATCGCACCCTCATAAAAGTCGTGAAAACCGCGGCCGACGAAGCGGAGTTCCTCCTCCGTGTTGCCCATCACGACGCCCCAGCCGACATAGTTGATGCCGGCGATGGCCGCATCGCCATGGACGCGCAGATAGTCCGAGATTACGAACCCACCGAACGACCAGCTCGTCAGCACCGGCCGCACGAGCCTGCGCTGTTCGATGATCGCCGCGATATCGGCGGCCCAGAGGTCGCCGTCGGTGTACGCCTCGACCTCGGTAGGGGCCTCCGACATGCCGTGGCCGCGAAGATCGACGGCCACAAGCCGGAATTCGTCAGCGAGCGGGCTTTCGACCTGATGGCGCCAGGCGAGGTGGTGCTGCGACCAGCCATGCACGAACAGGATCGGCGGCGCGTCCGGGCGGCCCCATTCGCGGACATGCAGCCGCGTGCCGCCACCGCCGATGACCGTTGCGACTTCCATGGCTCGCTCCTGCTGCCCTTCGCTCGATCGATAGTTGTCGGCAAGACTCAGGTGCTCATCTCGGCCGGCTTGCGACCACGCCGGCGATCTCGAACTCGATGATGTCGCGTTCAGTAAAGCCGAGTTCGCTCAGGATCTCGACATTGTGCTCGCCGAACCGTGGCGCAGGCCGGCGGATGCGCAGGTCGCAGCCTGACATGTGCAGCGGCAGGCCCTGATAGTCGTGCGTGCCGGCGGCGGGATGCGTGACGCGCTGCGTGAGGCCGCGCTCGCGAAGATACGCACTGGCGCTTAGGTCGCGGGCGGTCTGCACGGGGGCCGCGTGGACCCCGGCGTCCTGCAACGACGCGGCCACGGCGTGCTTGTCGCGGGGCAGGGTCCAGGCCGCAACGATCGCGGTGAGTTCGTCCTCATGGGCCGTCCGACCCTCGACCGTCGCGAAGCGCGGATCATTCGCAAGATCCGCGCGGCCCATCACCTTTGCCAAGGCGGCAAATGCGGTGTCGTCGGTCGCGGCGATGGCCACCCAGGCATCGTCGCCGGCGCAACGGAAAGCGTCGTGCGGGATGACGCCGTCATGGCGATTGCCGCGCGGCGTCCGGTCGTGCCCGGTGGCGGCCGCAACGACAATTTCCTCGCCGATCCAGTGCATCGCCGCTTCCCGCTGGGCGACCTCGACATATTGGCCCCGGCCGGTGCGGGCGCGGGCGGCAAGGGCGGTCAGCACCGCGGCGGCGCCGTTGAAGCCGCCGAGCGGATCGAGATAGGCAGGCCCCGTGGTCACCGGGCGGCCATCGCCGTAGCCGATCAGGCGCGCCATGCCCGACATCAGTTCCATGCTCGGCCCGAGCGCCACGTGGTCGCTGATCGGCCCGCCGGTGCCGTAGGCGGGCATCTCGACCACGATCAGGCGCGCGTTGCGGGCATGGACATCGGCCCATCCGAGGCCCATCCGATCCAGCGTGCCGACGCTGAAATTGGCGATCAGCACGTCCGAGCGATCGACGAGCCGGCGCACGATCGCGAGGCCCGCCTTGGTCTTGAGATCAACGACGAGGCTGCGCTTGTCGTGGTTCTGCGTGTTGAACTGGTAGCAGCGGTCGTAGGGCCGGTCACCCGGGACGCCGTCAGGATAGCGGGCGCGCAGCCCGCCGCCAATCGGGCCGCGCCAGTCGTCGATCCGGCCGGGGCCTTCGACCTTGACGAGCGACGCACCGAGCGCGGCCAGAATGCGCGTCGCCATCGGGCCGGACCAGGCAGTGGTGAGGTCCAGGATTCTGATGCCGTCGAGCGGCAGGCGGCTGGCTGTGGCCTGCGGCGTTTGCGGCACCGGCGTGGTGAGCCACGAGGCGGCGGCCTCGCCGCTGCCGACGGTGGCCGGCGCGGCGCCGTGGTCCAGCTGCGGCGTATCGCTCATACGGAACATCGGGCCGAGGCGGGGCAGCTCGCCGTCGGCCATCTTGCGATCCCAATACCTCCTGGCCCGCAATTGCGGTTCGTCGGGCAGGCGGCTCGGGGCCAGCGCCTCGGCAACGACGACGCGTTCGCGCTGACCAGCGGCAACCACATCGGCGACTGTGCGCGGCGCCAGACGCCGCTCGAGCTCCGCGACGAACGCCGCCCAGTTGCGGAGCCTCGACGTTTCGCTGACGAAGCGCGGGTCGTCGACGAGGTCGTCGAGCTCCAGACCCCGGCAGGCCTGGCGCCAGCGGTTGTCGTAGATGAAGACGCTGACCCAGCCGTCGACACAGCCGATGAGCGCGCGCGGGATGGTGCGGATGTCGCGGCCTTCGATCTCGCCGTTGTAGCTGAACTGGGTGATGCGGTTGAACGACATGCTGGCGGCAACTTCGGCGATTGCCACGTCGATCAGACGGGTGACATCCGGCGGTGCGAGCAGTGTTGCGACTGATTCGATGTAGGCGATGACGCCGGCGCCGTAGGAGGCGCGGTGCCCGACGCCGAACAGCGGCGGACCCTCGATGCGGCCGTTCTCGTACATGACGCCGGCCAGCGCCTGGTAGACGAGTTCGCTGCCGCGCCAGTTCGCGAGTGAATTTTTTGCGCCGAACGGAGTGATCCGGCAGACGACACGCGGGGCCGAAGACTCGGGTGGGTCTTCATCATCGACGATCAGCAGGTCGGCCCGCCGCGCGAGCTCGGCAAACCGCCCACGACCCGACGTGTCGCGCCGATCGAGCGCCACGCTCAATTTTCCGGCGTTGAGATGCGCAAACAATGCCGAGTGGCGGCGGCCCTGGCGATCGGGGGCGAAGGGACCGGTCCGCCGGATCGTGGAGCCTTGGGGTGGCTCGATCAGCAGGGTCGATGCGCCGTTGTCGGCGAACAGGCGCCCGCAGAACTGGCCCGCGACAGAGTCGGTCGCATCGAGGACGCGCAGCCCCTGCAGCGCCTCCATCAGTCGGCCATCGTGCGCAGCGAGCGCATGGCGAGTGGCCGCACCGGCGAGCCGGTCGCGCCGACAAGTTTCAGCGGGCTCAGGAAGAAGCTGAAGACGCGGACGGCCGCCGCCGCAAGGTCTTCGAGCGCCAGCAGTTCGATGATGTGGATGCCGCGCTCCACGAGCATCAGCTTGTGGACCGGCAGCGTCGGCACGCCCTCGATCGGCGCGATTCGTTCGAACGCGACGGTATCCGAGCCGACCGCGCGCGGCTGGAAATCCGCGAGCCATGTGGCGCCGCTCAGGCCGGGGCCGGGCGCTCCGGTTTCGGGATTCTCGTACGCCGACGCATCATCGTACAACGATCCCCATCCCGTGCGCACAAGCAAAACGTCGCCGGGCCGGGGCCGCGTGCCGGCGAGATGCAGCGCGGCCTGCAGGTCCGCCTGCGTCACCTCGTACGCCGCAGGGCAGCGGTCGATTCCGAGGACCGCCGGGATATCGAGCAGGATGCCACGGCAGATCATCGGCGCGATCGTTTCCGCACCATGCTGCTTGAAGCGGCCGCCGACCTGCGCGGCCTGCGCGTCGATGCCGCCGAACAGATGGCCCTCGAAACTGATATGCGCGAAAGCGTCGATATGGGTGCCGACATGGCCGCCGGTGACGATCAGCTCGTTGGCGCCCGAAGACCCGTCCGGCCGCACCAGATCGCCGTGGCGCCGTTGCAGCGTGAGCTGGAATTTCGGGTGCATGGACGACTGGGGCATGCCCGCATACAGCCGCTCTCCCAAATCGTAGATCTCGACGCCGCGCGCTATCGCTGCGGCCAGCGCGTCGTCGTCGTCGAGCGGCAGGATGCCGCCGCGGGATGCGCCCGTCATCGGCTTGCCAGCCGGCGACGGACCGCGCCGTCGGCGAGCAGGGCGAGGAGGACCACTAGGCCCTCGACAATGTAGACGGCGTAGAAGCTCAGAGACATCAGGTTCAATCCGTTTCCAACAGCTTCGAGCAGAATCGCCCCGCCGAACGCGCCCCAGAGCGATCCGCGGCCTCCGGTGAGGCTCACGCCGCCGACGACGGTGGCCCCGATGCCCGCCAGCAGCAGCGCGCCGGTGCCCGCCGAGGTATCGGCACCGCCCGTGTACGAGAGGATCGAGATGCCGGCGCAGGTCGCAAGCGCGCCCGCCACGGCGAAGCCAGTCCATTTCACCTTGGTGATGTTGATGCCACTCTCGCGCGCGGCATGCAGGTCGCCGCCGACCGCGTACATGTGCCGGCCGAGCGCCGTTCGCGTCAGCATGATCCACATGCCGATCGCGACGATCGCCACCAGCACGAACACAAGCGGCACGCCGCCGCCACGCTCGAGGTAGCTGATGAACCACAGCAGCGCCGCGAGCGCCGCGAGGCCCGCGCAGGCCCGGATCGTAAAGCCTGTCCCGGACAGTCGTCGGGACTCGCTCCGGCGACGGCCGGACAGCCACAGTAGGGCCACGACAAGGCCGCCGAGTGCGACCAGGGCCAGCGAGACGAACTCCGGCAGGCGCACGACGGAAAGTTCGTTGACCGGGGCGCGGCGCAGCGGAATGTAACCGCTGGAGCCGAGCACCGCGAGCTGGCCGCCATACCAGACGAGATATCCGGCGAGGGTGACCGCGAACGAGCGGACCCGGGCCCCGACCACGATGATGCCCTGCAGGGCGGTGATGCCGATGCCGGCGGCGAAGGTGAGCACCACTGCGGCCAGCCACGGCATGCCTGCCTTGGCAAGCAAGGCGGCCAGGACCGCGCCGGTGAAGCCGGATACCGACCCGAGCGAGAGGTCGATCTCGCCCATGATGATCATCACCGTCGAGGCCATGGCAATGAATTCGAGCGGCGCGAGCTCTGCGAGCAGGTTCACGAGGTTACGGGGATTGAGGAACAACCCCGTGATTACCTGGAAGATCACGACGACCAGCGCCAGGGCCGCGATCAGCGGCAGGCTTTCGAGGCGGCGGCCGAACTGACGTCGCGCGCGCGGCGTGGCGCGGACGCCCACAGCAGCGGTATCGGCGATGGGGACCGGCTGGGTTTCCGGGCTGCTGACGGTCATGTCTTTGGGCGCGCGCCGACGATTGCGCCGACCACTTCCTCTTCGCTCGTCTGGCTCGTCTCGAAGATCCGCGCCACGCGGCCGAGCCGCAGCACGATCACCACGTCGGAAACGGCGAACACCTCGCGCAGGTTGTGCGAGACGACGAGCACCGCTGTGCCAGAGGCCCGCAACCGTTCCATCAGCAACAGAACCTGCGCCGCCTGGGCCACGCCGAGTGCGGCGGTCGGCTCGTCGAGGATGACGACGCGGGCCTGCTCGCGCACGGCCCGGGCAATTGCAACGCTCTGCCGCTGGCCGCCCGAAAGCGATTCCACCGGTGCGTCGATATCTTCGACGGTCGTTACCCCAAGATTCCCGAGGGCCGTGCTGGCGGCGCTGCGCATCGCCTCGCGGTCCAGGAACGGCGTGCGCAGCCCCATCGCCCGGACATGTATTTCGGTGCAGAGGAACATGTTCTCAGCGATCGAGAGACTGCCGACCAGCCCGAGGTCCTGGAACACCGTGTGGATGCCGTGCTGGCGCGCCGCCCGCGGGTCGCGGAATTCGACAGGCTGGCCGTTGACGCGCAGCGAACCGGCCGTAGGCATGACGACGCCGGACATGATCTTGACGAGCGTACTCTTGCCAGCGCCGTTGTCGCCGACGAGCGCCGTGACGCGGCCCGTCGCGAGCTGGAAGCTGACACCCTTGAGCGCATCAATACTGCCGTACGACTTCGAGACGCCGTCAACTTCGAGCGCGACGGATCGCGGAGCGGGGGTCTGGCCCGGTTCGGCCATGGCAGCGGGAGATGGCATGATCACGGGGGGACGGCTCCTGAGCGCGCGATCCGGCGCCCATGCAGGCACCGGACCAGCGACCGACCTTACGAACAGGGAGCGCCGATATTTGTCGGCAGGCCCTCGCACATTGCCTTCTTCGTCACCGAACCGATATCGATGGCCTTCTGCAAACTGGATTTGTCCACGGCCTCGACCGTGACATCCTTGAACGGGACCGGCGCGGTCTGGTCATCCCACACGGCGTTGAACTTGTCCTTCGGGATCGGTTGCCTGAGCAGGCTGTAGACGACGGCAGTGCAGGCGTTGGCCATTTCCTCCTTGAAGCTCTTGATGACGGTTGCGGTCTGCTTGCCTTGTAGGATGTTCTGCGTTCCCTCGACGTCGCCATCCAGCCCGATCACGTCGATTTGGCCGGTCTTGCCTGCGTTCTTGATCGCGTTGATCACGCCGCCGGCGAGGCCGTCATTGCCCACGACGAACGCCTTGACGTTCGGATTGGAAATCAGGATCGCGGCGGCCTTCTTCTGCGCGTCGGACGGATCCCAGTTCACCGCGCCCGTATCGGCAACCAACTTGAACTTGCCGCTGTCAAAGTCCTTCTGCAGGACACTCTTCTGGCCTTTCTGCATCAAAAGCGCATAGTTGGTGGCGAGATCGCCGTTGACGATCGCGATTTCCGCACCGGACGGCTGCGTCTTTTCGATCCACTGGCCCTGCGCAACGCCGATCGGGATTGGCCCGTCGCCCACGAGTGCAGCAATGTCGCCGGGTTGCAGCCCGACAGGAGGATTGAGGTAGACGACCACTGGCACGCCAGCGCGCTTGGCGGCGGCCAGGACGGTGGTCGGCGTCAGCGCGACCGGTGTCATCAGCAGGACGTTGACGTCCTGCACGAGCATCGACTGCACCTGGCTCATCTGGGTCGAGGCGTCACCGCGCGGATCCGCCGTGATCAACTTGACCTTGGGCGCATATGACTTGAGGCAGGCCGTCAGGTTGGGAATGTCGTGCTGTGCCCAGCGCGACACGGCGCCGTTGTAGATGTCGAACCCGACGGTGCCGTCGCCGTCATAGAGCGGCAACTTGCCCGCGGGGCCGTCCACGAGCGTCGCGGCGCTGGCGAGTGTCGGTGCCACGGCCATCAGGACCACAGCAAACAGCCCGACGGCTGTCGATACGCCTTTCTTTCGCGATTGCATTGTTGTCTTCCCCCCTGACGATGGAGGCGTTCATCGCCCCCCCAACCCGCCCTGATGCCCGCCGCCCGTTTGGTGGGCTCCATTCGCACATGCATGCGCATAACGCACAAGATGTACCGGGTGGCCTTTTCCTGTCAACGGGGTCGGCCGGATCGGCAAAGTAACGGGAATGTGCAGGCGGCCAGAAGGCCGTAGTCATTGTGCAACGAGCGCAAGGTCGACTTCGATCGCGGCAGCGGCGCGCAGTACCGGTGGCAGCATGTCGCGCAGAAACGCATCGGGCGTGCTGCTGCCGGCAAGCGTCGAGACGGAAACCGCGGCGATGACGCGGCCGCGCGGGCCACGCACGGGCGCGGCCAAGACACGCAGCCCTTCCTCGAGTTCCTGATCGACGAAGGCCCAGCCCCGCTCCCGCACCTGTGCGATGGCGGCAGCCAGATGCTTCGGATCCCGCTTGGTGTAGGGAGTGATCTGGCCGAGCGGATGGCTGGCCAGGAAGGCCGCGACGGTCTCTTCGTCCTCGCCCGCCAGCAGGACGCGCCCGGACCCGCAGGCCAGCAGCGGCAACCTCGTCCCGACCGTGATCGTTGCCGTCCAGATGCGGCGCACCGGGACGTGGGCGACGCAGATGTTGTCACCGCCCTCCTGGATCGAGAGGTACGAGGACTCACGCACCTGTTCCGAGAGCACGCGCAGATGCGGCCCGGCGATCTGCGGAAGGCGCAACGACGAGAGATAAGCGTAGCCGAGTTCCAGCAGTTTTGGGCGCAGCGAAAACAGCCGGCCTTCAATGCGCATGTAGCCGAGTTCGACAAAGGTGTAGAGGAACCGGCGGGTCGCAGCGCGGTCGAGTCCGGTCAGCCGCGCGACATCGCTGAGCGTCAGCTGCGCATGGTCGGCATCGAACACCCTGATCACCGCCAGGCCACGCTCCAGGCTCTGCACGAATGCCTTGCGCGGCACATCGGCCTCGCTGCCTTCGTCGGCGACGACGCGATCGTCGAGGTCGTCCATCGCCAGCAGTCGCGTGGATTCGCTGGCGGCGCCACGTGCCATGCTCATCGGCTCCTGTCTTTTGTCACGGGATCACTCCTGGGGCCGCCCGCGACGATGCGGCCGGGACCGGCCAGCATACCCCCCAACGCGGTTTCGCAGCCATTGCCGGCCGAGCGCACTTCGCTGTCCGGAGGCATGATCCCGGTCATTGCATTGCTCGATCTTGACGTCGCCACGTGCCTCAGCTAGCAACCATGTTCATAATTAGCACATATGTGCGCATTGCGCGCCACCTGACGAGGCGATAGGGGAGGCAACATGCTAGGGGGGATGATCAGCGATCTGGAGACCGGCGATGAATTCGCGCCGGTCCGCTACACGGTTACATCGCTCATGACGGCGGAATACGCGCACGGGGTGGAGGAAACCGACGAGTGGTTTTTGTCGGCTAACAATCCTCTTGGGCGCCAAGTGCGGATCCCGCTCATGATCCACGCTGACAAGATGCGGCTGCTGGAGGCCAACTGCCCCGCCGAGGCGCGGCTGAGCGGCAAGCACGGCCCGGATGCGCGCGTGCACTACGAGTACCACGCGCGCCATCGCAGCCCCGCCTTCGTTGGCGAGGAACTCTTGGTCACCGGCCGGATCGTCGAACGCTATATGAAGCGCGGCCGCGTCTATCTGCATTACCAGATGGAGGTCCATACGGCCGACGGCCGGCTGGTGACTGAATACACGGACCGCACGTTGCTGAAATACCGTCCGGGAGAAATGACATGACGGCCGCCACGGATTTCGAGGTCGGCGCGATGATCCCCGGCCGGGAACTCGTCGTGACCCCCGAGCGGGTCCAGTGGTACGGCGACGGGATGCACACCGCGGCGACCGGCGAACTGCGCCGCGCCGGCCGGAACATTCACACCGACGTCGAATACGCGCGGCAGCAGGGCCTGACGACGGCCATCGCCGACGGGATGATGTCGACGGCGTGGATTTCCTCGATCCTGCTGAAGGCGTTCGGGCGCGACTACCTCGAACGCGGCGAGTTGCGCACGAAATACATCAAGCCGACCAATGTCGGCATCACGGTGAAGATCCTGGGACGCATCCGCGAGCGCGAGGCAAGGCCCGGCGGCGCCGTGCGCTTCGTGCTCGATGTCTGGACCGAGGATCTTGCCGGCGTGAAGCTGACCGACGGTGACGCCGTGGTCGAGGCCCATCCGGCCGACTAGAAGCAGGGCGGCCGGGATATGCCAACAGCTTCCGACAAAGACGTGCTGATTCCCATCCGCGATGTCGGCTGCAAGTTCGACAACGACGACCCCGGCTACGTGTTTTCGCCGGACCTCTATTTTGGGCTGGCACTTGCCTACGACTCGCTGGGCGCGCCGCAGGCGACGCGCGACGCCGGAGGCGTCTGGCAACCCGATTTCGCGGCCATGCAGCCGCGCCTCGCGCTGCGGTGGGAGGAGCAGCCCGACGGAGACTGGATCGTCTGGCTGCGGCCGGACGTGCGCAGCAATTACGGTAACGAGTTCGAGGCCGCGGATCTCGTCTGGGTGATGGAAAAGGCGTTCGCGCACGCGACGCTGAGTTCCTGGCGCTGGCGCGATGTCGTCGGCGTCGAAAAGATGGAGATCCTAAGCCGGCATTCGTTGCGCTACCATCTGCGCAGGCCCTATCCGACGTTTCCGAATTGGCTGTTGAGTGTCGCGCCCAACGTGGTCGATTCAAAAGCCATTCGGACCCAGATCGGCCCGGATGATCCATGGGGCATCGGCTGGCTGAACAGCCACACGGCGGGTTACGGCGCCTACGATCTCGACCATGCGGATGCCGACAGCGTGGTGTTCACGGGGCGGCCAGAGTACTGGATGGGCGCGCCGGATGCCGCGCGGATCGAGGGACGGCGTTGGCCGGACCGGCCGGGCGCGCTGAAACTGCTGAACGAGGCGCGGCCCGTGGTGATCGTCGGTGCCGACCCGGACGAAACCGTACCGCTCCTCGGCCGTGAGGACCTCAGGGTCGAACGAACCTGGGCCGGGCATGTCTCGGTCGAAATCGACTTCATGCGCGCGCCGTTCACGGACCGTCGCGTGCGACAGGCGCTCGCGCACGCCACCCCGTACGCCGCGCTGATCGCCGACGGCCTACTCGGCCAGGCGCGGCCATGGCGCAGCCCGGTGAAAAGCCTGAGCCAGTGGTACTCGGATGCGGCCTGGCATTTCGATACTGACATCGTACGCGCTCGCGCGCTCTTGACGGAGGCAGGCTACGGAGACGGATTGCGCAGCGATTTCTATCTTGCCCGCCGTCCTGATTGCGAGCGCATGGCAGAAATAATCGCGGCGGCATGGAAGCAGATTGGCGTCGAGCTGGACTTCAAGGATGTTGCCGGCGCGCCGCCGGGCTGGCTGCCGCCGCTGTTCCTGCGCGTCGAGTGCGCCCACAACCTCAGCGAGCCGATCTACGACATCATACATGACTATGCCGCGATGGATCCGATCTTTCCGGCGCCAGGCGGGGAGCCGCATGTCGGCACGTGGACGCCGCGCTGGACCAAGAACGAGGAAGCGATCCGCGCCATCGTCGCGCTGCTCGACGAGCCGGACCGCGACCGCAAGCGGCAAATGTTCTATGAATTGCAGGCGTGGCTCATCGACTTCAGTTCATCGATCTTCATTGCCGAAGGCCAGCAGGTCCTGGTCGCAAACCGGCACGTTCCGGCCGGGCTGACTGCGCCCGACTCGCGCTTCTTCCAGGCGCTGCAGTATCAGAACTGCACATCCGATTATTTGCCGCGGCGGCAAAGGGACGGTGCGAGCCGTCTGCGCTGGCATTTCTGAGGCCGCAACGCCGCAGAGGACAGGGAGGCGTTCGGCGATCTGCTGTCAACCGTCACCGCGCCTTCCGCACGGTGCGCGACCTGGTCAGCCGACATCGTCGTCGCGGCTTCGCATGCGCTTATGCGTGCTCGATCCGTAGGCGACAAGCTGGCCGGATTCGTCGCAGATTTCGGTTGACGCGAAGTACAGGCTGCGTCCTTCGCTGACGATGCGGGCGGTTGCTATGATCCGCCCAGATCTCACGGTGCGAGTGAAATGACAATTCAGGTCGATCGTGATCGAGAGTCGTGGCGGATCACCCTCCGCGGTCCAGCTATCGGCGATGCCGCCAGCGTGGTCGATCAGCGCAAGAAGCAGGCCCCCGTGTAGAACGTCAGTACGATTGCGGTGGTGGTCGCGCACCGCATATCCAAGTCGACAAAAGCCTCGGCTTCGCTCCAGGACGTCGATCTCCATATGCTGGGCGAATGGCGATGTCACCGAGTGCGGACTCGTCGGACCAGCTCTTTCCCCTCGCGTGTCGCTCATCGGCACATCCCTCCGTCGTCCGCGCGACGCCCTACGTCGCGACCGGTGGACCGGCACACACCATCTGCGGGAGTCGCTTGTCCGTCTAGAGCATCTTGCCGTGGGGCATCATCTACAAGGTCATCCGGAGTGGCGCGGAAAATCATGTGCTTGTCGGGGCGGCGTGGCGCAGATGATTGGCGACGAACATAGATCGGGTCTTTCGCGATTGAACTGGGCCGGCGCCCGTTTCCCGTGGTTGGGCAAACGCCAAACGGCACTAGCACTACTTTGGCAGTTTCCGCGTGGTTGGCCAGATCCGTTTCCGGCAATGCGGACATTGGATTGGGGGCGGTGTCGGTTTGAACGGGCGTTCGACGACAGCGCGCCGGACGTCAGGCAGCGTCGGTTGTGGTGGTGGGCCTGATGGCGTCGGCTTCCCCCCCCCCAGCTGCTGCGACCTTGAGTCGCAGATGCTGGAGATAGGCAAAGGCGATGCAGCCGATCAGGGCATGTCGATGCAGTCCGGTCCACGATCGCCCTTCGAAAGCGCCGAGACCGAGTTCCTGCTTGAGCTGCTGATGCGCCTGCTCGCACACCCAACGCGCCTTGATCGTCGTGGCCAACCTGCGCAGTGGCTGATTGCTGAGGTCGTATTTGCGCTCGCCGCTGCTCCGCCACTGCCCGATCAGCCACGCCTCTTCGCCGGGCAGGTGCTTGCCTTCGCGCACGGTCGGGCCATCGGCGACCTGCACGCGCATGGCTGCGAAGTGGGCCGCGAGCGCGCTTTTGGTTCCCTGACGCCAGGCGATGCGGCGCCACGGACGATCGGCCAGAGCCGAGGCCGCGTCCTGGCCAGGCTCGCTTGGCACCGGTTGGCCAGAGCTAACGAAATGGCCTCTTGGTACGCATAAGCGGACAGATGAGAACGCTGCGTAGTAGGCGCGCGTTCCGCCATGCCGGATGTCGGCACCGGTCGCGGCGAAAAAGCGATCGGCGGCATCACGCCGCTGCAACGGCGTGAGGGCAGGGGCTCGGCCTTGGCGGTGTAGTGAGCGGGCAAGCCCTCGCACTGCTCGGCGTTGAACACGTTGTAGCACTTGAGGAAGGGGATGGCCTTCTCCACCTCTTCGCCCTTGGCGTCTGTCTCGTGCGGGTGATGCGATCGGCATAGACCACCAGCTCGCCGGTCTCGCCCTTGCGGACGTTTCCGCCGAGTTCGAGGGCCTGCTTGAAGGTCAACCGGATCGGGCAGGCGTAACCCTTGGCGACCGAGGCCGACCACAACATCACGACGTTGATTCCCTTGTAGGGGATGCCGTTGTGCCGCAGCGGGCGGATGATCCGGCCGGCCGCGTGCTCGGCGTTCCAGGGGCGCATCCACGGGCGCACACCCTGCTCAAGGTCGGCGATGATCTTGTTGGTAATCCTGCTGTAGCAATCACGGAATTCGGACATATCGGCCTCCTTTGTTGGGCATGAGGAACAGCGCAGCTGCTTTTCCTTTGCCCGTCGGCGAGACCGGAGGGTGCAAGCGGAAAGGGGCTTCGCAGGGGCCCGAAACGCAACGAAATCGACCGCCCTACAGGGCAATTTCGTCTGTCGTTTTGGGTGGAAGCCCCTTGCAGCGCGCCAGGGGGCGGCGCCCCCAAGCCGCGCGCAGCGCGGTCAGGCCGCGTCTGCGGCCAGAATGCCCTTGCGCGAGGGATCGTTCCTTAACAGCGGCTGGTGGTGTCAAGCGGGCGCGTGCTGCCTCCGTCCCGGAAGGGGAAATGACGATCGCCGCCGGGCACAAGGTTCCTTCCGAGGTCGGTCGCGCCGCCTCAACATGAGCATCCGTGGCAGGAGCCGCCTCAATGTCACTGCCGCGCGGGTCCCAGCGTGGTCCGCCACGATCGCTGCGAGGTCGACTCCGGCTCGCGTCCCGGCGAGGACGCCTCCCCGGAGGGGAGTTCGGAGAGCAGTGATCAGGCCATGGCCGACCTCCACTCGAACTCGGTGCCGTCCGACCACATCGCGTGCAGCATGACGGCGAGCTTCCGCGCTACGGCGATCTGGGCTTTCTTCAGCCCGGCCCGCCGCATGATCCTGACGCCCCATTCCCGGAGCGGCGTGGCGCGCTGAATGCGTGTCAGCAGCACATTGGCCGCCTCCACCAGGTAGCTGCGGGTCAGAATGTCGCCGGTTTTGGTGATGCGCCCCGTCCGGTCGATCTCGCCGGACTGGTGGACGCGGGGGGTCAAGCCGAGATAGGCGCCGACATCGATCGATCGCCGGAAGCGCTTCGGATCCTCGATCGTGGAGGTGAATGCGAGCGCGGTCAGGTAGCCGACGCCAGGCACCCGCATCAGCCGGACCACGGTCTGGTCGGATCGGGAGATCGCGCGCAACTGTCGATCATAGATTCGGATTTGATCGAGGATGGTGTGCAGCACCGCCAGGAGCGGCTGGGCGAAGGCGGCGTAGGCGGGATCTCGATCGACGACCGACGCTGCGCGATGCGTGAAGGTGCGCCCGGCCGTCGAGGACATGATCAGGCCAAACCGCTTGACCCCGCCGCGTAGGGTATTTTCGAGCGTGCGCTTGGTCTGGATCAGCAGTCGGCGGCCTTGCAGCAGACTGCGAACATAGATCGCCGACACACCGCGCACCCACGCGGCACGGTACCAGCCAACGCGCATGAGCTCGGCCAGACCGCGGGCGTCGTTCCGGTCCGTCTTGTTGGATCGGGCAGAGAGCACGCGATGCGCGTGGCGCGTCTCCAGGCACATCACCGGCAACCCAGCGGCCGTGAGCGCTCGGAACAGCACGCCTGCGGTCATTCCAGTCTCCAGTCCGATCCGCGATGCGTCCGCCGCTCGCTGGCGCAAGCACTGGACGATTGCGTCCGGCAGCGACGGGACACGACCCTCGAAGCGGACATGCCCGCGCTCATCGAGGACGCAGACGCTCGTCTCATTCAGCGAGACATCAAGGCCGACGTAGCTGGTCATGGGAGTGCTCCTCTGTGAAGGCAGGAGCAGCGGACACCTCGCGGTCGGTGCCATCAACGCCGGGCGGGGGGTGCCGCTGTTACCCCATGTCAGGTACAGCGCGGAGACGCGCTCTTCAGCGGCTCCGGGAGCGTAGCGAGTAGAGCCTGACCCCGAAAGGGGCGCGCCCGTCTAATACATTGAACTTGCTATTTACTCGAATTCTCGATATGATATGACTTAATCATATCATGGAGATCGCAGCATGAGAGTGACGACGGCGGATTTCATCAAGCACTACGGGCGCCTCGCCGATCGGGCGTTGTCCGAACCGCTGACGATCACGAAGAACGGTCACGACCGCCTGGTTGTCCTGTCGGCCGAGGAGTACGAGCGGCTCAGGCGTCGGGACCGGCGTGTCGTTCGGGTAGGCGAGCTGACGGATGAGGAAATCGCGCTGATCGCCAAGGCCGAGGTTCCGGCCGAGTACGCGCATCTCGATGAAGAACTCAGAGACTGGTGCCCGTGAGTTGGCCGGTTCCGCAGCCGGGCCTGGTCATCCGCTATTCCTATCTCTGGCACCGCGAGGCAGAGGCGGGGCAGGAGGAGGGGGTCAAGGATCGCCCCTGCGCCGTGGTCGTTGCCTTTCAGGATGAGGGCGGACAGACGCGCGTCTATGCCTTGCCGATCACCCATTCCCCGCCGGCGCGCGGCGAGGAAGCCATCGAAATCCCGGAACCCGTCAAGGCACGGCTTGGCCTTGACGGTGAGCGCTCATGGGTCACGGTCAGCGAGGCCAATGTGTTCACATGGCCCGGCCCCGATCTGGCCAGAACTAACGAACTGGCCTCCTGGTACGCATAGGCGGACAAAAGTGGAACGGGCTGTGCCTGAATCCGAGGCGGGCTCTACGTTTCCGGGGTTTGGCGCTGCTGACGCCTGGGCGGGC
>Ga0116229_10008548_pt1 | contig 15880 bp, 7 predicted proteins | sample S1TSphgellanicum_3_FD_87313 | JGI IMG/M metagenome (GOLD analysis project Ga0116229, IMG submission 87313) | Host-associated microbial communities from peat moss isolated from Minnesota, USA - S1T2_Fc - Sphagnum magellanicum MG | ecosystem: Host-associated > Plants > Peat moss > Unclassified...
ATGATAACCGGTACCCATGTTGTTGACTTTCGGGGGTGGGGCCAACGACGAAGTTCGAACGAAAGCGCGCCGACGGACGGCGTTCGGCGGCCGGCGTCACGTCGTCGACGGCGCGCTGAGCGAGAAGGCAGCGAGCGGCTGGACACCCGGGCCCCCAAAAGCTCGCGCGAGAGAAATCCAAATCCAGAGCGAGTTCAAACGATGGCGGACGCGAGGAGCCGCGTGATTGTAGTATAGCGAGATCAGCGCAACAAGCTGCTTCTAAAATCAACGGAACCCACCAATTTTAGATTCCCACAAATAGTTGGGTGCACCACCCTATTGTCGTTACAAAGCCCGGCCCGGCCGGATGCAGCAGAGGGATTCAATCGTCGTCCTCGGAAACCCAAAAACAAAATTTTAATAATTTTTTAAATGGCGGTTCTGTAGCTCAACTAGTCTTGCACATTCAGGAGGAAAAATCAGCGGGAGAAAAGTATTCTACATAATAATAAAATCTTTTGAAGACTCTGATTCTGAACAGCCATTTTTTTGGCTGGCTATATATAGCCAAAAAAAACTATATTTAAAACAATAAAAGTGCTAAAATCATGTGCTTTTTGAGATTTTTAATAGCCACAATTCGACCAAAATTTAAGAAAAATCGCCAGATTTCTATACATGGTTGATGTAGAGTAGCCAAAAATATAGAAGGATGTTTTTAAAATTTTACTTTCATATTTAGCTATGCCAAATCTGGCTGAATTTTCATGTGGATCATTGCTACCTTGGCTACAACACAAAATTGACCAAAAAAAAGCATGGAAGTCTCTGAAGAACTGAACCAAAAAAAAAGAAAAAAAAGTGGGTCTGGTTTGTAGCTGCTACTCACTCCAATTTTGGCAGTATGCTATATTTTGCACTAAGATACGGCTTTGGTAATATTTGTGTGCACTTCTTCTTCTGATCCTTTTGTGGAGATGGGTGTGTGTGTATATGGGTGTTGCAGCTAATCCAATGATGTGGTACAGCATTGCAGCTGCAGCAATTGATGATACCCAAGAGCTGCTCGGAGTTCACTGGAGAGTTTTTTCTTTTTTGTTTGAGTAGTTTGGGAAGCAAACTAGGTGTTATGTTGTTCTTGCATCTGGAGTGTCTTTGAAGTGCACCGCAAGTGTGAGTCATCATCATCATCATCATCCCCCTGTGGATCTGCAACAACACAATGTAAGTGGAATCTACTGAACTTTGATAACTTGCAGGCAGGGATCTTAATATGTGCTGATGATCATCATCAAGTAATGGACATGTATTTGCAGTATTTTGTTACTGTGTCTTGAGTGTTGTCAAACAAGGATCATGCAAGAACACAAGAGAGTTAATGACAAGAGAGCTTGCCAGGAGTTGTTGGATTGTAGCACTCATCACGTATTTGCTCAAAAAGGATTGACGTGCTTCTTTCCCTTCAGTGAGAGTAATGGCAGAAAATTCTCAAGTAGATTTGTAGATTGGTCTGATTATAATGCAAGTGGTAGGGAGCTCCACCACATTCCAAGCTTGTAGATCAATCATGGAGACAGTTTAGAGCCTGGGTTGTAGTTCAGTACTACAATCTGCATGCAAAAGCAATGTCATATCTAAAAAAAGTGATGTGTAGTGAGCTTCACTGTCGTTGGTGGTGTGCAGGGCTAGGTCCATGGGTGGTGCAGCTGATCTGTGCATGCTTGCAGTGGCATTATGGGCTGTGCTTGCTGTATCCACCACTCAGGGAGAACTCACTGCTGATAGCAATGGATATACCTACACCGATGATAGTGGTTTATATTTCAGTTTGGCTGTCGACAGTCCACCAGATGCTGCAGATTTTCCTCAATTCTCAACCCAAACTACTACTACTGCAAACACAGATATCTATGGAGATGTATTTGCAGCAGCAGCAGCTTCTGGAGGGGTCCAAGCTACTACTACTGATGATACTGGTTTAGTGTTCAGCTTAGATCCTGACAATGTTGGAGCTGGAAGCAATGGTGGTGCCAGTCTCGCATACCAACCAATTCCTGGAACATCATCAGTGCCATCCAGCACATTCACTCCAGGACCATGGATTTTGGGAGCTTACTCCACTTTCTATGGTGGAGCAGATGCATCAGGCACAATGGGTATGGCAATCGAACCTTTGATCCTTCCTGCAGATTACCAGGTAGAATTTGCACAATAGCACTCTTTGGTGCCACTTTGTATGTATAAGGATCCATGGCTCTGTGCAGGTGGAGCTTGTGGGTATGGAAACCTCTATTCTCAAGGATATGGGACCCAAACAGCAGCACTGAGTACAGTGCTTTTCAACAATGGCCTCACCTGCGGAGCATGTTATGAGATCAAGTGTGTGAATAGTAAATGGTGTTTGCCTGGCAGTCCCACCATCACATTGACAGCTACAAATCTCTGTCCTCCCAACTGGGCGGAGTCAAGCAATAATGGAGGTTGGTGTAACCCACCTCGAGAACATTTCGACATGGCTGAACCTGCTTGGCTTCAAATTGCTCAGTATCAAGGTGGCATTGTCCCAGTCACATACCGAAGGTGAAGTAACTGCAATCACAGACATGTTTCATTTGTTTGTTCACAATTCGATGAATCATACGATCAGAAAGCTCAGAAGCTGCAGGCAGGCATCCTGACATTGTCACTTTCATCATTTCACAGCACAAATTATACATCAGTCTTCGATACAATGCTAGACATTCTTGCCCAATCATGGAGCGGTTTATGATTCAAGATTTCCCTACCTGAGTTCCTGTTGTGCATGTTTTGGTTTTGGCTTGCAGAGTTGGGTGCCAGAAACAGGGAGGAATTCGTTTCACAATCGATGGCAACCCTTGGTTCCTCTTGATTCTTCCAACTAACGTTGGAGGAGCTGGAAGTATCTCTGGTCTTGCTGTGAAAGGAACTGGAAGCACCTACTTCAATCTTGTCCAGAACTGGGGTCAGAACTGGCAACTATCAGGTGTTGTGCTTGTAGGTCAGCCATTGTCATTCAAAGTCACCCTCAGCACAGGACAGATCGTGGTGCTTCCGAATGTTGCACCATCTAACTGGCAATTTGGTGAGACTTATGAAGCAACTCAAAATTGTCAGTAACTCAGGGTTTTCCCACATTCACGGGAGAGAGAGAGAGAGAGCAACAACAATCTCTCACACACAGATCAGGATCCATCCTTTGTTTCACACTTTGCTAGCTCATTTTGTAGACATGCTCAATACCCATTACTGTTGCTGCTGCCTTCATCATGTCTGGTGGTCTCCACAAAAAAGTGTGTTCATTTATGCACTGTGGAGTGACCCCAATGTCCACCAGACTATCTGCTGAATAACAACTGCCAGACCTTTACTGCAAAAACTGGAAGTCCTGCATTGAAACTTCAACAACTGCTGTTTCCTTCATCTTGCAAATACCCACTCCATAGCCAGACATTACTGTTTCTTAGTAGAAGTTTTAATGGCAAAACAAAGATCCATCAGAATGACCAGAGCTGTAGGCACCTACATAAGTATAATTCCCAACATGATGATGGCAGCTGCGGTGTTTGCTCAGGAGCCACCCACTCCTGGAATGCATTTTCATTGTTGATTCTATGAAAATATTTTGCACCAAGATTTCCACTGCATTGGCTCCCCAATTCCGTGAAAGCATTGTTTTCAATTGCTGATTCTCTGGAAAGATTTTGCAAAAGATTTCTCCACTGTGTGGAATCTGGACTAACATTGTCATTGTTGGTGCGGTGGAAAACTTTGACATACTCTACACACTGTCACAAGATTATGGGACTCCTTTGGGCATTCACATATGTCCTCATAATCATCATCGCACCAGAGCAAAGAACCACTGAGCACTCACATATCCTGCTAACCATCACACCAGAGTGAAGCACCACCCAAAGACAAAACAGCAGTTTTTTCTTCAACTGCAGAACACATCTGTGCTGGAAAAGCATGCCAAACACCAGGAGCAGGGATCAAGCACTAGAGTTTCAACAAGGTAATTGTACCCACAGACAACTCACACAAGAAGAGGAAAATGTGATCAAAATTTTGTCTATATTCTTTTCTCCACTGCCCAAATCACAGCAATGAAACTGGTGACCAGGGTAATATTCATATCCGTACAAGCACAACCTCACCAAAGATTCTACAGCAATGAGGTTTGTGCAAAGCACACTGAAGCAAACTGTTGGAGCAACCCAAAGCATCTTAGGAAAAAAGGAAACGTTGGTTCCAGTACAGGTGATAGAGCTTCTTCATCTGGACTCTGTGATGATTCTCAAGTCAATATTCTCAACCACAAGAAGATTTGTGTATAACATCAATCACTGCATATATCATCACAGGAAAGAGGAGCCTGTATGCACATTATGAAGCAAATTATGGGCGATTGTGTCACGGGATTGTATCGCAGAGGGAAGAACATTTCCTTGCTCTGGAAGCATCTCATCGTCATCAACCTTGAACATGAGCTCTGGATCAAAACCTTCCTGGTGCATTTCACAGACATTGTGGAGCACACAGCATGCCCGTAAGACTGCAGGGAGTTCTTGCAACTTGACCTCTGTTCTCCGCTGCAAGAATCGCCAGCGTCCTTTTAAGCGGCAAAACGCACGTTTAGCTACTTGTAACACATCCCCTACTTTTTCATTGAAAGCATGTTGAGCCCAAGTCAGGTTGTGTTGAACATAAGGAACTAGAAGCCAGTCCAAGAGTGGATAGCCTCGCCCACCCACTACATACATACCCTGAAGCTCTCCACTGTTTCCTTTCTGGAATAATGCAGATTTCTCCAGCACTTGCTCGTCAGCTAAGGATCCAGGCAACCCAACACACACATCCGTGAAAGAGCCATGGATATCCACCATGCCTTGTAAGGTAATGGAATAAGATGTCTTGTGATTGTGCTCTGTGTGTCGCTTGTTATGGTACGATGCAACATTGAATTTAGGAGCAATTATCGGAATGTGAGTCGTGTACAGTGTGCCCAACACATTATGCATTCCTGAACTGGACTCATACTCCTGCATCACTCGTTGAAGCCGCTCTTCTGTTGGCCATTGCACATACTTTGGAAGAAGAACATCATTGATAGCAGCACAGACCTCAAGCACCATCTTGTGGCATGTTGAGATTCCCAGTCCAAAGCGTTTGGACACAAGACGCAGTGGCTCCCCTGTTGCTAGCCTCCATATGCACACTGCAACTCTTTGCTGTACAGGTATAGCTGCCCTCAGCATTGTGTCTTCTTTGGCCACTGCAACTGCAAGCTGATCACAAATGTGATCAAATGTAACACGAGACATCCGAAAAGCTCGATGAAACTCAATTTCTGGAAACCCTGGATGGTTGCATCGTGCCCACCATGCCTGTGACCTTGTCTTCACCCATAGCCTACGCTGCACACTCTGTTGGGTAGACACAGCTGCTCCAAGAGCAGCTACTGCTACACGAGCTTGACGTAGCCGACAGCTCTCAAGCACTGTGAGATCAGCATACAGGGACTGCAACTGACCATAGTATCGTTGCAGCCATGCTTTACGCCTAGCATGTTGCTGTTGCCATTGCAAGTACGCAAGAGCTTGCTGCCGATCTTCCCGCTGCTGCCGCCTATCTTCTTCCTCGTCTAACAGCAGCAGTAATAGCAATCGCCACTTCCAGTTCTTGCGAATGCGGCCATCACTGCCAGGTGCTGCTGCCATTGTCATTTTATGGCATCACTCTTCTAAAACCCTTTATGTGTGCAGCAACCAGCATGTAGAATGCTAAAACCTGCCCCTCCCCTTCCACCCCACACCAGTCTGAACGCTGCAGGTATTATTCTTATGCATAAAGTAGCATGATACTCTCTCCAAAGCAAGACCCAAGCCTGCAAGAAACAAACATAGCAGGCACTCTGGTACTCATTCATAACAAGAAAGGCACAAAACAAGCATCTTGCTTCTTGTCCAAACAAATCATCAACAGCAGCAGCTGCTCATCATCATCAACACAACAACTCTCAATTCCATGACACTCTGTTGGGTGACAGAACCTTGACATATATGTGTGCATGGGTTCTTCTCATTCTTTGATTGTGGCCAGCTAGTCTTCTTGAGCAATAAAGATCTCGGTGAAGTCTTCAGCCATCCCAAAATTCATTTGCTTGTGCACTCTGTGTGTCCCTGTGTGTGCGTGTGTGCGCGAGCGTCTTTCTCCCTCATCAGACAGAACATTGAAATACAAGAGACATGCGGAAACCATGGCAAACGGGTCATGGAACTGCGACAGCCACCCGCGTATGAGGAAGAAAAGAAGAAGAAGAAGCAACTGTCGCTGAAAAAGACATCAAGAACAGTTGTGATCTTCTTGAACCTCGAAGATGTGACCTTCTAAACCCAAACCTCGAAAAAAAACGAAAGCTGAAGAAAAGAGATGACAACAATCAGAAGAAGCGTCCAATTGTTAAGTCTTCATACGTCTGTCTGTGCGTCTGTCTTCCGGCAGTTGCTCATTTGTGGTGTGCCAAGAGGCCAGAAAGAAGTTGGCATGAAAAGCCTTGCAACAACCCACACCCATCATGCAGCACAACAGACACAGCAGGCTGACCACCTAACCCTAAAATGGTGCTTCGAGCGAGAGAAGACCTCTTTTGTGTTGTTTTCTTGTTTCCTCTGTTTGCTTGAGCGTCACACTTTGTTGCTGTGTGCATCGTACTCAAGTAGTTTCTCTTCTGATCTCGCCTGTTGGGTCTTGCTTGCCTGTTGGAGATCTAGTGAACCCTAACCCTAGAATGGTGCTTTGTGTGAGAGAAGACCTGCTGTGTGTTGGTTTCTTGTTTCTACTGTTCGCTTGAGCGCCAGAATTTGTTACGGCTGTGTGCTTTTCCATCCTACGCAACCGTTGTTTCTCTTTTGATCTCGCCTGCTGGGTCTTGCTTTGCTGTTGGACACCTCGTGAACCTTTGGGTCTTTTTGTGTTGTTTTCCTTATTTGTATGCTTGTGGGTGGGTGTGGTTATTTGTGGAGAGACACAGGCGAAGAAGAAGAAGAAGAAGAAGAAGAAGAGATGTCCCGGCGATATGATAGCAGGACCACAATCTTCTCGCCGGAGGGGAGGTTGTACCAAGTAGAGTATGCGATGGAAGCGATCAGCAATGCTGGAGCAGCCATAGGTGTGTTAGCGAAAGATGGAGTGGTTTTGGCAGCAGAGAAAAGAGTGACATCCAAGCTTCTTGCCACAACCAAGTCCACAGAGAAGATGTATAAAATCGATGATCATGTAGCAGTAGCAGTAGCAGGCATCATGGCAGATGCCAACATACTCATCAACACTGCCAGATTACAAGCCCAACGCTACACTCTCGCTTACCAGGAGCCCATGCCAGTGGAGCAATTGGTGCAATCTCTCTGCGATACAAAGCAAGGCTATACCCAATTCGGAGGTCTGCGTCCTTTTGGAGTCTCTTTCCTGTTTGCAGGTTATGACAACAACTTCGGTTTCCAGCTTTACATGAGTGATCCTAGTGGGAATTATGGGGGCTGGAAAGCAGGAGCCATAGGTGCAAACAATCAAGCTGCACAATCCATGCTGAAACAGGACTACAAAGATGATATCAGCAGAGAAGAAGCAGTTCAGTTGGCACTCAAGGTCCTTAGTAAAACCATGGACAGCACCACTCTCTCCTCTGAGAAACTGGAGCTTGCCGAAATCAGTCTGAGCCCACTGGGAGATGTCAAGTATCAGGTCTGTTCTGCTGATGATTTGAACAAGTTGCTTGTCAAATTTGGCATCACTCAGCCAACAGAGGAGTCGTAAACTTTCTCTCTCTACTTCACAGATCCAAACAAGGACCTCATATGTGGCAGGATGGAAGAATCAATTCTTCCAGGTTCTGTTCTCTTCCCTTTTGGAAGCTCATCAACCAAAGAGCAGAGTGATTCACCAGTGAAGTGCAGATGGAGACTGAATTCTGGCCGCATCTTTCTAGCAGTGGATCCAGTTTTCCAGCTTCTTTCTGCAAGATTTGCATGTTTGCTGTTTTACATAGAGAAAACTAAGGAACTTCAATTGTCAGAGTGACAATGTCAGCAGGTATTTTCAGCAGAGTTAGATGATTGTATTGTTGGGTTTTTAATGCCAAATGTTTCTGTTTTATTCCTTGAGCTCATTAGTTGGGTGAGCAAGAGTATCAAGCAGAAGTAAAGTACAAAACTTCGTTCTTCTTTGTTGGCTACTGACTTGCATGAGGTTGTTCGGTTTTACTTTATTTTACACCAAAAGTGGGATTTGTCTTTAACCATTCCCTCTTCATTGTTGGACAGACATGTTCATGGTATTGCAAGGTCATGACTGCACTCATTTTTGTTTTGTTATGTTTTTGGTCTCTCTATGCCATAGGCTTCTTAGATGCTTGCTTGCTTCTACTGGGGAATCACACTCATTCTTTTGAGTTAGTTTTGGTTTTGCCAGAACTGACGGAAGAGTTAGCCTTCAGAAACAGTGTTGTGGAGCCTTAGGTTTAGATGCTTGCTTTTGCATGGACACCCACACTGAAAAGCATATGTGCAAAATTTCACCTTTAAATTTCAGTTTCTTTGAATTCAAACAGATGTTACTGGAGTCACTAAGTTCATAGGTTTCAGACTTTTGTTGTCAAGTTGTTTTGTGCCTCAAAATTAGCTCATGGAACAGTACCAATTTTGGAGTTTTTTGATCCCTAAGGAACTCCATGATGCAACCAGTGGCTTGGTGAAGGTGGTCACACATCAACTGTGAATGAGCAAAGGAGGAAAAGCATTAGCACCCAATCCAATGGTGTCAGCACTGAAGTCAGGAACTGCAGTACAGGGATCAATGCAAGTGGTAGTGTTACCTAATTTGAGTACAAGCTCAGAACTAAAGAGGACTTCAGACCAAGTTAGCCATTATCTGAGATAATTGGTCTATCGAAAGAATTAACATCATTAGGAACTTTGTAGACCATTGCTAAAACTGATCTAAAAAGAATTAGTCCAGGACACCCACAAAGTATCAGACCATCAGCCTCCAGCATCACCTTTCGCCATGAACAGCAGTGACTAGCTGACATGAGTCCCTACTCACTTGATAAGCTCCGTATGGTGAGTTCAGATAAGCATGTAAGAATCTGTCTGCCCAAAATGTTGTGCAAACCATTACACAAAATCTACATCCTTAATTTCTACTACACTTCTGGAAGCAACTGGAAGACAGCCCTCAAGAGTAGCTAATAAACAAAATCTATAGTACCCTCATCGAAGCTGGAAAAAGCTTGTAAGCAGAAGCTTCAAACCTTTCAGTGTGTGCATTACCAGCACTCATATAGACATAAAGAAGCCTGCATAAAAGGTTGTGCGTGGGACAACCTGGACACAGAGAATAATCTTAAGAGCACACTACTGGTGACTACTTGGAAGCATTATGTCGGCGCCTATAGCCACTAGAATATATGTGTGTGTGTGTGTGTGTGTGTGCGCCTGTGCAAAGAAACTCCACCATAACACTTGACAGTACCCATTTTGGCAGTTCCAGCAAAGCCAAACTAATGCAACAAGAATCATTCACAAAGTATCACCTGCACCATGAGTAGCAGTGACTAGGAACGTGTGATACATGAAGTCTGACTTCTATCTTCAACTTGCATAAGAGTCTCCTGCCATGTACAGTTCATGTACTCAATGTACCAATTGACCCGTCCATCAAAATGCCAATGGCAGCTTTTGCAGAACAAACTTAGACTGTGTCTGCAAAGAAAGCACATAAAGACACAGCAAAGACAAGCAAAATCCATCCCCATAGTTTTGCATCAAGTTCAATGACACTATAACAGCATTTGTAGTACAAGGCAGTAAGAAACAAAAATGATATTAACTGTTGTCATTCTCCCTTAATTGAACATAATAGGCTGAAAAGCCTTACAATGAATCACCTCAAAAGCAAAAAAGCCTCTGCAGGAACACCGAGGCTCATGATTCAGGCTTTTTTAGCAGCCACAACATCCTGGATCAAGTCTGCTGCATGCTGTACTGTTACAATCTGTTCTGCATTATCTTCATCTAGTTGGATCTCAAATTTCTCTTCAAGCGCCATCATGATCTCCACCTGTATCCAGCCCCAATGCATTATGGTTAGAAGGGGCTGGTTCAAATCATGGAGCCAAAGAGTTTCTTCCAAACAGGAAAGAACAACATAGACCAGCTGATCAACAAAGAGCCTACAGCCATGCACAGCATACTTATCCACAAAAGTAAATGTCTCGTCATGAGGTAGACTAACATGAAGGTGTAGTCACCAACCAATTTCATGCAGTAGTTTGCATAAACCATTTAGGTTCTAAAAGTACAAATCAACTGGGCAGCCTTGACCACCTGGCATCACTGATAGTGAACAAAATGATAAACAACCTGGACCCACAATCTACTGCACAATTCCAGCAAAAAATGTCACTGATAAAGACCTGGAAACCTTACAAGTTTTCACCATAATACTCTTACCGTGTCAAGGGAGTCAGCCCCAAGATCAGTAAACTTAGAATCAGCTTTCACTTGACCTATGTCAATGGCCAACTGCTCAGCAATCAGTGATGATACAACTTGCAAAGTCTCTGGATCAGCCTGCAGCACCAAGGCACCTTGCGTAAGCCATATTCAACTGGAGCTGCTACAATTGAGAAGTAACATGGTTCCATACATGTGATTTCACAACCCTGAACATCGAAATGCGCACAACATCCTTACTGATATTGTCAGAGTTTCTCTATTCTAAAGCTAGAATCAGTTGCACAACATCTGCTCACAACACTGACCTCGGCTATCAAAGTTTCACAAAGATTAGAAAGAGAAGCTTTTACTCACGGCCGCAGAGATGCGCAGAGGGCGTCTAGAGGCAACTAGCCTTAGTGCAAGCGCAGTTGGCCTTTTCTTGAGCACTGGAAATGCCTTCATTCCGTTGAAAGTAGCGACACGCTACAACAAAAAAAACCGCAACAACAACACAACAAGACGCAGCTCCTTCTTCTTAGAAAGACGGTAAACAAGCCACCTTTGGACAGACGACACACATCCAAAGAGTATACGAATCCACCGAGATTCGGATCTATCACTACCGAAAAAACCTCCAAAGACGCCACACTTCAAACAAACATTACAGTAACCATCTCTGCTGTTCACGACCTTCTGAACAGATGTCACGCTCTCGTATTCTTTGCATTCAATGCATCAAAGAACTAAACTAGATCAATCACACCTTTTTAAGGCCGCAGAGTTCAGCAAGAAAGCATGCCGCGACTATACACGTTTTGTAAGTGTTGGAATAGGAGGGGGGGGGAATATGAAAAAGAAACTCGGCCCGAAGAAGAGGGCAGAGGATAGCCATACCAGCGCCGACTTACCAACTGCTGTGAGGCTTGCGTCGGGCATGGAATGCTGACGGCAGCGGCATTCAACGACAGAACGGCCTGAACCGTTGCCATGGCGCAGAGGGGTGAAGAGACCGTCGCCACAAGCCCGCGCGCACCCCAGCGGACGCAGAAGACAGTCTCCGAGCAAAACTGCGGACCAAAACTGCGAAGTGGGAAAGGAAGGCTACCTGCGCGCCTCGGGAGACTTATCGGATTCGCTTGCCGCACTTTTTCTAACAGGTGCAAAAGGGTGGCAGCCGGCATCTTGTGGACGAACCAAACCTCTCTCAGGGAACGCAACTAGGGTTTGGGAACAGCTCTTTTAGGGTTTTTAGGTTTTGGGAACAGCATTTTGTAGGGTTTCCTGGGTTTGGGAACAGCTGCTTTGGGGTTTCTTGGCTTTGGGGAACAGTATTATTAAGGGTTTTTGTTTCAGGGTTTCTTGGCATTGTGAACAACATTTTTAGGGTTTTTGGGCTTTGGGAATAGCAGGTTGTTAGGGTTTATAAACTTTGAGAATAACATTTCACAAGGTTTATTTGCTTTAGGAACAACATTTTTTTGGGTTTTTTGGCTTTGGGGAATATGATTTTTCAGATTTTCTAGGATTTGGGAAACATTAGTTTTTAGGTTTCTCTTGTGAGAAAACCATGGGAGCTTTCTACCAGCCTCATGAATTGGGTGAAGGTCCTCATGTTCCTTTTGTATACCTTGAAATGTTTCCACTGAAGCAAAACAAGCACAAATGACATTATACATTATCATACTATTTTTGGACTACAACATCCTAGCTTTCTACACATGCTCTTTGATGCTAATAATGATTTTGCCAAAGTGTATGAAAGAGATGAAGTCCAAGCTTGAAAAAGACATTCCACATGGAGATTTTGGAACAATGTAACATTTGCATTTTTGTTGCACAAGTTTGAAAAAATATATTAGGAGTCTAATAGGAAGGCCATCAAGAAGCAGAATCGGGAAGCTTTTGTTTCATCCTTCAACACTCCCAATTGATGTGCAATGTACCTCGGGCCAATGTAAAGACAAATTCAACAAAATGAAGGACAAGCACAATGTTGAAAAGAAAAAACCACCATCACAAGTTCCACCTTCAAACTAGCTTTAATATGAGAAATTCAATTACTTGTTTGTTGGTACTACTAAAATGGGTAGAATGCCCCATGGTGTTGATCAAGGAGTATGCACTACTCATAAAAAGACTAATGTTGTGAGTCTTTTTTATGAAGATTAGAGCGTTCTTGAAACTCAAAAGATTCTTACATCCCTTGTGATGTAATTTTTTGCATTTGGAGATGAAGTTGTACCTCCAAGTTGACACATTAAAAATTAAGCATGCAAATTGCTTAGTGTTTAAAGTTAACATAATAGAAAGTTAGAAAAGAAAAAGATGAAAATGGATGTTGGACCTAACACGTTATTGTTGATGTTATCAAAGAATTTTCTACTAGTGTGAAGGAAATTAAGAAACTCAAGATCGAAATGACTAAAAAAATCAACTCACAAATGTTATAAAATCAATTGTAAATTATGTATGAGTGTCATATGGTTGGTTTGATATGACTAACTTGATTCATTGATTATATGTAAGGTGACATGGCATTATATCAACTAGATTTGTCTATAAATTGTACAACCTAAACTTTAGAATATTTTATTATATGTATATGCCTTACACTAACCAAAATGAAAGTTCATCCACATACACACAACAAGTATGTACTAGAAGTAAACACCAAATCAACTTTTATAAATACGTGCATACACACAAACTAAAACCCAAAATGTTTAGAAACATTTGCATAAGTCACAATGTTGGACAAAGTATGATGATAGAATCTAAACTACACTTTGCATATTAGATACCACATATGTTTATAAATATGAACAAACTTGTCTCCAAGGTCACATTATAATTTAAGCAACTACATCATCTATAGTTCAAAATGGAGGATCACGCAATACCTCTAGACATGGCAAAAAAACACCTTTTACTAAAGTTGATGTAATCCCAATAAACAAAACATCTTTTGGCATGTGATAATTATGATACATAACATTTGCACCCCCAAACTTAACAAAATTGTTTATTACAAAGTTTTCTCTCCATTAGAACTCTTTAGGAAAACACATTCATTTGCCCACTACTACAAAACAAATGCAACTAACTTACACAAACTATAACAACACCAAAATTCTCTCAATTGTTTGCATCACTTTCTAATGTACATGGGTGCAAATTTTTTGGGGAATTATGGTACAAAGTTTTGAATCTTTAGTTTCTATCATGATTTTAGAAACAATGATCTTTAATTCAATCATGATCTTGGCCAAGCATCAACAAACAAAACCAAAGGAATGTAAACAAGGGGTGTGTCACACTATGGCCTTGCCATTTACATTGTAAAATATCTTAAAGCAAAAGAAAAATTATAGAAATTCAAATATTTCACCATGCAAAAATCTTCAAAAAATCTTCAAAAATAATCCAAAATCTTCAAGATATCATTACTCTATAACTAATTTCAAGTTTCAATACAAGCCAAAATATCATCTTTTTAAAATCTACATATAAAAATAGACCTACTACCTAAGGGCCAAAATTTGTTAAGCTATTATACTCTATTATGACTCTAAACACAAAACCCAAAAGGAAATCAAACAAAAAAAATCAAAGTTAATAAAAGAAAAATAATAATAATGGCAAGCATTAAAATAAACAAACAAAGAGGAAAATAAAAACAAGACCTATCAAAGCAATAGAACATCAAATCGTAAAGCACAAATAATGCTAGATGGTGAATAACTTACATTTGGGTAGGTGTTTGCAACTTGTATAATAATTCTAAGGTGAAAACATAGTATAATGGACTTTTATGGATGTCATATATATATAATGTCTTTGGTTATATAAAATCCAAATGCACTTGCACTTTGAGAAATCGCATCCATTGAAACCATGCTACACTACAACTAAAACTCAAAAAACAACTCTTATACAACTATTATGCAACTATCCCTTGGGTATTACAACTATTGTGAAGCTATCCCCTTAGAAATACTTTGTATTAATAAATAAATTTTCATGTTAGAAAATTAGTTAATTGTATTATTATTGCAAGTGTTGAAAATGGGTCTTTTATACGATAATTTATACACATCATACATACATATGTAGTCAACCATGTTTGATTTTTTTAAGAGTTGCATTGCAATTGTTTGTGGCAACTACTTTAGAACTATTATAAATGTGTCACTAAAACAACAACTATGTTGCAACTAATGTACAATGTACATACATGAGATTATGCCATGTGTCCACATTTGCACCATCCATTATGGGATGCATTTGCAATTAATTTTTTATTGTGATTCTCATTGATACAATTAGTATGGCCACTAATGCGCCACTACTAAAGTATTATTGTTCAACTATGTTATGATTATAAAACAACTATTTATAACTTAATAAGGATACATATTCATCAATTATTTATATCCTCGTCATATGTGTTTCATTTTGAGTGATTTAAAACGTTATGGGAATGCTACTTCAAGTTTTAGAAATCATTCCTGAAAATGAATAATGAAAAAATAAAAAGAAAAGAAATAAGCTTTCCAATTTATAAAGCACGTTTCTATTTTTATTTTTCTTTGGATAGCTCCTACTTTCAAACTTCATAACTTTCTTATTTCTTATTCATTTAAAACGATTTAAAATGTTATAGGAATGCCACCTAAAATTCTACAAATTATTTTTGAACTCTACCAACAACAAAGCAACATACAAGGAATTTTGTAGGTGTCTATGAACCAACCTTTGTAACATTTGGTGGTTTGTTTTTTGAGTTTTTGACCCTTCTATTTTGAGGGGCCATAGTTTTCTCAATTCTATTCCATTTTTTACAATTTTTAATGCACTAGATGTGCCAATAGGAAAGGTTCAAGTTTTGTTTAAATGCCAAAAAATAATGGAACCTTCCCTTTGAATATGGCCTGCCTTAAATGCTTAAATGTTATAGTTACAATTCAATTGCAACTAATTAACAACTAAAAGATTTAACCCATATGTTTTGTTTTCAAATCCCATGTTACAAACTATATAAAGAAAACTTGTTCTCTTATGTTTTCATATTAAAATACATGTGTCATTTTGGGATGAATTGAAAAAAATTTAACCCAAAGGTAAAACATAAAATAAAAGATAAAATTTCATGGCTATTATTTAGTGCACTTAGTCTTGTGCTTTCCTACCTACTTACCTACCTAGGTAAATAAATAGGTTCTAATTTTCTACTTAGGTAGGTAGGTAGGTAGGTAGGTAGGTAGGTAGGTCCTAAGTAAATATGTAAGTAAAGTCCTACCAACCTACCTACCTATGGTTATGTATAACCTACCTAGCTACTAAAATTTATTTTTTTATTTTTTTCAAAATACAACTAA